>Ga0194133_10004723_pt1 | contig 17909 bp, 15 predicted proteins | sample TA2KigOf40mmetaG_FD_155448 | JGI IMG/M metagenome (GOLD analysis project Ga0194133, IMG submission 155448) | Freshwater microbial communities from Lake Tanganyika, Tanzania - TA2015055 Kigoma Offshore 40m | ecosystem: Environmental > Aquatic > Freshwater > Lake | place: Tanzania: Lake... | reverse complement strand
TCATGGACCAGGGGGAAATCCACCTCGCCCATCTCACCCATCTCGTTTTGGACGAGGTCGACCGGATGCTCGACATGGGCTTCCTGCCCGACGTCAAAAAGATCGTCGGCTTCTGCCCCTCCAAGCGCCAAACCCTCTTTTTCTCCGCCACCGTCCCGCCGGAAATTGAACGCCTTACCTCCTGGGTACTGCGCGATCCCCTGACCATTGAAATCGGTCTGCGCCGCTCCGCCGCCGAGACCGTCAGTCATGCCCTTTACCCGGTCGCCTCGGACCAGAAGCACGAGCTCCTCCTCGGCCTGCTGGAAAAAACCCATTACGAAAGCGTCATTGTCTTCTGCCGGACCAAAATGGGCGCGGATCGGGTCGCAGCCAGCCTCACCCACCTGCCCCATCCCGTCGGCGTCATGCATTCCGATCGCTCCCAAGGCGAGCGAAACGAGGCTCTCGCCGGGTTTCGCTCCGGAAAATATCCGGTGCTCGTCGCCACCGACATCGCCGCCCGGGGGCTCGACATTGCCGGCGTCACCCATGTCATCAACTATGATGTGCCCCAACATCCCGAGGATTACGTCCACCGGATCGGCCGTACCGGCCGGGCCGCCACGGAGGGCGATGCCTTAACTCTTTTCGTGGCCGAGGAGCTTCCGTACGTCGAAGCGATTGAACGCCTCATCCAGCAGAAGCTCCCCCGTAAGAAATTGGACAACTTCGCCTATAAATTTACGGCGCTTTTTGAGGAGGGCCATACCGTCGCCCACACCCGCACCCGCGGCGTCCGCACCGCCCGCGGCTACAGTTTCGGAGCCAGACGCCGGTAGTCGTTAGCCCCCTGGAGACCATAGACCCCGGGCTCCTGGGAGGCCGGTGCTTCGAACCTTGGAAACGTTAAGTTTTCTTACCGACCTGCGCCGCCACTTTTAATCGCAGCGCATTCAGCCGAATGAATCCCGTCGCATCGTCCTGGTTATAAGCCTGGGTCGGGTCCGCCTCCATGGTGGCGATGTCCGGATGGTAGAGGCTAAGTGGGGATTTTCTTCCCGCCGCATAGATTCCGCCTTTATACAACTTCACCCGAACTGTGCCGGAGACGTTCTTTTGGCTCTCCTCCACCAAAGCCTGCAAAGCCAACCGTTCCGGAGAAAACCAGAATCCGTAGTAAACCAGCTCGCTGTACCGCGGAATCAAGCTGTCCCGCAGGTGCATCACTTCCCGGTCCATCGTCAGGCTCTCCATCTGCCGGTGGGCAAAATGGAGAATGGCCCCGCCCGGGGTTTCATACACGCCTCGGCTCTTCATCCCCACAAACCGGTTTTCCACCATGTCGACCCGCCCCACCCCGTGCTTGCCACCAAGCTTGTTGAGAACCTTCATCACCCCCAGCGGTGACAGTTTCCGGCCGTTTACCGCCACACAGTTGCCTTTCCGAAACTCGAGCGTCACGTACTCCGACCGATTGGGCGCGTCTTCCGGTGAGACCGAGAGAGTGAACATTTTCTTGTTGGAGGCCGCAAAGGCATCAAACCACGGATCCTCCAGCATCCCGGCCTCATAGGAGATGTGGAGTAGGTTCCGGTCCATCGAGTACGGCTGCTTGGCGCTGGCCTGGACCGGAATCCCCTTCTCCTCACAGTAATGGATCATTTCCTGCCGGCCCGGGAACTGCTGCCGGAACCGCTCATCCCGCCATGGCGCAATCACGTCCACGTTCGGACTCAGCGCCGCCGCCGTCAGCTCGAACCGAACCTGATCATTTCCTTTCCCGGTTGCCCCATGGGCCAAGGCCTGTGCCTTTTCTTTCCGCGCGATCTCCACCATCCGTTTTGCGATCAGCGGCCGGGCAATGGATGTGCCCAGGAAGTATTGCCCCTCGTAGATCGCCCCTGCCCGCATCATCGGAAAGATGAAGTTCCGCGCGAACTCCTCCTGCAGGTCGTCGATGTACACCTTGCTGGCGCCGGTCCGCTGGGCCTTGGCGTTGAGCCCCTGCAACTCCTCCTCTTGGCCGATATTGGCGCAAAACGCGATCACCTCGGCGTCGTAAGTCTCCTTGAGCCAGGCGAGTAGCACGGAGGTGTCGAGACCTCCGGAATAGGCGAGCACGATTTTCATCGGGAAGGAAAGTGGGCCGGGATCCGCAAGGGATCAGGCCGCGGTGGGCTGGAGCTTACGGCCCGCGCCCTTGATTCGGGTCAAGTAGGGAGCGAGCTTCTCCTTAGCGGCCGCCACGCTGACCCCGTACCGCTCCCGCAGGGCGTCCGGCTTGCCATGGTCCACAAACTCGTCCGGCCAGCCGATCCGCACCACCGGTGGGGAGATGCCCAGTTCGGCCAGCTCCTCAAGAATCACACTGCCGAATCCACCCTTGAGAACGTGGTCCTCGAAGGTGACGATGACCTCGGCGCTCTTGGCAAACAGTTCGAGCATGGCGGTGTCGAGCGGCTTCGCGAAGCGGGCGTTGATCACGGCCGCCTCGACTCCCTCCTCCTTGAGTTCGTCGGAAAGTTTCAGCGCCAGCGGCAACATCTGCCCGTACGACCAGATCACCACCTTCTTGCCGTGCCGGATCACCTCGGCCTTGCCGATCGGCAGGGCCATCGGGGCCTTCTTGATCGCGGCGTTCGGGCCAGTGCCCCGGGGATACCGGATCGCGCTCGGGCCGTTGTGCATGCTGGCCGTGTACAGCATGTCGACAAACTCGTCCTCATCCTTGGGGGACATGTGAATGATGTTTGGCACGCCCCGCATGTAGGAGATGTCGAAAAGGCCGTGGTGGGTCGGGCCGTCGTCACCGGAAAGGCCGCCCCGGTCCATGCAGAAAACCACGGGAAGGTTTTGCAGACAGACATCGTGAATGATCTGGTCGTAGGCCCGCTGCAGGAAGGTGGAGTAGATCGCGCAGAAGGGCTTGAAGCCCTTGGTGGCCATGCCGGCGGCAAAGAGCACCGCGTGTTCCTCGGCGATGCCGACATCGAAATACCGGTCCGGGTGCTTGGGCTGGAAACGGTCGAGTCCCGTGCCATTGGGCATCGCCCCGGTGATTGCCACAATCCGCGGGTCGCCCTCGGCCAGTTTGGCGAGATGATCGGCAAACACCTCGCTGAAGGTGGGTTGGCCAAGGGATTTGGTCTCGCCGGTTTCCGGGTCGTACGGGCCGAGCCCGTGAAACTTTTTCTGCTTCACCAGCGCCGGTTCAAAGCCCTTGCCCTTCACCGTGACCACATGGAGGATCACCGGAAAGCTCTGGACCTTCAGGAACTCAAACATCTTGATGAGGGACGGGATGTCGTGCCCATCCACCGGCCCGTAGTAGGTCACCCCCAGTTCTTCGAAAATCACGCTGGGGAATATCATCCCCTTCACATGCTCCTCGGCCCGCCGGGCCACCTTCAGCGCCTTCGCCCCGCCCATTTTTTCAATAAAGTGGGCGGCTCGCTCATGCAAATGGACGAAACGGGAATCGGTGGTGATCTTGTTTAGGTAGCCGGCGATCGCTCCGACATTCTTGTCAATGGACCATTTGTTGTCGTTGAGGATCGTAATCAGCCGCTTGGTGTGATGGGAGACGTTGTTGAGAGCCTCATAGGTAATCCCGCAGGTGAAGGCCGCATCGCCGGCCAGACAAATGACATGCTCCTTGCCGCCCCGCATGTCTCGGGCGGTCGCCATGCCGAGGGCCGCGGAAAGGGCGGTACCCGCGTGGCCGGCCCCGAAGCAGTCATGTTTACTCTCGCTCCGCAGCATGAAGCCGTTGAGCCCGCCGGGTTGCCGGATGGTGTGGAAACGATCCCGCCGGCCGGTGAGGAGCTTGTGGACGTAGGCCTGATGGCTGACGTCAAAAATGAAATGATCCGTCGGGGTGTCGAAGACCCGGTGCAGGGCGATCGTCAGCTCCACCACGCCCAGATTGGGTCCGAGGTGCCCGCCGGTCTTACTCAGGACATCGATAAGCTCTTCCCGAATTTCCTCCGCGAGTCGCGGCAGGTCCTCCAAGGGAAGCTTTTTGACGTCCTGGGGACCCTTGATCGAGTCCAGCAAAGGAGTGGCCATAAGAGTTGGTTAGGTAAGCAGGTCCGGGACGTCTCGACCAGCCTTCTTTCCCTTGGGACCAGCCTCCAAGCCTTCCAGTTCTCCCTCCTGCAAGGATCCGTCCTTCTTCTTGGTCAACAGGGAGATACGTTTTTCTGCTGCCTTAAGCTTTTCGGTGCAAGCAGCCACCAGTTTCATCCCTACTTCATACTTTTCCACAATGGTTTCCAACGGCAGCTCCGGGGACTCCATTTGCTCCACCAATTTTTCCAACTCCTCGAGCGCCTCCTCAAACCCGCCTTCGCCCGGAATCTTTTTAGCCTTGGCCATTGCGAAATGATCCCCTCCCCGCATTCCTCCCGTCGAGTTCTTTCCCCCCAAGGCAGAACCCACGCCTCAAAGGCTTCCTTTGGTGCTGGGTACTCCTCCAACCCTCGCATCCCGACGAACCGCTTCCTCCAAGGCCTTGGCCAGCGCCTTGAAGATGGCCTCGATCTGGTGGTGCCCGTCCCTGCCGTACAGCACCTCGGCATGCAGATTCATCCCTCCGTGCACCGACAGGGCCCGGAGAAACTCCTCGACCAGCTGCGCCGGAAAATTGCCCACCCTTCCGCGATGGTTGAGCCCGCGCAACTCCAGATAAGGCCTTCCGCTTAGATCGATGGCCACCCGGGCCAAAGTCTCATCCATTGGGGCGTGGGCCGTCCCATATCTTCGGATTCCTTCCTTCTTCCCCAAAGCCGCGACCAGCGCCTGCCCCAGCACGATCCCCACGTCTTCCACCGTGTGGTGCAGGTCCACCTCCAGATCCCCTTTCGCCACGACCTGAAGATCAAACAAGCCGTGCCGGGCGAAGAGATTCAGCATGTGATCAAAGAATGGAATGCCCGTCTTGACCTTGGCCGTGCCCTTTCCGTCCAAACCCAGCGATACCGTGATCTCGGTCTCGCTCGTTTTGCGGGTTTTTTTGGCCTGTCGCTTCCCTTGGCTCATGACAGCCGAGTCTCGACCGAATCCGCGTGGGCGTCGAGCCGCTCCAGCCGGGCCAACAGCCCGACCGTCCGTGCCGACTTCTGCACTGCGGCCGCCCCGTACTCCACCACGCTCACCCGCTTCACAAAGTCCTCCACCCGTAGCCCGGCGAAGGCCCGGCCCGCCCCGCCCGTTGGTAGGGTGTGGCTGGGTCCGGAAAAATAATCCCCCAGCGCCACTGCGGAGTGATTCCCAAGAAAGACTGCTCCGGCGCACCGGATCTTTTTCGCCAAGGCCTTGGCCCCGCGACACTGCAGCGACAAGTGCTCGGGGGCGATCGCCTCGGCCAGCTCGACCGCCTGTTTCACATCCTTGGTCCGCACCAGCGTCGCCCCATGGGCCAGCACCCCTCGCAAATACTTCGCCCGGGGCTTTTCCCCGCTTTGGCTGAGCACCTCGGCCAAAACTTTCCCCAGAAAGAGAAAAGAAGGAGTGAGCAGGAAAATTTGGCTGCCCGGACCGTGCTCCGCCTGGGCCACCAGATCCGCCGCCACCCAGTCCGCCCGGGCACTCTCGTCCGCCACCACCGCAATCTCACTGGGCCCGGGCAAAAGGTCGATCCCCACCCGCCCAAAAAGTTGCCGCTTGGCCTCCACCACCCAGACGCTGCCCGGTCCGCAAATCTTCTCGACCGGGCGAATCGTCTCGGTTCCATAAGCCATCGCCGCCACCGCCTGCGCCCCACCCACCTGATAAATTTCCGTCGCCCCCGCCTTTTGCAACGCCCAGCCCAGGACCGGATGGATCGGGCCCGGCGTGCAGGCCACGATTTCCTTTACCCCCGCCACCCGCGCCAGAACCACGGTCATCAGGGTCGTCGAAACCAAAGGTGCGGTTCCGCCCGGCACATAAACCCCGACCCTGCCCAGCGCCGGAAAACTTTCTCCCACGCTCGCTCCCTGCCGGTTCCTTCGGGACCAGTCTTTCGGTCGGGTGGCCTTGGCAAAGTCGACGATGTTCGCCGTCGCTGCCGCCAACGCCTGCCGCACTTTTTCCGGCGGGGCGCGGAATTTTCCCCTCACCCGCAAAGTGGCCTTGGAAATTTTCTTTTTGGAAAAACGATTTTGGATCCGGATCAACCCCGCCTCCCCGCCCCGCTCCACTTCACGGAGAATCTTTTCCACTTGGGCCCGAACCTTGCGATCCGGTGTGGGCCGGCGGGTGAGCAGAGCCAGCACCCGGGTAAAATCCTTGGGCCGGCGGCTGTCCAGAATTCTCACCTTACTCCCACTCGATCGTCGCGGGCGGCTTGGAGCTGATATCCAAGACCACCCGGTTGATGCCCTTGACCTCATTGCAAATCCGGTTGGAGATGCGGCCCAGCAGGTCGCCGGGCAGACGCACCCAGTCGGCCGTCATCCCGTCCTTGCTCTCCACTGCCCGGATGGCAATCGCATTGTCGTAGGTGCGCTCGTCCCCCATCACGCCCACGCTCCGGCACGGGAGCAGGACGGCGAAGCTCTGCCACATCCGATAGTACCAGTCCGCTGCTTTCATTTCCTCCACCACAATCGCATCCGCCTCCCGCAGGATCGACAATTTCTTCTCGTCAATCGCGCCCAGGCAACGCACCGCCAGACCCGGGCCTGGGAACGGCTGCCGCCAGACCATCTCCTTGGGCAGGCCCAAGACTTTCCCCACCTCCCGCACCTCGTCCTTGAACAGCTGCCGGAGCGGCTCCACCAGCTCCAGCTTCATCCGCTTGGGCAGACCCCCCACATTGTGGTGGCTCTTGATCAGCGCGGCCGGATTGCCGGCGATCGGCACACTTTCGATGACATCGGGATAAAGAGTACCTTGTCCGAGGAAGCGGGCGCCTTGACCCACCCGGTGGGCCGCCTTTTCAAACACCTTGATGAACTCGTAGCCGATGATTTTCCGCTTCCGTTCCGGATCGGCCACCCCCTTCAGCCGACGCAGGAACTGGTTCCGGGCATCCACCACGGTGAGATGGAGATTCATATGCCGGCCAAAGATCCGGCGGACGCTCTCGGCCTCCCCTTTCCGCAGGAGTCCATTATCCACGAAGATGCAGTAAAGCTGGCGCCCGATCGCCTTGGCAAGGAGCGCGGCCGCGACGGAGGAGTCCACCCCGCCGCTCAGTCCGAGGATCACGCGATGGGGCCCGACCTGCTCGCGGATCTCCTGGATGGTCCGACGGACGAATGATCCCATCGTCCACGTCCCCTCGCAGCCACAGATCTTCTGCAAAAAGTTGGCGAGAATCTCTTTGCCCCGCGGGGTATGGGAGACCTCCGGATGAAACTGAAGTCCGTAGATCTTCTCCCGGCGGACGACGGCGTAAGGGCTGTTTTCCGTGATAGCGACGGATGCAAAGCCCTTGGGCAGGCGGGTGACGCGGTCCCCGTGGCTGTTCCAGATTTCCAGGTTTTTCGGGAGGCTGGCGAGCAGGGCGCAGGCTCGGCGGCGCTGCAAAGTGCCACGTCCGTATTCGCGCCGGGTGCCGCGGGCCACCTCACCCCCAAATTCCTTCACCAAAAGCTGCATGCCGTAACAGATGCCCAGGATCGGGATGCCGAGATGAAAGATACCCCGGTCCATTTTCGGGGCCTTCGGGGCGTAAACGCTGGCCGGACCGCCGCTCAGGATGATCCCGCGGGGGCGGAGAGAGAGAACTTCACCCGCGGTGATGGTATGGGGGACAATCTCGGAATAAACGTGGGCTTCGCGCACCCGGCGAGCAATGACCTGGGTATATTGGGAGCCGAAATCGAGAATCAGAATTCTCTCTTGGATTCCGCGGGCACTGGGTGGTTGCAAGCCCACGATCTCACCAATCCAGCCTCAATCGTCAAGACGGACCGGGGAATCTGTTCGCAGCAACCTAGGAAGGCCGCCCGGTAAAATACCCCCTCCCCATTACCTTCCCGGTGCGCTCGAGAGGATTTGAACCTCCACGGGTTGCCCCACTAGAACCTGAATCTAGCGCGTCTGCCATTTCGCCACGAGCGCATCATGGAATCCTAGGTGAAAACAGACTCGATTCCAAGCCCCCCAGGACCTCACCCCGCTCTCTTGAACCTGGCCTCGAAGAATTTTTCTTACGCAGGTTTCTGCCCAACCGCCAGCAACGTCTGGAACCCCGGTCCTTCCTTTTCCCTCGCCACGATCTCGACGGACACCCCCTCAAAGCCCGCCTCCCTTATCATTCGTCCCAGATCCGCCGGGGCGAAACCAAGCCAGACATCTGCATAGAGTTCCCTGGCCGCTTCAAAGGTGTGTTCGGCCAAATCTAAAATTAGCACCCGGCCCCCCGGCCGCAGGATCTTGAAGGCTGCCGCCAGCGCCTTGGGAGGATGCACCGCGTGATGAAGGGCCTGACTGAGAATAGCCACATCGACCGCCCCCGCCTTGATGGGAGGATTCTCCAGATCCCCAAGCCGATACTCCAGATTCTTAAGCCCGCTTCGCTCCGCCAGGTCCCGACCCACCTCCACCATCCGCTGGGAGTGGTCGACCGCGATCACCTTTTTGGCCCTCGCGGCCAAAAGCTGCGAAATTAAACCCTCCCCTGCCCCCAGATCCGCAAAGGTCTCCCGCGGGGCCAGCGCCAGCAACAATCTCCCCACCGCCTCCCACGATCGGCCCGGGCAATACTTTTTCCCCAACCGGCCAGCCACAGCGTCAAAATACCGTTTCGATTTCTCCTGCCTTTGCGAAAGCACCAACCGGAGGGCTTCCCCATCCCGGATTTTCGTGGACAACTCATTGGCTGCCCCCTCCGCAAAAGCCCATGCCTCCTTGAGGGCCCCCGACGGAGCCTCTGCCCGGCGGTAGTACGCCTTCTGCCCCTCCCGGCGGTCCCCCACAAGACCCACCCCCTTGAGCAGGGCAAGATGGTTGGAAATCCTGGACTGCCCCACTCCTAGCACCTCCTGAAGTTCCGCCACGGATAGTTCATTATCCTTAAGGGAGAACAAGATACGTAAGCGGGTTGGATCTGCTAACGCCCCCAAGAGCCGAACTCGGTCGCTTACCATAGGTTATAGATTCATCAGTTTATCATGATATATCAATATTATTTTATTGCGGCGGGGCGGAAGGCAGGCATGATAACAAGCCGTGCGCGGTCACTTTATTTTTTCCTCCGAGTCCGTAGGCGAAGGTCATCCAGACAAGGTCTGCGATGCCATCTCCGACGCGGTGCTCGATGCTTGTCTCGCCCGGGATCCCCTGAGCCGGGTGGCTTGCGAAACCTTGGTGAAGTCCAACCTGGTGGTCCTGGCCGGGGAAATCACCACCCGTGCCAAACTCGATTACGACAAGCTCGTCCGCCAAACGATCCGCAGCATCGGCTACACCCACGAAGACGACGTCTTCCACGCCGACAAGGTTCACATCCTGAACGCCCTCACCGGCCAAAGCCCCGATATCGCCCAGGGGGTCGACGCCAAAAAGGCCGCCGGCAAAAAAACCGCCGAGCAGGGTGCCGGGGACCAAGGACTGATGTTCGGTTACGCCACGCGGGAAACGGCGGAATTGATGCCTGCACCCGTGATGTTTTCGCACCGGCTGGGACGTGAACTGAGCCGCATCCGCAAAAGCGGCCGCGTCGGCTGGCTCCGCCCGGACGCCAAATCCCAAGTTTCCGTGGAATACCGCCAGCACCGTCCCGTCCGCATCACTGCCGTGGTCGTCTCCACCCAGCACGCCGCAGGCGTGTCTCACCCCACCATTGAAAAATTCATCGTTGAGAAGCTCATTAAAAAGGTTCTTCCCGCAAACCTGCTTGATCGGCACACCGAGTTTCTTGTCAACCCGACCGGGCGGTTTGTGGTCGGTGGCCCCGAGGGCGACAGCGGCTTGACCGGTCGCAAGATCATCGTCGACAGCTACGGCGGTGCCGGCCGGCACGGTGGCGGCGCCTTCAGCGGCAAGGATCCGACCAAAGTGGACCGCAGTGCCGCCTACATGGGGCGATACGTGGCCAAAAATATCGTGGCCGCCGGCCTCGCCGATCGCGTGGAAATCCAGTTCGCCTACGCCATCGGTCACCCGCGGCCGGTGTCGGTCTGCCTCGAAACCTTCGGTACGGAAAAGATTCCCTTCTCCCGGATCGAACAGGCCGTGCACCGGACTTTCGATTTCCGGCCGGCGGAAATAATCCGCCGGCTTCGTCTGCGCCGCCCGATTTACTCAAAAACCACCAACTATGGCCATTTTGGCCACCGCGGTAATCCGGCCTTCGCGCCGTGGGAGCACACCGACCGTGTCCGTGAGCTCCGCCGCCATGCCGGACTAAATTAACCCCAGGAGAATCAAACCATGAGCCCCACCACCCTGACCCCGAAACCCGCCAAAACCCGCGGCCCCAAAGCCGGTGACTTCAAGGTCAAGGACCTCGCCCTTGCCGATCTTGGCCGCAAGGAAATCGAGATTGCCGAGAAAGAGATGCCCGGCCTGATGGCCATCCGCGAAAAATACGCCAAGGACAAGCCCCTTGCCGGCGTCCGGGTGACCGGTTCCCTACACATGACCATCCAGACGGCGGTCTTGATCGAAACCTTTGTCGACCTCGGCGCCGACGTGCGCTGGGCTAGTTGCAATATTTTCTCCACGCAGGACCAAGCCGCCGCCGCCATTGCCGCCGCCGGCATCCCCGTTTTCGCTTGGAAGGGCGAAACCCTTGAGGAGTACTGGGACTGCACCTGGAAAGCCATTCTCAACCCCGCCGGAAAGGGTCCGCAGCTCGTCATCGACGACGGCGGCGACGTCACTCTCTTTCTCCACAAGGGGTATGAGCTCGAAGAAGGCGATGGCTGGGTCAATACCCCGTCCTCCAGCCACGAGGAAAAGGTCATCAAGGACCTTCTCAGGAAAATCCACGCCGAGAGCCCCTATATCTTTCACGAATTGGTCAAGGAGTGGAAAGGGGTGGCCGAGGAAACGACCACCGGCGTCCACCGTCTCTACCGCTTGCAGGAGCAGGCCAAGCTGCTCGTGCCCGCCTTCAACGTGAACGACTCGGTCACCAAGGCGAAGTTCGACAACCTCTACGGCTGTCGTCACTCGCTGGTCGACGGCCTGAACCGGGCCCTCGATGTGATGATCTCCGGCAAGGTGGCCGTGGTTTGCGGCTACGGGGACGTCGGCAAAGGGTCCGCCCAGTCCCTCCGCGGCCAGGGCGCCCGCGTCATCATCACCGAGATCGATCCGATCAATGCCCTGCAGGCCGCCATGGAGGGATACGAAGTCACCACGGTTGAGGACACCCTCGGCCGTGCGGATATCTACATCACCACCACCGGGAACAAAGACGTCATCACCATCGAGCACCTCAAGAGGATGAAAGATCAGGCGGTGGTTGCGAACATCGGCCACTTCGACAACGAGATTCAGGTCGACAAGCTCAACCATCTTGCCGGCGTGGAACGGGTCAACATCAAGCCTCAGCTCGACAAGTACGTCTTCCCCGATGGCCGGGAACTGTTCCTCCTCGCGGAAGGGCGTCTGGTCAATTTGGGTTGCGCCACCGGCCACCCCAGTTTCGTGATGAGCAACAGCTTCTCGAACCAGACGCTGGCCGCGCTTGATCTCTGGAAGAACCGCTCCCTCTATAAGCCGGCTGTCTACGTTCTGCCCAAGAAGCTGGACGAGGAAGTCGCCCGCCTTCATCTCGAGAAGATCGGGGTGAAACTGACCAGGCTCACCCAAGACCAAGCGGACTACCTCGGCATTCCCGCCGAGGGCCCCTTTAAGCCGGAACACTACCGCTACTAAATCCCAGCCGGACAGCATCCGCGGGGGGCAGGCGATGTTTCTGCATCGCCTGCCTCGCTCGCCGGTAAACCGGCCTTAAGGGGCGGGCTTCTTCGCTGGAAACAGCAGGGAGCATAGAATCGATCCGCCCACAAGAGTCGTGATGATGGCCAAGGACCAGGCCACCGGAAACTTTCCGCCGAAAACCCCGTTGAGCCAGGCCATCTTGAGACCGACAAACATCAGCACCAGGCCTAACCCGAATTTAAGCAAGTGGAACTTATCCACCACCCCGGCCAGGAGAAAATAAAGCGCCCGGAGCCCCAAAATGGCAAAAACGTTGGAGGTGAGGACAATGAGTGGTTCCTTGGTGATTGCAAAAATGGCCGGCACGGAATCGACTGCGAAAACAATGTCGCAAAACTCGATGAAAATCAGGCAGACCATCAGCGGGGTGACTTTCCAGGCGGAGTCGATTTTCAGGAAAAACTTTCCCTCTTCGGATCGGTGGGTCACCGGCAGGACACGCTGGAGAAAACGCAGAACTGGATTGGTCGCGGGGTCAATGGCGTGGTCAGGCGAAAAGAAGATTTTGATTCCAGTCAGAATCAGGAAAACCCCCAGGAGGATGGTCACCCAGTGGATCTGGAGCAGCATTGCCCCCAGCGCAATGAAGACGACCCGGAAAAAAATGGCTCCCAGGATGCCCCAGAAAAGGACTTTATGCTGATACTTGGCGGGAATCCCAAAAAATTTGAAGACCACCACAAAAATAAAAAGATTATCGACGGCCAGCGATTTTTCGACGATGAAGCCGGTCAGGAACTCCAGGGCGGAATACCGCGCCTGCTGGTTGGGATCAAAACCCGACAAGACGGCCAATTGCGGATCGGTGCTGAAGGCATGCTTGCAATACAGGTAGAACCCGTAATTAAAAAGCAGCGCCAAGGTTACCCAAAAGACACTCCAACCAGCGGCCTCCCGCATCCCGATGGCGTGGGCCTTGCGGTGAAACACCCCTAAATCCAGGGCCAGCACGACAAAAACAAATGCTAAAAAACCGGCGTAGAACCAGAGGTATTCCCGAAAAGGGAAGAGGACAATATCGAGGGCAGGCACCGGGAAACGCTAGCGGCGGGGGGAAGGAAATGCCAAGCGCGGGGCCATCTCGTTAAAAACGCCGCTGGGAGCGAGGATCGGGAACTTTGCGGGCATTGTCGTAGGGAGAGTAACCGGCCTTGGAGTCATCAATGGCCCGCTTGGGATCCCCGGTACTGGGGTTGGGAGGAATGACCACAGGCTTGGGGGGCGGGGGCGCCACCGGTTTCTTTTCCCCGTAGCCGGCCGGCAAACTGTAAGGATCCTGAGAGATCCGCTTGTAGGCCCCGGAAGGAGGCTGAGGAACCTGCATACGTCCTTCCGCCGTGGTGTTTCCGGCCATGATCGGTTTTGCACCTGATTGGAAATCCTTCCCCAAGGGTCCGGTGCTGGAGGGACCGGTGAAGGAATCAAAAGCCGGCTGCACCCGGCCGTCGCCCGAGGCCATCGCCCGAGGCTTCACCCCATCCAGGCCGGTCACCACCGGGAGTTTTTCAGCATCCGCTACCCCGAAACCGGAAACGGATGGGCTGACCACAGTCGGTTGCTTGGAGGCTTGAGCAGACTTTTCCTCCTTTTCCTTCTTCTCCTTGGCTACGGATTCCTGGGATTCACGGGTATTTTCTTCAGCCAAAGCAATTTCCTCCTGCTGTTTCTTTTTGGCTTCTTCCTGTTTTTGCATCATCGCCTGGGCAGCCCAGTTTTGATCCTGAATCTTATTCTTGTCTTTTTCAGCCGGACGAATCTGGGGAATGGAGGGATTATTGTCGGCAGGCAAAAGGTTGCTGGCATCAGGACTGGGTGCTGGTTCATCCAAGCCGGGAAGTTTACGCTCGGCTTCCGCGGAGGGCAGATCGGATAGGCCCAAGGAGCCCTCCGGGGAGGTTTGGGCAAAAACCACCTCCCAGAAGCAGCCAGCCACGATCAAGAGAAGCTTCACTGACCGCAACTTAAAGGGGGGACCACGTTCGTCAATCTCGCCCCCCTCTCCTAGGCCGAATAAGATGCTCAAGCTTTGAAGGACCCCCTTTGCGAGATCTTGCTTTCCGAAATACGTCGGCGGGGACCCTTGCCTTTCGATCAGTTTATGGAGAAAGCCCTTTATCATCCCACCTCGGGCTTTTATGCCACCGGCCGAACCCGCACTGGACAAGGCGGTGATTTTCTCACTCCCGTCTCCCCGGGCCCGGTTTTGGGCGAACTCCTCGCCCGGCAAGCGGATGAAATTCACGAGACCTTGGGACGTCCACCGATTTTCAACCTGATCGAACAGGGGGCCGACACCGGCTGGCTGGCTCGGGATCTCTTTTTGTCGGTGCAAAAAAATCATCCCCGCCTGGCCTCAACAGCCCGCTTGCATCTGGTGGAGCCCCACCCTGCCCTCCAACAGATCCAACACCGGACTCTGGATGCCGCGGGCCTGACCAAATCGGTCCAATGGCATGCTTCCTGGAAGGAATTCCCCGGGAGCAGCACCCCCTGTTTTTTTTACTCCTGCGAATTGGTGGACAGCTTCCCGGTCAAAATCCTGCAGTTCCGGGACGGAGCGTGGCGGCAAAAGGCAGTCGGCGAGAAGGACGCCCGGCTGGTTTGGCATATGCAGGAGGCTGATCCCGATACCCGGACTGAAATCCAGCGCTGGAAGCCGCCCGAAGTCGAAGGCAATACGATGGAGCTTCGCCCTGGCGTAGAGCCATGGGTCCAAAGCTGGGCGAAAAAAATTCCCTGTGGAATGGTTGTGACCTTGGATTACGGTTTCCCGGCCGCTCAGCTCTTCTCCCCAGCCCGATCAGGCGGCACCCTGGTTGCCATCCGCAATCACCAACGGGTTCAGGACCCCCTCCTCAATCCCGGCGAACTGGATCTCACCGCCCATGTGAACTTCACCGAGTTGGAGGACTTGGCCGCCGCACGCGGTTGGAAAAACTACGGCCTGACAGACTTGGCCCGCGGCCTGACCACCCTCGCCGCTCCTCTCCTCAAAGAGGACAGCAACCTTCCTGAAGCATGGATTCGCAACTTCCGCCATCTGACCCATCCGTCCTTCTTCGGCCAGAGCCACCAAATTCTTGTCCAGGGCAAGGGCCTGCCTGGTACCTTTTGCCCGTCTATGGTGATGAAAATTTAGGGGCGAGACGAACCTTCTCGTCATCCTGCCCCGCCCCCCAAGCCTCACCCCCGCTTATTCCAGTCGAACACCCCTTTTTTATAGGCGTACCAGTGGCCCACCTCCACCAGCAGTACAAAGACCAACATCAATCCAAACACCTGCCAGCCCAGACCGCTCCGATGAAATTCCATGAGGCTGACCGCCCATGGGTACATGAAGATGACCTCGATATCGAAAAGAATGAAGATCATCGCCACCAAATAGAATTTTACCGAAAAGCGGGCGGAGCCTCCCCCGATCGGATCCTTGCCGCATTCGTAGGCCAGATCCTTGCCTTGGTTCCGCTGCCCCACCTTGCCAAGGATCAACGCGACCACGATGGCGCCCACCGCGATGGCCACGGCCACGCCGATGGAAAAAAGCACGGGAATGAATTCGCGCAGCATGTTTCTTTCCTATCCCGACCCTGCCGCCACGGCAAGCCGCCGAGTCGGCTGGCCACCGAACCTCCGTAAGGCAAGACTTTTAGCCAGCCATGCCGCTTGCCCTCCCCCTTATCGCCTCCTTTCTTTACGCCCTGGGCTCCTGGGGTATGAAACTAGGTCTCCGCCGTGGGGCCCATCCTCGCCTCCTCAATGCCATCTCCAACCTGGCCATGGCCGGTTGGTCTGCCCCCTTGGTGATTTTTTTTCCAGGCACCCCCCAGGCCAGGGGATTTCTCGGCGCCCTACTCGCCGGGACCTTGCTTTTTATCGGCCGGGCTTGCGCCATCCGGGCCCTGGCCAAAGGCGACCTTTCCCTGGCCACTCCCGTGTTAGGCATGAAAACTATTTTCGTCGCCCTTCTCACCGTGGTGCTGCTCAAGGAACCGGTGAGCCCGGGACTGATGGCGGGCGCGGTGCTCTCCTCCCTCGCCGTCGCCCTGCTTTCCCTCTCCCCGGGAATTCTTCGTGGAAAAAAAGAGAGTGCAGCCCTCGACCGCGCCACGGCCGGCTGGGCCCTGCTGGCCGCCTTCTTTTTCGGGCTGACCGATGTCACCGTTCAACGCTTTGCCAAGATGCTCGGCGTGGGTTGGTTCCAGCCGCTGATGTTTGCCACCCTCGTGGTGCTCACTCCCCTGCTGTTTGCACCCGAGATTTTTCGCCGCGGAAAACAATGGCTCCCCTTGCCCGGTTCAGCCCGCGCGGGTGCGCTCGGCGGTTCGGTGGTCATCGGTTTTCAAACCTCGCTGGTGGTTTTTGTGATCGGTTTTTTCGGCCATGCCACCGCCACCAATGTCGTCTACGCCACGCGCGGGCTCTGGGCCATTCTGCTGGAAGGAGCCCTGGGGGGCGGCTCGGCTTACCATGACAAGCGGGTCTTGGCGGTCCGTCTCACCGGTGCCGCCCTGCTTCTCGCCTCCGTCGCCCTCGCCGTCGGCTCGTTGTAGGCCTCCATCCGAAGCTTTTTCTATACGCAAACTTAACCGTGCACGAACGCCTCTGGCGGATCGTATTTGCCGGTTAGGCCCGGCCAAGCTGCAGCATGACCAGCCCCACCGCCGTCAGCGCTAATCCCCCCACCTGCATCGCCGTGATCGGGGCGTCAAAAAAGAACCAGCCCGCCACCTGTACCAGCACGAAACCCGCGCCCAGGGTAAAGGCATACACCAGGTGCGGACTCTGCTCCCGCAACGCATACGTGATCAGCACGGGGCAACCGAAGCCCACCACGTTCCCCAGCAGAAACCATAGCCACCAATCCGTACCGGTTTTTTCAGAAGCGATCTTAAAGACCAGATTCGAGCCCGCCATGGAAACGGCGTAGCCGAAAACCAAAAGGGCGAACTTCAAAAGACCCGAAAGTTCAGGCGACTGAGCCGCAGCCGCCGCCATCCCGGTGGCCCGGCTGGCAGTGCATGGCATAGGCCGCGCCGCCCATCCGGTCGCACCACTGCGCGAAATCTTGGCGCTCCTTCTCGTTCATCGGAGTCTTTCCTGCGGCTAGGGCCGCTTCCTCCACATACTTCAGTTCATCGATCCCGATCACCTGGGTGCAGACTTCCGGATAGCTCAAGGCGTAGCGGACCACCTTCTCCGCATTCATGAGCCCTTTCTGGGCGGCCCGTTTGGCCCCGCCAAAACCCTTCATCCCCAGGACGGCGATCTCTTTTTTGCGCAGCTCCGGAATAATCTCCGCTTCAAACTTCCGGGACTGCAGGGTGCCCAGCGCCGAAACTGGCTGGAGTGAGGCGTCAAACGAGAAGCCGCCTTCGAGAATCTTCCGGTGAACCTCCACGTCGCTATGGCCGGTGAAACCGAAATAACGCACTTTGCCCTGCTGCTTGGCTAACTCAAACGCCTCCGCGGTACCGCCGGGCCCGTAAAATTTGTCGATCTCCTTGGGATTTTCAATCGCATGCAACATCCATAAATCCAGCCGGTCGGTGCGCAACCTTTGCAGGGATTCCTCCAGCATCTTCATGGCGCCTTCCTTGCCGCCTTCCGGCAGGGGCTTTTGGTGGGAACAGCATTTGGTCATGAGAAAAGCCTTGTCCCGAACCCCGTCCAACGCCCGCCCCATGATTTCCTCCGCCCGGCCGTTCAAATAACACCAGGCGTTGTCAAAAAAGTTGATGCCCCGGTCCATGGCGTCGCGGGCAATCCGGGTGGCCTCTGCTTGATCCTTGGCTCGACCCAAATCCAGCCCCCCCAACCCGATCACGCTGACTTGCTCGGCGTGCCGTCCAAAAGCGCGGGTGGGAACATGTCCAGAGGCAGCCGCTAGACTCTTGGCTGCCCCCAAGGCCGGAAGCAGCCCTAAAAACCGTCGCCGCGTGAACACGCCCCCATAGTGCTCCTCCCCCCTTCCGGTGCAAGCTTTCGGGGACGGGCCCAGGCTTGACCCCGATGGCAGGGCTGTGAGGAACCGGAAATTAAGG
>Ga0194133_10004719_pt1 | contig 17914 bp, 12 predicted proteins | sample TA2KigOf40mmetaG_FD_155448 | JGI IMG/M metagenome (GOLD analysis project Ga0194133, IMG submission 155448) | Freshwater microbial communities from Lake Tanganyika, Tanzania - TA2015055 Kigoma Offshore 40m | ecosystem: Environmental > Aquatic > Freshwater > Lake | place: Tanzania: Lake... | reverse complement strand
ACCCCACCATTTTGCGCAAATTGGATGCGTCCATTTTGCGTGAATCCAAGATTGCCGCCCTCTGCCACCATTTTACAACGAAGACTGATGGCATCAACTCGGGTACTATCATTGGATAAATCACCCACATCAGAATGCTTCTCATAACTTGCCTTGACATAGGTTCCAATTCCTCCATTCCACAAAAGGTCAACAGGCGCCATTAATATATGCTGAATCAATTGATTGGGAGAATGGGTACGAATTTTGGTCCCTAATGCTGCCATCGCCTGATCTGAAAGTACAATATACTTGGAGGATCGATTATATATACCGCCACCCTCTGAAATAAGAGCGCTGTTATAATCCGTCCAAGCTGAACGCGGCATCAAGAAAAGACGCTGACGCTCTTGATAACTGAGCATTGGATCAGGATTAGGATCAATGAATATATGACGGTGGTTAAAGGCTGCTAACAATTTCATTCTATTGGATAAAATCATCCCATTGCCAAATACATCACCCGCCATATCCCCAATACCTACAGCGGTAAAAGGCTGGTTAATATCACGATCCATGGTCAAAAAATGCCACTTGACTGATTCCCATGCTCCTTTGGCAGTAATGCCAATTTTCTTATGGTCATATCCATAGGAGCCACCGGAAGCAAAAGCATCCCCCAACCAAAACCCTCGATTAATCGCAATCTGATTGGCAATATCAGAAAAGGTCGCTGTTCCCTTATCAGCTGCAACCACAAAATAAGGATCATCTCCATCATAGCAAATGACCAACTCAGGATGTACCACTTTTCCTTCCACCCAATTATCTGTCACATCCAAAAGTGCATTTATAAATGCTTGATATGCCCGCTTGCCTTTTTCAGCCATGTCATCAGCAGAGTCGCTGTCTTTCAATAATTTGGCAATAAAACCGCCCTTGGCACCTGATGGCACAATGATGCAGTTTTTCACCTGCTGCGCCTTCATCAACCCCAGAACCTCTGTCCGATAATCATCCGCCCTACTGGACCAACGAATGCCGCCACGAGCAACTTTTGATTGACGCAAGTGAACACCTTCCACCTCGCGGCCAAAAACAAATGCCTCCCTAAATGGCATTGGCTTGGGGGCCTCTGGAATATCTCGGGTAGAAATCTTAAATACAATCGGACCCTGCTCTTGGCAATAATAGTTGGTCCTTAAAGTATTCTTAATCAAAGTCAAGTACATGCGAAGAACGCGATCATGATCCAGTAAAGGCACATTTGCCAATTGATCAAGAAATGTCTTCTCAAGATCCTCAAACCCTTTTTCCAAATGTTTTTTGGGATGAAATCTCAACTCAAACAAATCAAAAAGTATCGCCACTAACTGTGGATACAGCGCCAATGCCTTCTGAATGGTTGATGTTTCAAGAGAATAATTGATCTGACGAAGATACATGGCAAAGGCACGGAACAATTCAATTTTACGAACCGTGAATTTTGATTTTAATGCCAATACACCAAACCCATCAGAAATGGTTTTGCCAGAAAAAACATCCAACAAATATGACTTAATGAAACCTTCAACTGAATCCAAGTCTTCAATCATCCCATCAATCGGAGTGCAGTGCAAATCTGCCACCATCAATTTTAATTGATTCTCGCAGTTAATATCATTTGTCCACTCCTGAATCACCCGAAACCCCATTTCACTAAGAACTGGGAAAATATCTGATAATTCTACCTGCAGCACATCTCTTTGAAATAATTTAATTCCCACCACATTTGATCCAACATGAGGCTTATAAACAGCAATGCTCATGTTATCGACACTCATTCCTTCGATGTAACGAATGTCCTTAACGGCAATAGCGGGGCTGTATCGATCTTGATAGCCAACTCCGATTGCATTCACATATCGTCCATAATACTCCCTTGATTTCTCATAACCATAAACAGCTATCAACTCTTGTAAGAATTCATCTGACCAACTCCTGGCCAAATGACGAATATGTGCCTCTATATCCGCCTCACTGTACTCAATGGCTTCAAGCGACCTTGGCTGGATCACAAAGTAAATTCTCACCAAGTTTGACTCAGAAAAGAATGGTTGATGAATAATATCTGTACCATTAAAAATCGAGCACAAGTACCCCATGATCTCACGAACCAATGTCGTGGAATAACGCTCCCTTGGTAAATACAAAACCACTGAGAAAAAATGATGCATCACATCTTCACGAACAAATAGCCGAACTTGAGGACGGTCAAATAAGGCAAGGGCACCTATTGCCATCCGGGAAAGCTCAGCAAAACTTGCTTGAAACAACTCCTCTCTAGGAAAAGTTTTTATGATATAAAGCAATGATTTATTCAAAAATCTGGACTGCAACCCAGCTTGATGCATCACCCCTTCTACTTTTTTACGAATAAATGGAATAGTTAAAGGGTTGCTTTCATAGGCATCTGAGGTTAATAGTCCAATTAAACGCAACTCACCCTCAATAACACCCTCCGGCGAAAATACCCTTAACACCAGCAAATCAGTATACGTTGGACGATGAATGGTTGAGGCAGTTCTGGTTTTGGATAAATAAAAATAAGGCACCTCACTTTGTTGCTGCTCAAGTTGATTTGGCAAAACTGAAACATACTGCTTGGTTTGCGCATGAGGCTCGTCTGACAATACACCCAACCCTGATCCATCAATCAAATGTAGAACTGGCTGCACCCCCTGCCGGTCAAGATGATAGCTTCTGGAGCCAATAAAAGTGAAGAACTCTATAATCCAGTCTATAAAAGCCAAAGATTCAGCAAGATTTTCAACACTGGTATCCCCATTTATCTTATGATTACGCCAAGTAGCAACAACTTCCTTCAAGCGCTCTTGCATCACACGCCAATCACGCACAGCCTGAAATACATCATAAAGCACACCAGCAATACGATCCTCAAGCAGCCCAAATGAATCAGATTGATCGAACCAATCAAGCTCAAACCAAATAAACGATAACTCATCTTTGGCATTTAAACCCAAAATTTTAGGATCAAGCTGAACAGCATTGAGCATATGCAGAACTTTACATCCCATTTTTTTAAAAATCATGCGAATTGAGTCGACAATGAACGGCATATCATAAGACACCACAAATACGTTGGTCACCGGCCGCTCTGGGTATGTGATTGAGTTTCCAGCGGAGCACTCAATCACCGAGTGATTAAAAACACCCACCCTCTCAGTCAATCGATCTGAAAATGACAAAATCAAATCAACCAAATGCTGGCGCTCACTTTCTGAAAACTCAGTCAAATTGGTTTCTTTTAAAACCTGAATAATTGAGGATGATTTCTTCCCACTGGCTTGCAGCAAATCTTGGTATAACTGCCGGTTTTTATCGTCCATATTAATACACATCTTTTTACCAGCTCTAATAATAGCGAATTTATCCGATAACCACAAGAAAATGCACGCAAGTACTTGAAATATTATATCATATTGATATAATAACAAAAATAAGAAACAGAAGGAAAAGGCAAATATGAGAATACTTTTAGTAGAAGATGATAGCCTACTGGGTGATGGCATTCGCTGCGGTCTTAGTGAATTTGGCTATACCGTTGACTGGATGACAGATGGTCAAATGGCAATATACGCACTGCAAAATGAACATTTTGACGCCATCGTGCTTGATCTTGGCCTGCCCAAAAAATCTGGACTTGAAGTGATCAGAACCATTCGCGCCTCAAAAATCAATACCCCTGCACTGATTCTAACTGCCAAAGATGGGATTGCTGATAGAATTGCTGGCCTTGATGCTGGCGCTGATGATTACATGACCAAGCCATTTGACCTGGATGAATTAGCAGCACGTGTTCGTGCTATCATTCGAAGAAGCAGTACCCGCCAAAATCAAACCCCACTTCTTGAGATCGGCAATATCTCTCTTAACCCAGCTTCGTTTAAAGTAAAAATGAACAACAAAGATGTTCCTATCTCTCGAAGAGAATTCACCATACTGCATAAATTAATGGAATGCGAAAACAGAGTCGTAACCCGTGACATTATTACCCAATCTCTTTATGGATGGGGCGATGATGTTGATAGCAATACCATTGAAGTTCATATTCATAATCTACGCAAAAAGTTAGGCAATGGAATTACCATCAAAACCATTCGCGGCATCGGGTATATGATTGAAAATGAGAGTTAAGCAGCGATCCATCCGAGATTTCATCCTGCGCTCGATATTTATCAGCGCACTTCTTGCCGGAATTGTCACTGTCCTAACCAGCTATTACCTGAATCTTAAAGACCTAAGACCGTATTTAGATTCACATTTAATTATTGAGAATCAGACAGTTACCGATAATATCAAACTATTGAGAGAACAGAAAAAAAACATCAGCGAATATTTTCAGAATCGGGCACCTCAAGCCTCGTTTGAATATGACTATACCAATAATTCCGATCTTGTTCATCAGCTCATTGGCAACACCCATATCCAAATTCAAACCATGAATGGTGAAATTCTATTTCAAAACCACAGTCACCAGCCGACCAGGGTTGATAAAGAGAAAAAAGGCTTCTCATATCAGGAAATAAACAACGAATTATATCGAGTCTACACCACTTATCACCCCTCACTTGATGTGATAATCTCAAGTATGCAGCCACATAAAGTCAGGCAAATGCTTGAAAGCAGCATGGTTATTAAATTTGTTTCAATTTTCTTGATTATCTACGTTATTTTATCAATCACAATTTCAATCGTCCTTAAACGAGCATTTCTTCTAATTGAAACGGCCTATGAGCTGCTTGATCAGAAAAAATCAGATCCGCAATCGGATATCACCAAAAAGGACCTGCCAATTGAACTTCAACCCTTCTTTGAATCACTCAATAGCCTCATATCACAACTTGACCAGTCTTTGCAACGTGAAAAGCGATTTGCATATGATGCTGCTCATGAACTTAAAACCCCTTTGGCAGCATTACAAACTCACCTTCAAATTGCCAAAATCACCAAGGATGAGGGCAAGCGACAAGAATCTTTAAATAAAGCCACGCTTTGCATCAAAAGAAGCTGTCACACCATCGACCAACTCATGGCACTGATCCGGACCCTGCCCAATAAAAACAAGTCCTCAATGCAGGTCATCAACATCACCCCTACTCTGGCTGACATTCAGTCTCAAAATCCAATCATCAATTTAAACCAAACCTCACCTGTGTTTGCCCTTGCAGATCCTGATTCCCTATCCATGATCTTTAAAATTATAACTGAAAATGCAATCAAGTTTGGCGCAACCAGCATGGACATTCATGTCAGTGAATCCAAAAAATATGTGACACTTTCTTGTATTGATAATGGACCTGGAGTGCCAAAGGCTCATATTAATCGACTTGGGGAGCGTTTTTTTAGAGTATACGGGACCAATGTGGATGGCTCTGGCATTGGCTTGAATATCGCCATGGAAATTATCAGTCAAATCCAAGGCGCACTTTATTTCTCACAAAATACCCCCCAAGGGCTATGCGTTCACATCTGCCTTAAAAAGCAAAGTAAAAACTAAAATCTCAGCTTAAATCAGACCTGTAGGAGGTTTCCCACAGAACCTGTGCATAACTTTGTGAATAAACCCATAATTTTCACCTGCCTTTCGCTCAAATCTTCAGCTTTTCTTAAACTGTACAAAATCTATACACCTTTTAAGTCATTGTTTTAATTAGAAAAATAAAAAAATGAAGGTAAAACAACCATGAAATCATATTTGCAAACTCCTTTTTAAAAAGCATAACAAAGATGTTAAAAAATGCTTGACTTATGTTCTTTCAATCAAACACTGACTTGGGTATGGCTAAAAACACACTCAGCAAAAACTCCTGCAAATAAACCGATGAAGTTAAATTTTATACTCAAAGGACACCTGCACAGCTTAAAATCAGTAAAAAGCCATCTGCAAATAAAATTGATTAACTTTTAATTGCAATTTCGATATAATAAAGCCATGTTTCAGACCAACCCAAGCTTTACTCTCAATTTGCTCCAAAAGATGGCATCTGCAGCTGAAATAAAATTTATCACCCAAACCCATTTAAACATTCATCATATCGCTATAATTCAAGCCCTTGTTCAAACTGGAAAATTTAAGGATGATGACTTCATCTTCTCATGCCCTGCCCCTGAAGAAAACACCTCAATCAATATTCCAGCCATTGATGCAGAGAATTTTAATACCCCAAGCTGGCAGCGCGCTGCATACCCAAACCCAATACCGCTTGCACTGCTTAAATTGGCAGAATTAAAACACCGAAACACACCCATGAGATACCAATCATACCAAATGGCCTTATCTCAAACAGTAAGTGCAGATCTAAAGCAAATACTAATGACCGAAATCGAAAAAGGAAATAACTTAAAGTCCCTGGTTGATATCATGCACCCTATGCACACACCCAGCGATGTATTAATTGCAAAGCTCATCTGCGACCAGCCACTTTCTGAGCTGTATTTTATAAAAAACTGTCAACAGTATTTGTGGCAACTGCACCAGTGTATCTTCTTTAGCACCCAGCAGCAAATGCCTTTTCCAACACAAATCATCGACCCTACGATCCTAAGCACCAAAGGTAAAGAAACAATTAAAAAATGGCATTGCACCCCGATGCCCTCTTACTCCGCAACCCCCTACTCCCACCCAGAAAGTGGGCCAGCAAATGTCATACTTAATCCACAGCCCCAGACATTATCTCCCAGCGCACTCTTAACCTATCAAGACTGCTCCTTTCTCTTTTATTGCAAACACATCCTAAAAATAAACCCAGCTCAAAGCGATGAATCCGAGTACTTTAAACAATTTGGTCATCTGCTCCATGAGATTTGGGCAGAGCACCCCATGTCAAGTACTGACGAAATGACTGAAATAATAAAGCACCATCCTTATTTTCAAAATCTCCAGCCACACCTTATCAGCGCAATGTCCTTACATATCCAAAAGATCAACCAAGAATGGCATATCAAAGACTCTCAAAGGCCTCCCTATAAAATCATTGGCAAAGAGCAAGTGGTCAGTTACTCACACGCCAACTTAACACTGGCTGGGCGCATAGATCGCATCGATGAAATTGCACCCAACACACATATCATCATCGATTACAAAACCTCAAAACCCTCACTAAATTGGTACCAAAATATCATAGAACAACTTCCCATATACGCTGTCATGTACGGTAAAACAACCAAAGGGCTGGCTTATGCTCAACTTAAAAAGAACCAATGTGAACTTAGTGGGCATATCCATGAAGATCTTATGCACTCACCGCTCACCCCGATAAATCAGCTCAATAAGCGCTATGAAGTATCTTCCTGGGATCAAGCATGGAATCAATGGCAAAAGCAACTGCACCACTTAATCGAACGGATTATGGCAAATCCCATCACTGCAAATCCCCAAAGCCATAGATGCAATGATTGCCAATTTAAACCCATCTGCCGCAGTCATCTGGAAGAAGCATGAACATCATTGATCAAAAACAACGAGAGCTTGCACTTAACCCTCAACATTCATTTTTAATCAAAGCCCCCGCTGGCTCAGGCAAAACCAGCTTACTGATTGCAAGAATTGAGCAGCTCATCAAAATTGCACACCCCAGCCAAATTACTGCACTAACATTCACCAAAAACAGTGCGCGAGAAATAATCAACCGCCTTCAAGAAAAAGAAATCGATACCGCAGGCATCCAGATTGCCACTTATGATGCATGGATTGCTCGTCTCCTGAAAAAATTATCACCCACACCTGCACTGCCCATTTCACAAAACCAAAATCTACTTTATGACATTGCCTGGCAAAGAGCTTTTGCTGATATGAAAAATGACCCTGCTCATCCAATCACTCATATTCTTCAGCATCACTGGCAGCTTTTTCCACTGCTCAAAAAGACCTGCATAAACTTGCTTAGCCGCCGCGATCTATGGTTGCCCCTCATATTTAAACAACATAGCTCATGGGTAACATCACAATGGCAAATGATGCTAGAACATTGTGCACATGACCTTATCCAGCAAATGGGCAGCTATTGGCATGGACTGAGGCAATTTTATATTGAATTTGAAGGATCTCCTGATATTAACCCACCTCAACCAATCGATGAGCTGGCCAACATGGCTCGATGGTTACTCACAAAATCTGGCACACCCAGAAAACCGACACAGAAAATGGGCTTTGAGCCCATATCATGTGCTAAAAGTCCAAAACAAGCCACTTTTAAAAAAGCAGATTTCCTCACCATCATAGAACATATTCAGCAAAGACCATCATTATTAAGACTGTGGCAAATATTCCAAAAAATTGATCAAGAGCCAAGGCCTGAGTTTATTACGCACATCGCCGAGTTTTTACCAAAGCTACTTGCCCATCTAAAAGTTGTATTTCAAGAACATCACGAAGTCGATTATTGTGAGAATGCCCTTAATTTACTTGAAATTCTCACTGATCAATCAGCTTTCAATCACCCTGAGCTAAGACACACTCAGCATCTTTTACTGGATGAATTTCAAGACACATCGCCCTTACAATTTGCAATTCTGGGCGCCTTTATCCGTGAGTGGTCTGATGATCAACAAAGCTCAGTATTCCTCGTCGGCGATCCCATGCAATCCATTTATGGATTTAGAGACGCTGATGTCCGCCTTATTTTAGATATCGAAAAACAAAGCCGATTTCATCACCTACCAATTCAAACACTTCAGCTTATAACCAACTTTAGAAGCCAGCAATCCCTGATTAACTTTCAAAACCAAATTTTTACAAATTTAATGAGCCCACATCAAGATATTAATTGGTGTGATATCATTTACCAGCCCAGTATCGGTATTTATCAAGATCTCCCATCAACAGTCCATTATCATACCTATGAAATAGATGAAAAAAACGCTGGCATCCTTCATATTTTAAAATCCATCCCCAAAAACCAAACCATTGGGATCCTTACGCCTACACGAAAATCTGGCTTGGAGGTTTTAAGATACATCCAACAACATTTTAATCAACCTGTACATGCTGCCAATCTTACCAAACCGGCAAATAACCCACTGATTCACGACACCCTGATTCTGTTTCATGCCATCTGCCACCCTGAGTGTCGACTGTCTTGGATTGCCCTAAGTCAAACCCCCTGGTTCAAAATAGAGCACCAGCACCTTCAAACACTATTTATCAATCAAAAACCTTCTTTTTTGCAACAATTGCTAGATGCAAAGAATTTAATGCCTGCAAATTTAATTTGTCAGCAAATACAAGATCGTTTATCCACAGAGACACCCTTTCAGATCCTTATCCACACACTGAAATACATCAATCCATCCATCCTACACCACCCTATTTTACAAAATACCTTTTCAGCACTGGAAAACTTGAGTATCCCTTTTGATCACTTATCCGACCTTATAGACTGGGCCAATCAAATAGAAGCACCTGATGATGAGGAACATCATCGCATTCAAATCACCACGATTCATCAAGCCAAAGGTCTTGAATACGACCATGTCATCTTACCATTTCTAAATCATATCTCACCACCAAGTAAACCGGACATTATTTCAGTTGATAGTTGGATAACAAACCAGCGACCAATACCAGCTGCATTAATAGCATCTCCGATTGATCAGACTCATCACCAGGCAATTTTGAGTTTTTTACAAAAACACAAAATGTTACAAGAAAAAAAGCGGCTTTTGTATGTGGCATTAACCCGAGCGAAACAAGGCCTGCATTTCTTTTTTGAGCCAAAAACCCATGAAAATAGCCTTCAGTTCTGGTTGACACCAAATCCATAAAATGCGTTTAATAAAAATCACCCATTTGCTCCAATAACCCTTAAAGAATATTCACCCCATGATCTATGCTTACTTAACTAAACCGTCCAAGCCTTGGAGAAAACTTTGTGAAATTATTTTGCAAAATCACCATGTAGACCCCCACGACCTTTATAAAGACTCCTCTGGCAAACCTTTAATTCAAAAAGAAAATGCCTTTATTTCATGGGCACACTCAAAAGCACACGTATTGATTGCTTTGTCTGAGACTCATGCCGTCGGGGCAGATTGCGAAGACATTAGACCCATTGATCACCAAGCCATTCAAAAACGATTTTTCCCAAATGAAGTCGACATTCAAGGCAGTGTCGATTTTTATAAAAAGTGGACTGAGAAAGAAGCCACCTGCAAACTAAAAGGCATCAGCATTTGGCAAGAAATGAAATTGACCACAAATGCCCAGTGTCATCATAATATCATTGATGAAACTATTTTTTGCATCGCCACCCATTCAGCAACCCCTATCATATGGGTATCGCACTATGAAACCGAAAAACTGCTTCAGAAGACTGCACAAACTCTGCTTCGGCCTGACCAATGTCGATAATTCGTTTATTGACCTGTGAGTGACTATAAATCTGAAATGCAAGTGCCAAATAATTTTGAAAATGACGCAACTCTGCTTGATATAATGTTTGATAAAATTTTATAAGCTGCGGCTGCGACAGAACTCTGGCCACCAATCCAAAACGCTCACACGAACGTGCCTCAATAAAAGCAGCCACAATCAGCATGTCCATGAGCTTTTGTTTACGCTCATGCCTAATGATACGATGCAATGCTTTGGCATAACCACAGGGCTGAATGGGTTTAAAAGGAATTGCATACATCTTCAAGTATTTCAAGCACAATTCAAAATGCCTCATCTCTTCTCTAACTAATTTAGATAGCGGTGCTTGTAAGACCTCATACTCAGTGTAAGATTTTATCAAATTAATGGCAAAATCGGCTGCTTTTCTTTCACAGTGGGCATGATCCACCAATAACATCTGCCAATTAGGGTTAACTTGCATCACCCATTTTTCATCAGTCTTTACCTGTAAAATTGAATCAATATCTTCAAACAAAATAGCCCCTTCAACTGACTCAAGATTGCTCATAAGCCTAGTATATGTTAGAATCAATCATACCAAAAGGAGTCTTTGTTTGCACAAACTTTTTTTAATTATCTTCTGGCCTTTTTTGGCATTTGCTGGCCAAATTGAGTATCTTGATATTGCTATTACAGGTCCTTTACGCGAAAACTCAACAGTTGTACCTAATACTTCCTCAATGCCACCCCTTAGCGCAATTCCTGCTGAACTGACTGGACAAAAACCATCGACATTTCATTTCATTAAATCACCACAAACTCAATTATTAGGATCAGCACGCTACATAACACCGATTTCTCCGCTTGATAAAAAAATATTCTCATTAAATACCCAGGATTTTTCAGCCACATCCAATCCGTGTACGCTTACATTTGAAACCAACTTTCAAAGGTATTTGGATGTGACTGTCGATGGTTTTTGCCATGAGCCAAATGGAAGCTTGATTTTCCTTCATGAGGCCAGACGGTCTAAGATTGGCCAGATTCATCTGATCACCACCGCCTATTTTAATTTATTATTTGCCTTTCAAGGACCCGCTCAAGCAAAAAATTCGCTATAATAAAAACCATGAGCATTCAATTAAAATTGGTTGAGCAATGGATTCGATTTGCTAACCGAAACGAAAACGAAAAAAACATTTTTGAGATCCGAGATGATTTCTCAAGGGCTTTTAAGCGCTATAGCGCCCATCCTCACGTTAAGACAAATGCCAAAGACCACTTTAGCCCCGATGGCACATGGTTTTCTCCAAACAACCATGTTGCCCGACATGTTATTTTATATTTTCATGGTGGCGGCATGTGTTTTGGCTCAGAGCAAACTCACTCTCATCTGGTTTCTCAAATCGCTCATCAATGCCAAATGCGGTTGTTCTTTTTGCGATATCATTTAAGCCCTGAGTTTCAATTCCCAAGGGCACTGGAAGATGCTCTCAAGGCATATGATTACCTCATATCAAGCGGATATGACCCAAAAGACATCTCTCTTGCTGCTGACTCCTCAGGCGCACTCCTTGCTCTTGGTTTGTGTCAAATTCTCAAAAAAGAAAAAGCGATCATGCCCAATGTCATTTGCCTAATGGCCCCTGCAACCTCCAGTCATATCTGCTTCCAAGACGACATATACAGTGACTGGAGCAAGAAAGAAAATATTTTAAACATCACTAAACTTCGCCGCTATGCCAATGCTTATTTGGGAAAACATGATCCGATGGACCCATTATGCTCCCCAGTTTATGCCAATCTAAGTCAATTTCCTCCAATATTCAGCATCATCGGAGATAAAGATATATTAATAGAATCAGCACGCCAACTTCACCTCATGGCCTGCACATATGGCATTAAAAACCATCTTCTAATTCAACCCAACGTATTTCATGGCCATTATTTATGGTTCAACGCCATTCCTGAAGCCAAATTTGCAGTTGATCAGCTGTGTAATTTTATCTGCCAAAATGCTTTCTTCTCCAAATAGCTGCTGTTATAATTAAGACCAGGCTTAACTTTACCAATTATGCAAATTTATTTAGAATTTCTTGACAAAATCATGACCCATGGTGAGGACATCTCTGATCGCACCGGTGTTGGTACTCGCCGTCTTTTCAATCATCAAATGACATTTGACATTTCCAACAAAACCCTGCCCTTAGTTACCACCAAGCAGTGTCATTTTCACTCCATCGTCGTGGAATTACTCTGGTTTTTAAGAGGAGATACCAATACACGATTTTTAGCAGAGCATGGTGTTTCCATCTGGAATGAATGGGCTGACCCTAATGGTAACCTGGGCCCTGTTTACGGACATCAATGGCGCAGGTGGCCCACAAAAGATGGTAGCATTGACCAGATTTCAACAGTGATTGATAGCCTAAAAAATAACCCCTACTCTCGCAGACACATTATCAGCGCCTGGAATGTTGCTCAGCTTGATCAAATGGCCCTACCTCCCTGTCATGCATTTTTTCAGTTCTATGTTTCAGCCTCAGGGAAGCTCAGCTGCAAACTAACACAAAGAAGTGCTGATGCCTTTCTGGGTGTGCCCTTTAATATCGCCTCATATGCCCTACTTACACAAATCATTGCGCACCATACTAATCTCTTGGCGCATGAATTAATTTGGTCTGGTGGTGACTGCCATATATATCACAACCATTTTGAACAAGTGAAAACTCAGTTAAGCCGAACCCCCTTTCCACCGCCACAGGTTGAGATTCAGCACCAAAAAGACCTTGAAAAATATTCACCTGAGCATTTTAAGCTGATCAATTATCAACCACACCCCAAAATTAAGGCCCCTATCGCCATTTAATATTTATTTAATATAATTTGTTTATAATTACTTTATGCGAAAAGAACAGCAATTATTTCTCGAATCACTAGCCTCAGTCATCATGGTCACCAAATCTGACTTTACTGATGATCGATCTCTTGCAATCCTTGCTGACATGAGGCATCAATATGTGGATCCCTCCTCCGAAACAAAGGAACAAATTCTACAATGCCTCAATAGAACCGCAACGACAAAAGACCATGATTCACTGACAAATCCACTGCACAACTGGCTCATCGGCCCTTACATCAAACTTGGTCTGCATCACCAAAAAAATGCTTTTGTGCATTGCCGCATCAACTTGGGCGGAAATTTAGACCCTCAAAATCTCCAAAACTCATTGGATATCCTATTTCCTGAGCTGGAAGACAATTTTAAAGTGCCACTTAAAGCTTCTGAAATGCTCAGCATTACCTTTGATACCAATCGCTCTCACTGGATAACAATCTTCATTCATCCGATGAGTAAGCAAGTCATTCTATTTGATCCTTATGGCACTCAATCTAAAGCCCTTAAGGTCGGTGAAATTCTTGATAAGGGGGAAGCGCAACTTCGGAAAGCGATTGGCTCAAAACAGGCAATAAAAACCATGCAGAGTGAATGTGAACAGATTCTTGGCACTAACTATTTTGGCTTTTTAATGAAAGTTTCAAAAGCAGGGTTAATCGACGACTTTAAAAAAGATTATACACTGTCCTGGACTGGCAAAAAGTACCAAGAAGACTATAGAAGCTGTGGACAATGGTCAATCTTATTTTCTGACTTCATGCACAGCAAATTCCAGCCTAGTGATGAAAAAACGATCGATGATCAATTTACATCCTACCTTAAAGAAAAAATAAAGGCATCTACTAAGCTACCCTCCTATGCATTTGACGAACAAGTGCGAAATGTAGCGGAAAATTTGATGCACAATAACTTAAAGGCAATCATAGACGAGAAGAAAATCAAAACAGACGCTTTGCATATTAAAACCAGACCCCACTATAAAAACCATATTTTAATAATGAGCACTGCTATCTTAATTTTAGCCACACTCATCTTGTTTCCAAATCCTATTTACATTTCTTTAATAGCTATGATCACCTTAAGTTCAATATTCTACTTACACTCTCATCAATTAATGCCAAATCTCATGGTTCATCACAGCTTTTACACCTCTAATCCATTGACTCCTTGCTCCTCCGATCAGATATCAAAAGTGAGTGACCCTCCAGTCGACCCACAAACCAATCCGCATTTCGACCATGATGAGGGGAAGACGCCAGCGAAACCGTAATAGGCTGGTAATATAATCCCCATTCAGAGGTAATGTCCCCAGTTAGCAATAAACGAAAACCACTTTGTGATTCAACCATCAAAACGCAACTGGCGGCATTTCCCTTTTGCTTCAAATCCGCTAACGTCAGCCACTCAAACCAAACCCCATCCTGCATCCAGCGGCCACCAGCCAAACATTGCATATGTTTGCCTGAAACTGATAAATTACCATATCGAGTCAGATTCAAATAATGTGACATCAAATACGATAGGCCACCACTGTGATCTTGATCTGAATGACTAATTATCAAACCGCCTCGTAAATAAAACCCCTGCTGATGAATATCCGGCTCCAAATATTGCTTTATTGCATGCACAGATGGCACATCATAAATCCAAGCATGTGCCGAGGTTTGAATAAACACCATCAGGCCATGCCCAACATCATAAAACTTCACCCTAAATTCACCGACAGGTATAGATCCTGGCCAAAAATAATACAACAAATAGCTGAAAAATATGATCACCATTATACCCATTCGATGCATACAAGCATAAATAAGCGAACCTAGCAAAAAAATTAGCTTCACAAACAGTGAGTTTGCAATCAGCCACATCATACCAGAAAAAGGAGAAAGCAATTGATCCATCCGATAAAGCACTTGACTAATCACTTGAAGTGGCAAGGCAGTATCTAATGCATAAGCCACATATCCCACCAATAATGTCACAACCAATAAAATCTCATAAACTGGCAAAGCCAGTGTATTCACTAAAATTGCAACCAAGGGGTAATATCCAAAAAACCATAAACTCACTGCCATCACTGATACCGATAGTGCCTGATAAAATAGCCGTCTTGGCACAAATGAAATAGCAGCTGAGAGAAAAAAAGATAAATAAAAACTGCTCATTTCCAAGGCCATCGGATTTAAAATAAGAACCATCAAAAAAGCCAACTGCCAACGAAATCCAGCAGAAAGCCTAAGGCCATAAAAACGACCCCAAATTCCCATAATACCCATGAACAAAGCCCTCTGTACAGGTAGCCCATAACTAACCATATGTCCATAAACTAAAAGCACGCCTGTTATAAGCAGCAATAAATACCTTGCCTTGGCAAAGGGAGATAAAACTCGACAAATAACATCAATATGCAGACCTGAAACACTCAACACATGGACTAATCCTAGCTGGGTAAGCAAAGACTTCTCAAAATCATCATGATTTGCTCTTGCAAATAAAAAATATCCCAGCATGGGATGAATGCCATGCGCCTCAAGCCAGCTAGAGGCCACATCTGAAAAATCGATTTGCCGACTAAAACTCATCAATTCACATGAGGAATAATGACCCGGTGACAGCCGAGGAACACTGATTTGAAAATGATGAGATAAGGCTCGCCAAAACTGTGCATCAAATGACCAACAACCCTGTCGCACACTCTGGAGAAAATGCGCATGAATAAATGCCACAAGCATCACTAGCAACATAACCCAGTAAGATGCAGACCTCTGATTGAAAATTAAAATATAATAAAAACCCAAAAACAAACAAGCTGCAAAATAAGCATGCGCCAAACTCAACTTTAGCGAAGCTAATAAAAAAAAGAACTCAAGAACTGGCATTTAGCCATCATAATTATTTTCTAATTCTTTAAAATACCGTTTAATGTGGTTAATGAAAATAATCTTTGCCACGCATAATACGACTGGAGAATTTCTCTATATAGTATGGCTGATCTTCAATTAAGCTTTTAATTTCATGACGATGCTGCATATACATCTTAATTAACTTAGAGCGCTCTTGACATATCTCTTCGATTTTTGAATACAGTGCCTCTTTATGTTGATAGTCATGCACAATCTTCTCACCCATCACAACAGTCATGGCCAAAGCAAAAATACCCACCAAAAATACAGGTGCAAAAGTTGTACCCAACATTAAGCTCAAACCCAGCAAAATTGGCATACCAGGAAACCATAGCAATCCTGCTATGAGAAAATGCCGCGATATGCGCTCTTTCAACTTGATCTGTTTTTCTTGCAGTGAACTTTGTTTGACAATCACATTATTAATTTCTTCGCGAATATGATCCGAATAACGCATTTTTTCACGCAGATTGTCTTGTCGCCTTTGTTTAAACTCACGTAACTGCTCGCGAAGTAACATAAATTGCAACATATCCTCCATGTGTAATAATGCTGAAACACGCTCATCTTCTGACCTGTTTTTCTTCATCACTTTGGACATGTCATTTAACACATCTTTTGTCAAGGACTCATCCCTCAATGCTGCGGCTTGTAAATCAGAATCCACTCTTGTGGGGCGAATCATCATTTTATGCTCAGATAACATTTTTTTCATAGTTATTATTCATTATTATTATATTTAAATTATAGTATAACCAATTGAATATTTTTTGATTTATATTAAGTTCCTCAAAATCATATTACGAACACGCGCCATATAACGACTCATAAAAGCCACATTATGAATCGAGGACAAATATAGATACACCGGCTCATGCGCCTTTAGCAAATGATGTAAATAACTTAAAGTATAATGCTGACAAGTATAACAAGGGCAGTCTTTCTCAATTGATTCAAATACCACAGCGTACTTCGTCGACTTGATGCGAACAGGCTCCTGATCCAATCGGTACAAAACCCCATGCCGGGCCGCTCGAGTCGGATAGGCACTGTCAAATGTATCCATACCAAAAGTAACACCCATATCAACCGATCTTAAATCGCCAAGCCCCAGCAAATGTCTTGGCTGCTCATCAGGTAAATGCCTTACAGTTGATGCCAAAACACCCTCCAACTCTTCATGGTTTTTGCCCAAGGAGCCCCCAATAGCATGCCCATCAAATGGTAAATTGGTCAAAAATTCACACGATTTCTTTCTAAGATCTGGATAAATGCCTCCATGAATCACACTATAAATACTTTGCTGCCCAGGGTCATTGAGGTGAGCCTGCAATGATCGCAACTCCCATCGATGCGTTCGATCCAAAGATTGTTTAAGTTGATCCAGATCAGTGTGATAAGCCGGTAGCTCATCCAAAGGAATGATAATATCTGAACCAAATACCTTTTGCGCACCTATGGTGCTTTCAGGGGTTAACTCAAAGCGAGAACCATCACGATAAGAGCGAAAAACAACTCCGTTTTCTGTGATTTTTAACACAGAGGAGGATGTTTTTTTGGTGCCTTTACTTTTTAGCTCATCTGCCACAGACCCATAGGCCAAAGAAAACACCTGAAAACCACCTGAGTCTGTAATGATGGGCTGATTACGCCCAATAAATGCATGCAATCCACCGGCCTTTTCAATCACCTGGATGCCAGGCTGCAGCAGCAAATGATAAGTATTACAAAACATTA
>Ga0194133_10004718_pt1 | contig 17922 bp, 32 predicted proteins | sample TA2KigOf40mmetaG_FD_155448 | JGI IMG/M metagenome (GOLD analysis project Ga0194133, IMG submission 155448) | Freshwater microbial communities from Lake Tanganyika, Tanzania - TA2015055 Kigoma Offshore 40m | ecosystem: Environmental > Aquatic > Freshwater > Lake | place: Tanzania: Lake... | reverse complement strand
CACCTATGCCTGCGGATAGGCAAGCGCCTCCGACAGCACCAGCACCACCGCCGCCACCGCCGCCGTTCGTTCCACCACCGTCACCTGCGCCACCGTTGTTGCCTTCACCCGATACCGCTACGCCGCCTGCCCTACTCACACCATCACTAACGCCACCACCGCCGCCGCCCGAACCGCCGATGTTGCCCGACCCAACACCACCGCCGCCACCGCCGCCGTTAGCAGAACCGATGAACGATGATGCCGTTCCGTTTCTCCCTTTATTGCCGTAGCGGTTAGCACCGCTACCACCAGCACCGACTTTCACCGTGTATGTCGTCTTGCCGATGATGCCTGAACCTGTGACGAAGCCGCCACCGCCACCGCCACCGCCTGCTGTTGTGTACGCCTGAGCAAGACTGCCACCGCCACCGCCGCCACCGACCAGCAAGAACTCCACGCTCAGCGTCTGTGGCGAAACAGGAACGGTCTGCGTCGTCAGTGACGACACATACCCAAGTTGGCGGCGAGCCGTAGCCATCGGTTATGCCGTGATTCGGTTCACGAATCCGTGAATGGTGATGACATTTGCCGTTGCCGCAAACGCACGAATGACGAGCGCAGTGGCGTTACCTTTCAGGACAAGACCTGGAGATACCGTCACAAGTCCTGCTTCTGGTTGCACCGTGAGTTCAATCAAGTCGTCAGGTGAAGTCGTGCCACCCCACTCAATCGTCAGTTTCACCGACGATGCTGAAGTGTTCATCGCATATAGCCACACCTCGTCGTAGGTGCTCGCCGTGCTTGAACCTGTGTGAATCGTCGTGCCAGCCGTAGCGGTGGCGGCAACCTTGACTGCCCGACCATCTGTACTCGCACTAAGTTTTTCTTTGGTGTATGTTGCCATTATTGCTCCTAACTATGATTATACCAGGTTAACTAAAAACCTGTACTTGTAGAACGTCTGCCCCTTCAGCACCACCAGCGTAATTTAGTGAGTTCCACGCAATGGAGCCTGTTCCAATCTTAAACTTATTGGTGTCCGTTTCAAAACCAGGTTCCCCAGCAGCCAATGTTGGATTTGCTGCCGCCCATTGCGCCGCCGTTCCTCGTCGTAGTTGAATTGTTGCCGACATTATGCACTTCCTCCGTCAACTGTTGCATCTACTGTACCAAGACTAATTTCCGCTTCCAACACTCTTATGTTTTCTACTCCCCCATCAATGGAGGTTGCAGAACCAAGGCCACTGACGGTCACTTGGTCAGCACCAATGTATAAATCGGCAACAACCAACGTATCGTCTGTTTTAAGAGTATTGGCTGCATGGCGATACAAATTAACATCCCCAGAAACAGACCCAGTTCCCCAAATAAGTTTGCCGCCAGCATCAATTGCTAAGCGTGCTTGCGTATCTCCATTAACGCCAATATCCACGGCAGTAGAAGCAGCGGAAGTAAACTTACGTGCTCGTATTCGCTCTAAGAATGTTGGCATCGGGCCTCAACCTTTTGCTAGTTAGTTACCCCGCAGGGCTATGTTATTAACCAATAATGGTAACACGATATTGGTTGCTGGACGGAGCAACCGCAAAACCAACCGTAACCGTGTTAACAGTCGTCAATTCAACGTCTGCCAATACGATACCGTATGGACTCCCCTTTTCGGCAATCTGCACCAGGACGTCACGGGTGCTGAAGTTGTGGGTAAGAACAAACGACGTTGCGGCTGCATCACCAACGTCAAACGCCAACTTTTGCGGAAGACTTGCCGACGCAACTGCGGCGCTTGCGCCCAAGTTGACACGGGCATCCGAAGCAGAAGTTGCACCAGTACCGCCGCTGGCAACCGCAATCGCAGTGCCGTTCCATGTACCCGTGGTAACAGTACCAAGGGTAGTAATGGTGTTTTGACCAGCGTAGTTGTTGGAAATTGCGACTGTGGGAGTGCTGCCCTCACTAGGTGTATGTGTGACAGTAATTCCCGTCCCTGCCGAAACATCAGAAACGTAGTTACCAGCCGTGTCTGTTCCTAGGTCAATGGCATCATTGACCCACGCCGTGCCATTCCACTTGAGGAAGTGACCAGAAGCATTAGAGGTGATAGTAACATCACCAATGTCATCAAGAGATGTAATTGTTACTGCGGCAACGTCGGCACTGGTAGCAATGTCTCCAAAAGTAGAACCAGTGCCAATCTGCCATTTATCGGTGGTTTCGTTCCACTTAATGTGAGCATCATCCGATGAACCACGTTCTACCGTGATTCCAGCATCGGTGTTTGGTGCTCCTACAACATTACTATTAAGTACAACAATATTATCTTCAACTGTTAAAGTTGCAGTATTAAGAGTGGTAGTATCGCCCTGAACTGTTAGGTTGCCTGAAACAATGAGGTCATTGAAAGTGACGTTAGATGTAGTTTCAAGAGTCTGAGCACCAATTGCCAACGTCTTCCACGCACTGCCCGTATAAATCTTAAGCGTGTTAGAAGCCGTGTTGTAATAAATTTGACCTGTTGTTGGACTTGCTGGGTCGCTTGCAAGGTTTTGAACTTTTGCATTACGCAATTCATTTTTGTTTAGGTCAATGTTATTAACAAAAAGAGGCACAGATGCTCCAGTCTATGAAATGTAGGCTTTTCCGCCAAATGCTGAATTAAAGTTTACCACAATTTGATTTTCAGATACAAAAGTTACATCGCCATAAACCTTAGTGCCAGCACTATCTACAACGGAAACGCCACCTGGAAAATAACCCAAATTGTGCGTAATTGTCCATGAAGAAGAGGCTGTTGCTTGGTTATGAGTGTAAGCACTACTTGACGCAGGGATTGCAGAAGGGCTTGAAACAACTATTGTTTCAACAGGTTTTGCAACAATAAGGGTTTTTGGGGACGCTTTGACAACGGTTGAAACTTTTGACTTTTTGGTAACTTGTGTTATTCTACTCATGCGGGCGGGCTAGAAACCGAAGCCTCTACAACAAGCGTTCCTTGTGCAATACAATCCCAGTCTCCGTTTGCGTCTTTTACAAACAAGTCAAACACATATGAACCAGCCGCAATAGTGTTCATGTCAGAGATGTGCATTTCAAGGGTTGCACCAGCACTGGGAATCAAATAACCACGTCGGTTTGCCGTAAGACCAGAAATTGTTGCCTCATTTGGTTTGTTGGCATACCAGCGCAAATCCAATACCATAGCGCCAGCAGAGTTCTTCGCCTGCATGTAGGCGTCTTGAACCGTTAACACATCACCGTCATCGTCTTGCCATGTAAATATCCTGTTGTAATCGGTGCGTTGCTTGTAACGAATTTCCATTTCATCTACTTCCTGTGACGGGGTTACGGTTGCGTACGAAACAACTTCCATTATCCCATTTGCAACTGGCTGATACACTTTGTCGTTTAACCCAACCGTAACGTTTGCCCACACGTCCCAATTAAGAATGCCTTCTGGTAAATCAATTGTCTCGTCTTGACCAAGAGTAAGTTGGATGATGCCTTCTGGCGTAATAATGGCTTCAATTTGCTTTTTTGCAGTTGTGCTAGTAGCAATGTAAGCAGTGGGTGTGTCAACGTTCACTCTGTAACGAGTGAGGTTACTTTTTACACAAATAAATCGTTTCCAAGGTAAACCACGTACAATTTTGAATTTTACATGGGTCGGCATTACTCTAGTTTACCTTATTCTTCCCTCTTCAACATTGCGCCCAACATGTGGAAAAACAGGGATGCAGCAGATATCCAAAGCCCCCATTTCAAGGTTTCTCCACTAAGCGTGATAAGCACCATTCCAGTGCCGCCAAGCGTCCAGGCCAGAGCCAGAATCTCATCTACGAATTTCTTCATTACTTTCCTTTTTTGCTAGAGGACCCAGATTGTGAGGAACTGCTAGTAGGAACGGGTAACGGTGCTACAAATAATACCGCAGTTGCAGCCACTACGGTTCTTCGCTGGGCTACCGAAACGGTAGAACCACTTGGAACATAACTATCAAAATTGCCACTAAATACGTCTACGTTTTCTTCAAAGGCTTCTTTTACTTCGTCTGATGCCTCTTTTAGTCCTTCTAGAATAGCAACGATTTGCTCCTCGGATAGTTCTTCCTCATCAATGGCAGCAAACACTTCTTGAGCCTGCTCTTGGGTTAGGGTTGCTACCACTTCTGGGTTGGTTACGGCCTCCAGTGCCTGTGCAGGGGTTGGGTTAGAAGGAAGCGTTGAAGTGGTAGTTGTATCTGGTACAGTGGTAGACGATGTACTGGTTGTTGTTGTTTCCACTATTTGGGTTGTTGTTGTTGTCTGTACTAGCGTTGTTGGGACAAGTGTTGTCTGAGGAACCGTTGTCGGGGGAAGAGTTGGAGTAACTGATGTTGTTGGCGACACCGTGGTCGTGGTTTCCACCACTGTCGTGGTTGTTGACTCTGTTGTTGTTGTTGGTTGAGTTGTTGAGGTTGTGGAAGTCGTTGTCGTCGTTGTCGTCGTCGTGGGCGGTACAGTAGTTGTCGTTGTAGTTTGAGGCGGTGGAGCCTCAGTCGTAGTCGTCGTAGGGGGTACGGTTGTTGTAGTGGCAATAGTCGTTGTTGACGTTGTTGTTGCTGGCGGAACATAAACTGTTGTCGTTGTTGTCGTTGTTGGAGGTACTGTCGTTGTTGTCGTTGTAGTTGGCGGGATTGTAGTCGTGGTTGTAGTAGTTGTAGTTGTAGTGGTTGGTGGCAGTGTCGTGGTGGTTTCCTGAATTGGTATCGTAGTCGTGGTTGAAACGGTAGTGCTCGTGGCAGGAACAGTCGTAGTCGTGGCAGGGACAGTTGTTGTTGGGGCAATAGTAGTAGGCGTCGTCGTCGGGACTGTGGTAGTTGCCAGCCATGTCGTTGTAGTACTTTCTACTGTGGTTGTTGTTTGAACAGTTGTCGTAGGCGCAACCGTAGTGGTTGGGGCGATGGTTGTAGTTGGGACTGTTGTAGTGCTAGGCGGGCTTGTCGTCGTACTCGGCGGTACTGTCGTTGTTGTTGGCGCAATCGTAGTAGTAGGTGCATTTGTAGGCTCCAAGTTGGCGTCAATCAGGTATGAAGTACCATACCATGCGTTTGGTTCTCCGCAACAGACACCCGCACGAAGTCGGTAAGTTCCTGGTTGTAGGTTTTGTGAAATGTACGAATCAAGTCCAAAATAGTCGTCGTTTTGAGCAATTAAATTATTTGTTGGTCCGTACAACCACAACATAGAATCAATACTAAATTGTTGTGCATACGTACGAACCGTCAATGTTTGTGCGCTCGTAATCTCAAAATAAAAATCACGATTGTTTTGAGTTGCTGTATATGTGGCAGCCGCCACAGTACCTGGGGCAAACCACCCAAAAACGGCAGTAATCCAAAATATCCATGCACCTTTATGACGAGCACGTCGCATATGGCTAGAGACCAACAACGGGCGACCCGCAGGTCACCCGCTTGGCGAGAAAACTCAAGTTACAGTATAACATAACTGAAACTAAGTGTTTTCAAAATAAGTTTGACCGTTATCCCTTATCCAGTTTTGTAACTTATTGTGCAGTTTTCTAGGGTTCATTTGCTCATGTTGACCCTTTTCATAATCATAAATATTAATCATATCTAGGGAACTATCTGGGTTTCTGGCGTGAGCGACATCAATTTGACCGCCACTATATTTAGCAATCCAATTACCAATGCGATAGTGTACTTTTGCTTGCCCGTGCTGGTTTACATGTATGGTGTGTGGTGCAAAGCCCATAGACACTAGATGGTCTATAACCTCAGTTCGCCTGCGTATTTGTTCTTGTTCGTCGGGGTCTTCAAACTGTGGACCTAGCGTGCTACCCATTATCTTGTTCTTTTTGTCTCTGCATCCTTCGTTCAAATTGTTTATCACTTTCGCCAGAACGGGGGAAATCCCTTCCAACACTTCGGTGGGCACGGCGCAAATCAGACTCAATGTTTGCAGAAGCCCGACCCCGACCAGTGTTCCCAATAGTTACTATCCCATCGCCTTCTACAAAAATCTTTACGTGATTGTTACCACGAATTCCAATCATACGAGCACCCTTTAATGCACGAGTTACCACTTCTCTTCGGTCTTTTTCAGAAAACAAAGAACGAACGTGACCTTCAGTCATAGAGTGTTGGTCCCAGTTTAAACTATTAGAAGAAGCCATTAGTAGACTCCTTCGCAGCAAGCGTCACGGTTTCCACAATCAGGACAACGATAATGAGCGTGTTCTTGATTCATGCGAGACCCACAATGAATGCATTGAATAGACATATCAGGCATATCTATATTACAACACATCTCGGTACGCTCAAGTTCAACATGCATCATGAACCTACCCTCATAGTGACCTCCCATGCTCCGTTGCCCACTTTGTCAACTTTTACAAGATACATTGATTTAAAGCCTTGGGCGGCGGCCTGCTGTTTGGCTACGGCAATGGCATCCGCCATTGATTGGGTAAACACAGGAAATTTAACAACCATTATACTTAAGTCTACACTATAGTTTATTCTTCTTCTTCTTTATTTTTCTTTTTCTTTTTCAAAGGGTTTTCCCATTTAGCGTCTTCTGGTAGCGCTCGGTTTTTAGATACTGCTTTTGACAAGTTCACTAAACCTTGCACGTAATCGGCACTAGAACGACCACCGCCAGGTGCTTCTTGACGAGGACCTTCTCTAAAATATCGTTCTTGGGCTTCTGCTTGTCCACCAGTAAGTTCTTCAATCAGTGCAGACATTTGAACAGCATCAGGATTCATGGTTGCTGGAAGGTTGGTTGGAAGACCCAGCAACGCCAAACCTTCGTTGCGAAGAGCAACATCTTCCATACGTTCGCTAAAGCGCCCTTTGTCCCAATCAAAGGCCGCCATCAATGCAAACAAACCACGATGGTAGTTGATAGGGTTTGACGATTGGCGACCCACCTCACGGGTTAGTCCAGACATTCCACCTAATGCGCCAGTAGACGACGCATTTTGAGCATCAATATTAGATTCGTCACCTTGAACATCAGACATATGTCTATTTTACCTCATGCCGTAGTATCTGTGATAGTGGTATCAAATTGTGGTTTTTGGTCAAAATCTTCTGGATACCAGTACTGCGTGTTGACTTTATATCTTGGACGGTCTCCCCATTTTGGCATGTCTACGGTAAATGAAGGGTCGTGTACGAGCATGCGATTGCCAGGAAGTGCGGCAAGATGCCCGCATTCTAGCCAAATAAAATTAAAATGTTTGTGTTGGTCGGGCGTACGTGAGTACACGTCGTCGTATGGGGCAGCAGTAAACCAATAATGACCTTTTTCCCACGAACCCTTTAAGTATGCCCTAATTGACAGTTCAGATAGCGCACTAAATTCCTCAACACCAAAATCCTGTCCATAGCACGACCAAACCTGTAATTCACCAAGTTGGTGGTTATGTTCGCTCTTTCCATCTTTTAAGAACGCATGAACGGGTAAGTGCTGAACGAGTGCTCCGTTTGACAACAATGCAGAAATACCCCATGCTCTGTTGGGTAGTGCAGAAAGACCGTACAACAGGGCTGGTGTTGCCTCACCGTGTCCTTCCTGCATGTCGTAAAGAAACTCGTTTTTAACATATGCATACATTGGACGGGGAATACTTGCAATATGGTGAGGCATTATTTTGGTCGGTAAATGTCTCTAGGGTCTTCTGCATCTGGTTCAGTGTGTACTTTAATTTTTATACTTTTCATCAGTCAGGTCCCGTCATGCCTTTGGGATAGTGCTGTACTTGGTATTTTACAATCTTTTTGCCTTCTGGATTGAGTCCGTACACCGTTGTAATAAACGCATTACGGTTTTTATCCCAGTGCGTAACCTTGTCCGTAATGTATGGATTAAATGGGTCACTTTGATGTTTATTAATATGTTTGGCGGCTGGCATTAATCATCCCAGTCGTCTAACATGTACAAAATCTTGGCAAAATTGGGATTATCTGGAACAAACAAAAACTCCAACGGCTCTAGGTCTGGGTCCATCAATTCGTCTTTTAAATTTTCAACAGCGTCAAACTGATTGGCGTTAATGTACGGCATTAGGCTTTGCCCTTCGGTGGAATGTGGCGTGTGATGTAGGAAGGCGGGATGTCCTGTGCAGAGTACGTGTCCGTTCCATAACTGCTTTGTATCCAACTTGTAGGAATGTTGGTTTCAACAATGTGTTTACCTTCACGGTGCGATTTGCGAAGTTCATGGATACTTTGCGTTCCATACGCACCATAGGGTCTTTGCTGTGCCCGTTTTTCATCAGGAGTTTCAGAAACGCCTTCGGGAGACGCAGTAATTCCCTTTTTCATAAGTTTTTTAACGGCGGTTTTTGACCCAACAATAAAGTAATACTTTTCAAATTGCTCTGGTTGCAGCGGCTTTTCGTGCTCACTGCTTTGGTCAGACATGGTAGTCAAGTATACATCATCCGTTATTAATGTAAAATGGTCTGTGGCTGAAAAACACCATCTTCAAGGGGAACAGTTGCGTATGTTCGTTCCTGCCAAAGAGTTGATGGAACATACCCCATTGGACACAATAGGGGCCAATACGTTCCACGAAGCCCACGGCATGTTAGGACGAAAACGAGACAGGATTAGAACAAACACCACCAATACTGGTTTTAAAGGTCTTGGTCAATCAATTGCCAAAGAGGGCGTAGAAGAGCCAGTACAGTTGAAAAGAATTAGTGGCGTGTATGACCATGAGACTCAAAGAAGGGTAAACCCAGAACAAGAAAGTTGGGGAGTAACAGACGGGCATCACCGAACCATTGCCGCTTACGACGCCAACCCCGACATGGAAGTTCCCGTAATCTACCACAATTAAAAGTTTTTAAATTTTGGTTACTAATCTAATTCAAATTCGTCATCTGGATATTTGTTTCTACTGTCATACGGAGTCAATGCTTCTGTAGGAATATCATACTCGTATGCAGCACCATTCATGCCATGAGTAAATATTGTTATTTTGCTAGGATGTGTTATGAGAGAAGACCTTGCGTTTTGTCGGTGTTCTTTGTGCTGTTCTGGAGACATTGGGACGTGGTTTTGATTGTTAGCATGAGACCATCCATGTGTTGGCTCTCTTGACCATTTTTGCACATTTTCATGCAGGGCCTGTTGTTCGCTAGGGCGGAAATATATACCATTTGAATCGTTCAAATCGTGTATTTCTTTTTCTTCATCATGACGAAACCATCCGTAACGACTCCACGGATTGGACTCAGCAACATCTATGTATGGTCTTTTAAGGTAGTGTTCCAACGATGTACCATGTTCACCAAATGCTGCCCATCCAGCCACCCTCAAACCGTTTTCAAGAGGAATTGTATGTTGTGCAATACAGTTTTTTGAAATACCACCATTTGCGGTTGTTTTAATAAGTAGACTCTTCTCTATTGCTGGGTAGTGTTTGTCAAAGACAACAACACCCCTTGGGTCCGTAAGGTCAACTCCTCTTTGTTTGTACGTTCTCAATGATTCTTGAACGGCTTTAAAAAAGTCAGACATTAGGAACCCCACCGTAGTTTGTGGAAGTCGTGCGGCTTTAACTCTTCTGTGCGAAGGTCGTATTCATGATGAACATAGCCTCGTTCATTGTCACGAGCATGCATTTTGTGATGAACTATTACGAGTTTGTTGGGGTGTGGTAGTAGACCACTTTTAACGTTTTGTTGGTGCTCTCTATGTTCTTCGGAAGACATTGGAGCAACGGGACGTTCCCAATCGTATTTAATCCCTTTTGCTGGCTCTTTTGCCCATTTTTTCATAATTTCGTGAAAGTATTCTTCATTTTTTGGAGAAGTGTTACCAGCGTCATCAAAATTTACAGCATAATCCGCTCTTTGCCGCACTGCAACATCGTGACCAATACGATGGTCGTTGAAGGGGGCATTGTCTTCAAAATCAGCGTAATCCCAACCATAACGAGTTACTGGATGACTTTCACGCATCTGTATATTTGGATGCAGTAATTTAATAGTTACAGAATCATGATACTTAAGACCGCTACTGTGTCCTTGAACTTTAAACCCATTTTCCATGGGTATTGAATAAAAAGCCGAATTGTGGTCAAGACGAAACCCGTCAAAGTATTCGTGAACCATTATTCCTTTTTCCGTTGCTGGGTACAGTTTTCCAAAGACTTCTACACCCATTGGATTGGTTAGGTCAACACCACGTGCTTTGTGTCCTCGCAACGTTTCTTGAACGGTTCTAAAAAGGTCAGACATGTTAAACCATCTTCAATCTTCGTACTTAATTTCATGTCCTTGTGCTCTGTGAAAGTCTTCCCATTTTTTTACATTTTTGTCGTCCAACACTTCTTCTGCCCCGTGAGAACTAAGACCTTTTACCCTTCCTCCAGTGTAATCAAGCATCCAGTCCATGGCGTTTTCCCATGCTTTCCTGCGACTTGGATGTCCATATGAATAACGCAGTGGACCGTGCAGTTCTGGATTGTGCGCCTCTCGTTCCGCTTTGTCACGTAACTCTACTCCTTCATTGTCAACTGGGGTTCGTTGTCGGATTACTCCACGCCGTGCTGGATTTACCCATTCCCAAGCCCATGTTCCAGTTTTTTCACGTGTAATTGATTCCATGGCTTCGTCAAATCGTCCTTGTCTTGCAAAGTCTTCAATCATTCCGATGTGTCCGTAATCGGCTTCTTCCTCATAAACATGGGGTCGCCATTCGTTAAATTGATACTCATTAAGATTCTTCATGTAAGCCTCCAATGGTAGAAATGCTTGTTCATGTTTCTATTGGTGTCCACGCACGTAATTGTTCTGTTTTCACGTCGTACAGCCACGTGAAACCATCACCGTTGCGAACACTTTTATGCACTTTAATTAAAGTTGGAACTCGTGGGTGTTCTACATGTGCCTCTAATGGATAGGCTTCTATTCGTGCTTGTCTAGCGGCTTTTCCAATTTTGTAATGTTCTTGTAATTCGTCATCTGGAACGTTTTCTACAGTATAACCGTAGTTGGATACACGTATTCCCCTACTTTTTTCTGATGAAAATTCTTTTAATTTGTCATCAACAGTGTCGTATGGTGGAAGATGTTGAATAACTCCCCATTTACGCATGTCATCTAAGAACCATCCCCCATGTTGAGTAGGGTAATAAACATTAGTCATAAGATACGGTTCTTTTTCAAGATTAAAACTATGCGTAGCCGTCACTGTGTGACGGTTTTCTAAAGGTATTTGAAAAGTGCTACCCGTATATTCCCAATCATTATCAAACACAATGGATTTGTTAAGCGATGGGTACGTTTTACCCACAATAGATATTCCATGTGGAACAGTGTAGTCAATGCCGTGGTCTTTTAGCGCACGCAAAGCGTTTTGAATTTTGGAGAAGGTTTCAGACATCGTTTGGACCAACTTCTTTTAACCGTTCTGTCAATACATCGTAATGGAATCTTGCAAATCTAGGGTACGCATAATGTGAGTACTGAATTGTTACGGTGTTGGGAAGGTGGTGCGGTTTGGTTTTAAAGTTCTTTCGGTGTTCAGCAAGACCTTTTTCGTCTAATTGCGTATGTCCTTTGACATTTCCACGAGTGGCAAAACCAGACAAAGGCACTTTAGACATTTTTTCTATTGCTTGACGAGGGCTATTATGCGGTGAATCTTCTCCCCCAACTCGCCCTATTGCCCACACTTGTGGATATGGTGGTTTTGCAACGTCTAAATCGGAATAATTAGTAAACGTTGCCAAGTAATCGTGTGAATAAGGCTCATCAGGGTCTCCATGACCAAACGCTCCAGAGTACGCCAAGGTTGTTGGACTATTTGCAGCAATATGTCCATAAAACTTGTGTTCGCCTGTTATTTTATCAGTATATATGTGGGGAGCCATTACCGCTAATGTTAGTTTTCTATCATTTTCCAACCCAGCGGATATGTTCATTCCATTTTCAGTAGGTATCCTAAAGTAGGCAGTGTAACTATTGTCTTTTAGTGGATTATGTAAAGTTATGTGCTTTCTTAATGCTGGGTAGGAATCTCCACCAATTAGTACCCCGTGAGGGTGCGTCAAATCAATTTCATGTTCGTTCTTGATTCTGCGAATGGTTTGTTGGATTTTGGAGAAGTTTTCAGACATTATTGTCTCTTCAATTCTTCAGTATCTACGTTGTACAAATGCTCTTCTTCGTAGTTTGTTGTTGGATGTATATAAGTGTAATGTATGTGCGAAGAAGGAATGCCATCACCACGCACATTGTCACGTTTGTAATTTTTCCTATGTTCGTTTAACTCATCTTCGGTAAGCGCCAGGTCTTCAGAATCAATGTCGTAATAACCTGCTACAAATTGATGATTTTTATACTTTGGTCGCATGTTTAAAAACGCTTCCCAGTCGTCGGGGTGACTACCCCAATGAACACTTCCTTGATACGGAAGTTTTGACCACTTATTTAACAATTCATGTGGGCTTTTATGAGTAGCAAAAGAACCCTTCATATAACTGTCATCTGATTTTAAAACTTCCCAAAACGCATCTTCTCCATGATGCATGGCAGTTCCGTAACCGTACATTTTTTGGCCTTCAAACAATTTGATGGCAGGCACTTCTAAATTCATAGATATTGTGCCTTTTGGTTCATTTTCTTGGTAGTCCTGTTTACGAGGGCGGTTCAAATTTGCCCACGCTCGTAAACCGTTTTCAAGAGGGATGTAAAGACCCATTTCATAAATATCACCATATTCATCGCCACCAGCACTTATTTGTTTACCAACTGCTGGGTACAATTGGTCATCAATAACAACTCCGTTCTTGTGGGTAAAATCAAAGCCGTGCTCACCTTTAGCATGCCGCAAGGCTTCTTGTAAGTGAACAAACTTCTCATGGTTTGGTTGAGTCATTAGTCAACTCCAGGGCCAAAATCAACGCCACAAAACGGGTCACCTAAAGGGAGGGGCATTTCTCTATTGTACAATAGGATAATGGCTGCTTCTGACCACCTCCAAGGCGAGCAGTTACGCATGTTTATGCGTCCACGTGAGGTAATGGCCTTAGTTACTGAGTCAGTTGACCGTCCAGTGGGCTTAAGTTCCACCGTAAGTAGCACGCCAGGATGGACTATGGAGAAGGTGTGGGAAGGTAAAAGAAAGGACCTTGACGACAGCCACGCTGGTTTGGAAGAAGACGTTGAAATACATGGTGTACAAAAACCAATAACCATAGTTCCGCCGCACAAAGAAAATCCAGAGGGATACACAATGGGGCAGGGACATCACCGTGTTGTAGCAGCAGAAATGGCAGAAGACGCAACTGGTGACGAGCAATACATACCCGTGCAATACGACAAAGACTTCAACTACGGGCACTACGGTGATATCATCTGGCCCTACGGCGCAAAGTTAACCTGACCGAAAAATTATGGGACCCCACCACCAATGAGTAAGTATCTTCTACGAATGCACGACGTGGCACGTAGTGTAAAAAATCAACACAATATTGACATTATGGTCCCACATGGGGTCAAAATTGGCGATAAAACGTTTCCAGCATATAATAAAAATATGGGTACTGCGTCCACGCTACCAGATGTAACTTTTAAAATTCCTCTTGAAAACGGGCATGTAATTGATATAAGTGCGTTTCCTGACGGTAAATCCTATGATGGATTGCGAGATATAGAAGGAGTTGTCGGTTCAACCGTAACGTTTCCAGACGAAGATGGAGATTATCACTGGTTGTCTACATCGCATAAACCAGCCATAGAACAGAGTAAGAAGGATAACTTGTGGATTCCAAGACAGGGCAATATTGACGACCTTGTATCAAAAATTGATGAATGGGCAAAACAACCAGCAACTGGTGTACGGAAAAAAACTCCCTTTAAATGGATAGATAATCCATACGTAGGAATTAGAGAACGAGAGATGGTTCCAGCAGAGGAACTTGCCAGCCATTTACAAAAGCACAAAGAAAATAGAAAAATAGTTCTTCAAAACGACCCGATTATGCATCCACACCTTATCAGTGTTTCTAACATTGACGGCAAGAATCGTTTTTGGCATTACAATATTCTTACCGAAGAGTTTAAGAATATTCAAGGTGGTGACTAATGGCTGCCAAGCGTCGTGGAATCGTTGTTTACCATGGAACACTGGTGGAACAAGCCCCGCACCGTGTCCCTCAACCTGAAGGCATTTTTCATGCTGGTACTAGAAAATCAGCAATAGACCGTCTACAAGACCAAGAAGCCCTTCAACCAGGCGATGAATACCTTGATGTTGCCCAGCCACAGATACACGTATACGAAATACAACATGACGCCCCAATGTCCATGATGCGCTTTTCTGACCCAATTTACGAGGGAAGCAGCGCCCTTGATGCAGAGGGACAGGAAATCATGAACAAAGTTCCTGAATGGGTTGCAATGCAGCGTTACAAAAAATATTCTAGCGAAGAGTTACAAGTTAACCGTGGTGATGTGACTAAAAGAATTAAAAAGTATACAAATATAGTTGAAGACCCAGGGTCAACTTCGTATCAAATCCCTACTAACCTTGTTCCAACCAAAGTTCGTCATCTTGGGGCGCAATTTCACGGATACAACCCAGACGTTGAAGACCCTTCTTCTGATGTTGAATTAGTCCCAGGTGACCCAGATTGGTGGCAATACAAACGTCAAACGGAATAGGGCTACTTGCCCGTTTATAACGTACCTTGGAATAGGGCTATTGAAGGTAGTGGTAGCGTGTGGGGCTTGTGTCCTACCCCCCTGTGCCGTGCGTCACGTCGTTTAAGGGTGGGGGGTGTGACGGGGGGCACATGGAGAGTTGGGCATGTGACCCCCGTCACGGGAACGCTACGCCATCGGCGGTGTGTCCTGCGTCACGGGGACGATACCAGCCTTAGCGAGTGCTGTGACCAGCGTCACGAGTACCTGCCTCATCTCTGCGACTTGGCGTGCCATCGTCTCCATCTCCTCACGGGTGAAATCTGGCTCGTCGGGCAGGTCGTCCTTCGTCACGTAGTTATCCATCTCGTCCTGCGTAACGTAGTTGCCCATGTCGTAATGGTCAGTCGGGTCGGCGTACCCTCCGAGTGCGTTCGTGATGGCATCGGTCATGTCCATGTTGCCGACTGCCTCCTCCGCTAACTCCCTGATGTGGTCGGTGAAGTCGTCTCCGAACTCCACGCTGAACGATGTGGTCATGTGTTGCCTCCTGTGTCCTGTCGGTGCGGTTGCCCCGATACCCTCAGCCTATCACTTGGCATACTATCGGTGTCAAGGCTGTGGGTGTGCCTCTCGTCACACTCCCTACGGTTGGGGCTATGTGTGACGGTGGTCACGTTGGTGGGGAGTTGGGGTAGGGCTGTGACACTCGTCACGTTCCCACCTATTGCTATCGGTGTGACGTTAGTCATGGCATGCCATCAACTTATCCAGCCACGCCTCCACCCCGTATGGGTTGTCTGCCCACTCCGTGAGTGCGTCGGCTAAGTAGCCTGCCTCCATGTATCCCAGACGTAACGTACTGCTCATGTTGCCCAGCCCGTGTTCGTCGGTGTACCCTATCATGTCCAAGAAGTGCCAGAACGGGTTGTTCTTGTAGTCGTAGTTCAGCCCCCATGAGTAGAGTGCTTGCGTCTCTGGGGCGAACCTGTTGGGCTGTTCCAGCAAGTCCCAGACGGTCATGGTGTCCTGTGTGTCGGTCATGTTGTCCTCCATGTCCCCAGCCTATCATCGGGGATACTATCGGTGTCAAGTGCCCCCGTGTGACGTGCGTCACGCACACATGTGGTCGTGTGGTCGGTCATGCCTGATACCGTGCCAGCACGAACCATGTGCCCTCGTACCCTGCCTCCTTGTCGTACTGAGGTACGCTGTTGTGCCAGCACGTGCCACGCCTTATGGCGAGTGAGACGTTGTGCTGTTCCACCTGCCATTGACGGTGTTCGTCCACTAGCACGATGGCTACGAACGTCTCGTGATGGCATGGCACGTCGTCCAGCCAGCCTGCCTCGTAGTCACGATGAAGCATGCTCGTGAATACGTGTTGGGGAAAGATGGCGTAACTCCGTGTGTTCGTGTGTGTGATGTGTGTCGGTGTCATGTCTTGCCTCCTGCCCCCAGACTATCACCCACAATACTATCGGTGTCAAGTCCATGTGTGTGACGCTTGTCACGCTTGCGCCTGCGTGGGCGTGTGGTCGTCCCCGTAGCCTCACGGTGATTACGACGGGTACACTTGCCACACACTCGGTGGCGTGTGAACGCTACGAGCATGTCGCTGGTGTCTCCGCATTGGGCGCACGGTGTCATGACCTCTCCTCCCACTTGGCGAGAAGTGCCTGTGTCCACCTGATGCGGTCAAGGTTGCGAACGGTCAGAATAATGCCGAACTCGTGCCACTCGTCGGTCAGTAATCCTGCCTGCGTGAGATACGTCAGCCCTTCCAGCACGAGTGCGGTGCGTGCTTTCTCGCACTCAGCCTCCTCTCGCCATAGCACACGGTTGCGGTCTCCCTTGCGGAACTGCGACGGTGGCAGGTTGGTCAGGTACTTCTCACGCCACTCAGGGTAGGTGAGGGTCGGTAACGCTGTCGTCGTTGTCATGTTGTCCTCCATGCCCCCAGACTACCATTGGTAGTACTATCGGTGTCAAGTCGGGTCGTGTGACGCTTGTCACCCGTGTGGGCGTGCGTGTGGTCGGTCATGCTGTGGCGTACACTTCTTTCATGGCGTGGTCAGTACCCTCACGACGTGCGTCGTCCTCTGCGGTCTCGCCATAGTACGCCTGCCGATAGACTTTCGTTACTCCTGCGCTGGGCATCATCGTGCGCCAGACAGTTACCCTAACTGCGTTGGCGATAATACCGTTGGCGTAATCAACCTCTGCCACTTCGTACTCAACGAATACGTATTGCTGTGCGCCGAACGCATAACCCATCTCGTACTCGTCGGTTGGCAGATAGTCCGTCCTGTGCCACTTGCCCAGCATCTTGCTACCCTTCGGCAACCTCTTGTGTGCCATGTCGTGTAACCTCCTACCCTCAGCCTACTACTTGGAATACTATCGGTGTCAAGCCCTCGTGTGTGACGTGTGTCACGTGTGTGGGCGTGCGTGTGGTCGTGCCCGTGTGGTCGGTCACTCGTCGTCCTCGTCGGTGTCGCCCTCGTCCCATAAGAGGTTGGGGAAGTAGACTACGGTGCTATCACGTCCCATACTGTCCTGTTTCTGCCACGTGTCCATCAGCATGTCCAGCGTGTCCGTCTCGTCCATCTCCATGAGGCTACGGGTAAGTATCATCATGGTCTCGGTAGCGTTCACGGTCACGATGCCCAAGCACCGCTTCCCGTACATGCTGCGTCCTGAGTACGGTTGGATTTCGCCAGCATCGCTGAGTGCTTGCTCAATGGTGCTTACTTGCTCGTCGGTGAGTTTCGTTGTCATAGCCTCAGACTAGCACTCGGAATACTATCGCTGTCAAGTCGTCCCACGTGACGTGTGTCACACATGCGTGTGGGCGTGTGGGCGTATCGTGTGGGCATGGTCGCTAGTGGCAACGCACCCACTCAACGGGGTTCTCCCGATAGTGCTTGTCACGTTGCTCGCACGTCAGGCGATACACTTCGTCCTCGTACGCCTTGTGGTATGCCCGTGCCCATGCTCGCACCTCCCATTGGCGCACGTACGCTTCGGGCATCTCCTCCTCATAGGTCTCTTGCCACACCTCTATGGGGTTGGGCATGTCTGCCTCCCATGCGAGTGTGCCTCCGATGTGGGCATGAACAATGTGGTTTAGAGCCTCAATGCTCATGTCTCCGATTTCGTGGAATAGGTCATGATAGGCGTGTGCCGTACCGATGATGTATGCCCACTCCTCCCACTTCTGGCGGTGTTCCTCCCACGTGTCCACGTACGTGTGCGTGTGGTCGTTCGTGCCTG
>Ga0194133_10004717_pt1 | contig 17923 bp, 15 predicted proteins | sample TA2KigOf40mmetaG_FD_155448 | JGI IMG/M metagenome (GOLD analysis project Ga0194133, IMG submission 155448) | Freshwater microbial communities from Lake Tanganyika, Tanzania - TA2015055 Kigoma Offshore 40m | ecosystem: Environmental > Aquatic > Freshwater > Lake | place: Tanzania: Lake... | reverse complement strand
CGGTCAAGCTCGATGTGCTTGACACGGGTTGCATTGTTGAGAGATGACATGATTAATGATTTTTTGGTTTGTTTGTATTACATCTCTAATAAAAAGCATTTAAATGCATTATCGATAATATTAAAAATCGATTTGATTCATTTGTTTTGTCAAATAATTGATTTGATTAACTTGACACAAACCAACTCACCAATCCAGTGGAAATGACACAACAGTGCGAACATTATGTAAGACGTTGCAGCTTGGTGGCCCCTTGTTGCAACAAGGCTTACGTGTGTAGGCATTGTCATAACGATGCCGAAACACATGAAATTGATAGACATGCAGTCAAAGAGGTGGTGTGCAATGAGTGCAATCAACGGCAGCCAGTGGGGCAAACATGCAACAATGAAGCATGTGGCATCACATTTGCCGCATACTTTTGTGCGACATGCAACTTCTTTGATGACCGAATCGAGAGAAATTATTACCATTGCGACAAGTGCGGAATTTGTCGCGTGAAAGGCAATAATAATTTTGTACACTGCGACACATGCAAAACATGTGTATCAGCATTGAATCACAAATGCAAAGAAGAACAGTTTCACACGGATTGTCCCATTTGCATGGAAAATATGTTTCACTCCACAAAACCGGCAAACGCGCTGCCATGTGGGCACACCATGCACGTGCATTGCATGCATGAGTGTTTTCAAAAAAATCAAACCAGCTGTCCATTGTGTCGAAAAACTATGCTCTCACCTGAGATGTGGACCACACACAATGGGATGATGGATGAACTGATTCAACGTTTTCCAATTCAGGAAGAACTTGTGTTCAGCATATTGTGCAATGATTGCGGATTCAACAGTGATGCTCAATTCCATCCATATGGCATGAAATGTGGTCAGTGCGGCGGATACAACACCAGTCGGAATTAAATTGACCTAAATGCTGCAAACAACATTGCACATCATTTCATTATCGTATTTGCCATTGGGGGTTTGAACACATTTTCCATCATAGCCACAATCCCAACCAAGTGTGCTATAATGATGATGGTGATGATGGTCTGGTTGAGGGCTTGGTTGAGGACTAGGACTAGAACTAGGACTAGAACTAGGGTTAGGACTAGGGTTTGGAGGGTAATGATGGTGGTGATGGTGATAATGGGGATGATAGGGACTAGTGCTGGGACTAGGGTTAGAACTAGGAGTAGAAGTAGGAGTGTGATGATGGTGATGATGTGGACCGTAGCAATTTGAACCATATCTGTTGCTGGCAGTTACACCGTCAGGGCAGCATCCAAATTCAGTTCCGGCACAACCGCCCACATTCTGGGGATTATATGGACGAGCACTATGATGATGTTTATGCCGCCTACGCGGGTCAGGCGCAACGTGTTGCCCTTTGGATGGGTTCAAACCAAACACATACAGTAAAATGGTGGTAACATAAGTCATGAGAATGAATGGAATGAACACAATAAACCACGAGAGAATGGTAAGACCACCGATGCAAAGTTGGTTCAGTAAAATCGTGAAAACAATCATAACAATCACTTTCAGAAAGGCACTATTTTGTTGCCCTCTAAATAAATCAATCACAATCTGGATAATGGAAAATCCAAGATACAGGACGGCAGGTGGACACAACGAATCTATAATCATTTTTTAACCCAGAAACAATATAACATATGTTGATATATTATTTTGCATCAATCATCATTGTTCCATCCATTTTTTTACTATGTGGTCTTTGGTTTGGATTTCTTCGTCAACTTTGCAACACCATTCTTGAATGAACCCACGATTTCTCCAACTTCTTCGTTCGTGTAGTCATATATATCTCCTTCCATTTCATCATTGGTCACATAGGTTTTTCCTTTAATTTCCACTTCAAAGAGTTCAAGCTCTTCCTCTTCCTCTTCCTCTGCTTGCTCCTCTTCTTGTTCATCGACTTGCTCCTCTTCCTCTGCTTGCTCTTCGGCTTGCTCTTCGGCTTGCTCTTCGGCTTGCTCTTCGGCTTGCTCTTCGGCTTGCTCTTCGGCTTCCTCATCTTCTTGGTCAGCTTCCTCATCTTCTTGGTCAGCTTCCTCATCTTCTTGGTCAGCTTGCTCCTCTTCCTCCTCTTCTTGGTCAGCTTGCTCCTCTTCTTGGTCAGCTTCCTCCTCATCTTCTTGCTGTTCTTCTACTTGTTGCAGCTGATGGGATACCGTTGCTTCCTCTTCTTTCTCTTCTTTCTCTTCTTCATCTTCCTCTTCTTTCTCTTCTTCTTCATCTTCCTCTTCTTCCTCTTCCTCTTCCTCTTCTTCGGTGGTTCTTTTTTTTAAGCCATCATCATATTCTTCGTCTGTTGAACATTCAAACTCACTCGCATTTGTAGCAATGTCATCAATTGTGGTTGAGTTCATGTATTCTTTGATTGAATCCAAATTGTCCAACCCGTCTTTGTGTTCAATTTCAGTGTCTATGATTTCGAGTCGAATCGGTTCTTGCTGCTGCTGCACATTGCATCGGCATTGATTCTCTAGCAATCGTTTTACAAATGGGATGTTCATAACAGCTTCATGAGTTTCTTTGCATAAACCATAATCGGCCAATGCATTCAATATTTTTGGCTCCAGCGACAAACGAAGTTCGTTCATGATAAGAGAAACAATTGAGTCAGCGGCATTCGTAGCAGAGGTCATGATTTCCAACTATAAAGGAAAATGAAAGACACAAGATACATTCATCCACAGCCATTTGTTTAATATGATTTTCAATAGATTTTAATGTTTCAAAAATGGTCTAGTGTAAACTAATATTCTAATCATAATTATATTCAACTGAATTATAAACACACAAAAACAATGAATTCTGCGAATTCGAAATGGTATAAATCTCTCAATAAGTCGCCATTAACTCCTCCAAATTGGGTGTTCCCCATTGCATGGACATTGTTATACCTTCTTATCATTGCATCTGGCGTGATTTTTTTGAAAAATGGCGGCACCATTCGTTCGCCTGGGTTCTTGTATTACTGCATTGCATGGATTCTGAATCTCTCGTGGTCGCCCCTGTTTTTCAGATTCTCTAGGCCCGACTTGAGTTTTGCAGTGATAGTTGGAATGTTGTTGTTCATTGCGCTAACCATTAGCACATTTTATCACGTGAATCGACTGTCAGGCCATTTGCTCGTGCCTTATTTCATTTGGGTTTCGTTCGCCGCATATTTGAATGCATACATTGTGTTCATGAATTAAAAATGCATGAAGAACAAGTTTAATTGTTTTCAATTGTGAAAGTAATTAAAAACAATTACATCATTTAATATATAACATTTTCTGCAAAAATATGAATCCAATTCCAATTCACTTGCCTCCCCATTTGCAGCATCTCAAGGGCGATGAGCTGAATGCTGCCATCAAACAAGAATATCGTGTGCAAGCCATTGCATTCATTCTGCGCCAAACTGATTATAGCGATGAGGTCGCAAATGAAAAGCTGGACGAATTGAAAGACCCCATGAAAGTCATTCAAGAGTATCTAGGTGAAAGCAAAGTTCAAACAACGCAACCAGCCTGCAATTCAAAAAACAAGATGAAATATGGAGAGATTCGAAAATTCATGGATGCCGGTGCTCGACAATACAATAGACAGAAAGAAATAAATGAACGCCGTCGAAAGTATCAAGAATATATTGAACAACAACAACAACAACAACCACAACAACAACCACAACAACAACCACAACAACCACAACCACAAGAACAACCCGCAAATGAATAATTACTCAGCAATGTGTTCTGGAAATGCAGCATTTATGCCTTTAATGAACAACTCAGCAGCAGCGTGATTGGTTCCTCCATGTTTTTTTATAAAATTATATCCAGCCGTTTGTCTTTGAATATACGCTTGTGGATTTTTCAAGTAATAGTCAATTTTTTCTTCAATTTCTCTCTTTGAAGAAATCAACTCAACGATTCCGTTGGTTTGTTCTTGTGCAGCCGGGCTGTTGCTCAGCACAACGCATCCATATGCAAGCCCTTCATATATGCGCTGACTCACATGACACTCTTCGATGTTTGCCCTCGATTGAAATCCAAGCGCGAACATGGACGATAAATAAATGCCTTTTCGAGTTTCATAGTTCAAATACTTCGAATCGTTTGTTGTTCCAAAATAATATCCAGTGTATTTTGGAGAGGAAGGCACCATTTCATAATTATATTTGTGCCCCATATAACAATAGTGTCGCACAACCTGTTTTGGATACGTGCCAATCAATTCCGGATCATCATTTGCTCTCAGCAAAAATGGTATTTTAATGTGTTTGCCTGAATTCAAATAAACAATGGGCACTCTTGGTTTAAATTTATTTTCATAGGTGTGCACAAAGTGCGGCAACTCGCGGACATCTTGTTTGTTCCAGCACCAGCCAACATACACTGCAAGCGATGCTTGTTTTGCCAATAAGTGTGCCGGGTTGGAAACATGAATGTTGTTTCCTAAAAACACAATGCAGTTGTCATTCACAAGTGAAATACTAGGGGCAATTCGAACTGTGTATCCCATGCGCTTAAATGCACCCGATAGCTCAATGCATGCGTAAAAAACCACCAAATGCATACCAATTTCAGGACAATTCAATATCACAATTTCACGCATGGTTCATTCATACATTCATGTGTTAAATGTATCAATGTATTAATTACGCAATTGTGCTATACGCTCCATGATGCATAATCGGTGCTGTAACTCCGTCCAGCAAACGAGAGTGCGGGGTCTTGCGGAGGCGGCGTATCAATGGTAACCACTTGATAACACAACTCCGGCGGTTTCAATATGAATGCACTGCCTGCGTCATTGAATGCGTTGTTGTATATTTCCAAATTTATATCTTTAACTTGTGACATCATGCCAATGAACTGACACCCAAATGCTTTCGAAACATTGAAATTGACATTTTCTTTGAATGGAGCATCCGGAAACACAATGCTCATGTTCTTCTTATTGTGTTCAATCAGGTCATCCATGTTTGGGGTGTTTTTCACGCCCATTTCGTATTGAAGCTGATACAAAAATGGCGAATTTGAACCGAAATTTATGATTTGAAACAATGGCAAGTCTTTGTCCACACACAATGGGTTAGATATGTCAGCTATGATGACAACTTTTCCAACAAGTTCAGACATGAGCACCTGTCCTAAATTGTTTCCGTTGAAAACATAGTGATAGTCCGGTCCCAACAATCGGTTGCCAAACTGCGCATTAATTGCAGAAACAATCTCAGGAATTATTTTCGTGTTGTTGCTTTTGATTCGCAAATGAATGAAGAGCGGGTCAGTGCTATTCACTGCTTTCGTTGTGGTGAATGCAACTTGCGAAGTGGCAACCATGGCATCCAAAAATGGAATCGAATTGTATGTTTCCTTGTAGTAATAACTACCCTTTGTGGAAGCCGCCACAACTGGCTTATTGTCTTCACTGTAAATTTCAAAATCCAGACAGCGATATCCATCTGCAATTGCACTTTGCAGTGCAACAACATCCACGTAGTTGTTTTTCCATTCTCCTAAACAACAACAGTTCAATGCGGTTTTCACGTAAAAATTGCGCAAGGGCAGTGTCGAAACATCCACGCTCGGGTTTGCATTCGCAGTTCCAAATGCTTTCATGCTGTTGTTCGTGATGACATACGTTGATGCAATTTCGTTCTGTTTTTGGTTCACCTTGAAAATAATATACCAAATTGCAACCGCCAACACGAGTGCAAATAAGACAAAAAGAGCAACTTGCAAAGGGTCCGCCGACATGACCCCGGAATACAATGAACTTGCAAAGGCGGTTGCTGCCGTTGTGGCACTTGCAAGTTTAGATGATGCTTTGGTCATTACGGAATCTGCTACATTTGTGGATTCATCAAGTGGTGGTGCGGAAGCCATTTTCTTTATTCTTGTATTATGATGATTTAAGATTTAAATATAACTTATGTATTTCAATTACATTGTTGCAATAAAATAATAAAAATAACAACATAAATATAATAAAATGACGGGCGGTTTACTAAACATTGTGTCTTATGGCAATCAAAATGTCATTCTAAATTCCAATCCAAAGAAGTCGTTTTTCAAGACAACCTATGCAAAATACACCAATTTTGGCATGCAAAAGTTTAGAATTGACTTCAATGGGCTTCGAAACCTGCGCATGAGTGAAGAATCGCGTTTCACATTCACTGTGCCTCGATATGCGGAACTTCTCATGGACACTTACCTTGTGGTTACGCTTCCAACCATTTGGAGCCCGATTTATCCACCTTTGCAATGCAATGATGTCTGGCACCCATACGAGTTTCGTTGGATTGATAATTTGGGCACGCAAATGATTAAAGAGGTGGTGTTTTCTGTCGGTGGCCAAATTTTGCAGCGCATGACCGGAAAATACTTGCTTGCGATTGTCCAGCGCGACTTGAACGGAACCAAGCGCTTCCTTTACGACAATATGACTGGAAACATTCCGGAATACAATGACCCTGCCAATTTTTCCGGCAGAAGAGGAGTTTATCCCAATGTGTATTACAATACCAGCCAACAAGGTCCTGAACCATCAATTCGTGGTCGCACCCTCTACATTCCACTGAATGCATGGTTCTGCAACAACAGCCGCACTGCGTTCCCGCTGGTGGCGTTGCAATACAATGAACTGCAGATTGACGTCGTGATGCGCCCGGTGCGCGACCTTTTCGTGGTGAGAGATATAATGCACCCCGCGACCACACCCGAACAAGTCGCGCAAGCACCCTTCATTCAGCCCAATTTCAATGAGCAGGAGTATCAATTCTATCGCTTTTTGCAACCGCCTCCCAGTGCGGATATAACCACAGCTGATGTGTATCTAGACAAGCGCACCGATTGGAATGCAGACGTGCACCTCTTGTCCACGTATTGCTTTTTATCGGCGGAAGAGTCGCGCGTGTTTGCATCCCAGGAGCAAAAGTATTTGCTTAAGGAAGCATACGAATGGGATTTCAAGAACATCACCGGGACTCATCGTGTTGAACTTCAAAACACCATGGGCATGGTTGCAACATGGATGTTCTTCTTTCAGCGCAGCGACATCAACCTGCGCAACCAGTGGAGCAATTACACGAACTGGCCATACACAAATGTTATCCCGGTTGACGTCATACCCGCATCAACCTTGCCCATAACGCCTGAAAATGGTTATCCAAATCCATGCGGCAGTGGCGACATTGGGCCGGGTGCAGAACCGAGCGGCACCCCATCGGATCTTTTTATCACACAGGACTACAATGTGGAAAACCAACGCGAGATTCTGCAGCAGCTTGGCATTTTGCTGAATGGTTCGTATCGCGAAAACCTGCTGCCCTCTGGCGTATATAACTACGTGGAAAAATACATTCGCACCATGGGTTCGGCCCCTTTTGGACTCTACATTTACAATTTTGGGCTCGATGCAAATGTCAACACGTATCAACCAAGCGGCGCGATTAACATGAGCAAATTCTCCACCATTGAGCTGGAATTCACCACATACCCACCACCACTCGACCCCAGTGCCAACTATTACACAATTTGCGACCCAGCTACTGGCATCCCAATCGGTGTGAACAAGCCACAGTGGCGCATCTACGACTACAACTACGACCTCACTGTGCTGGAAGAAAGATACAATGTGTTGACATTCATTGGTGGCAATTGTGCGCTCATGTATGCAAGATGATGATGATGCAATCATGCACACGCATCATTTAGCAAATCCCAATGAATCATTTGAGAGAAAATGGGGTTATTCGATAATAATAATATTATAATAATTTAGTATTATAATACTTGTTTGCTTAGAACCCCGAATACAAAGAAAATGGGTCGTCGTCGCGAAATGAATCTTAAACACGTTAATTCTCTCAAAGGAACGGACACAAATGCAAATCAGGATGAATCCTATTCTCCAACCCCCTTCGTAAACTACCTTTATACTATGGTTCAAATATTGCTTTGGTTGTTTTTGTTTTGTTTTATCACGACAAACAATTATTTGAATGCCAAGTATTTTGACGAAGATGATTATCCGGTTGGCAGCACTCTGAATGATTTAATCAAGAAAAACCAGAATCCCTATTGTTGTTCCTACGTGGAATGCAAAGAAGTTTCTCTCAAAGATTCTGAAAACGTCTCCAAGTTGAGCTGGTGGTTTCAGACCACGCAAGAATCATGCTACCGGGTTGCCGGCATGGGATTGCACTATTATTTGAAGTTTCTACAAAAGTGGTGCATTGGCGACGATGGAATCCCTTACACGGGATACATCTCTTTTGCCAGATGGACCATTTTTGGAATACTCACCCTCATTACAATTGGGTTGTTGTTGTCTTTTGTGTGGGTCATATTCTTTCCTGGATGGTTTGGAGGGTTGTTTGCGTTCATGAAACTGCAGACGAATGACATTAATAAGTTTGCGTTGTTTTGTTTTTCCGCATTTTTGACCATTTGTTTTGGGTGGGTTTCCGTGTTTCCAGTCATCTATGAGTTTTTTTACTTGCTCTACATGTTCTTCATGAAACAAATCTTAACCCCAACAAATAATTACGGCGGCGAATTTTCAAAGCGCATGTCAAACATGGTGGTTGTGTTTGTCATTGTGGCTGTCATTGTTGCCATGGTTCAGTTGCCCACAATTAGCGCGGCAATCATTGCAAGCATCATGTTTTTGACAATGCTGTTTATGAAAAATAAGAGTTTGTATAAATCCGCATAAACACAATGCACATACATGTTTATAATACACTGTGCATAAAATGACGACAGCAACTTTGCCAATGGTGAGCGTTTGCACCCCCACATTCAATCGCCGACCATTTGTTGAAGCCATGATGAAGTGTTTCAACCATCAGACATATCCGCGCGACCGCATGGAGTGGATTATCATTGATGATGGAACCGACCCCATTGAAGACCTCGTTTCATCGCATCCGTGCGTGCGATATTTCAAACTGGAAGAAAAAATCTCTCTCGGCAAAAAACGAAACATGATGCACAAAAAAGCAAAAGGCGACATCATTGTTTACATGGATGATGATGACTACTACCCGCCCGAACGCGTTTCACATGCAGTAGACACGCTACTAGACCACAAAAACAGGAAAACGGGAGTAAAGCTTGCAGGGAGCAGCGAAATGTATATTTATTTCAAGGCACCACATGCGATGATGGTGCAATTTGGCCCGTATGGACCCAATCATGCAACCGCCGCCACATTTGCCTTCTGGAAAGAGCTGCTGTCAGAATCCAAGCTCAAATACGACGAAAATGCGCATGTGGCAGAAGAACGTGCATTTTTAAACGGATACACCATTCCCATGGCTCAACTTGACCCCATGAAAGTCATTCTTGTGTTTTCACATGACCACAACACGTTTGATAAGCGCATACTGCTTGCAAACTTGGGCAGAAAAGATGTGGAAACAAACATGCAAGTCAGCTCAAAAACGCCAACCGATTTCATAAAAGAGTCGGATTTGTTGCAGTTTTACATGCACGATGTTGATGCGGCCCTAATCACATATGAACCAGGACGGCCTTCAATGAAACCCGATGTGCTTCAACAAATTCGAGAGAAAATGGAAAAACAACAAAAAGAGTTTCAACAAAAACAGCATCAGCAACAAGATGCAATTTTGAAAGCGGTCATAACGTTCAAATCTCCGAATGCCGAAAATCGCAACATGACGGTGGAAGAGTTAATACAAACAGTCCAATCTCAGGCCGAAAAGCTGGAAAAGATGAGGGAGCTGTGCAACAAAAAAGTGAGAGAAAATTCGGAACTTCTTGCAACCATTAAGGACCGCGATGAAGTCATTGCGGCTCATTTGGAAACCATTGAGCGCCAAAGCGCAATAATCGATGCTTCATAGTTATTTGAATTTCATACCAACTCTCTTTTTGATAATTGTTGGTATGTGATTTGACTGTAGTGGTGCTAGTCGTCGTCGGGGAAGCCGCGTCGGCGGTTGTGGTTGCGGTTGTGGTTTTTGTTTTGGAAATGGTCCGTATTTATTTTGAATGTCCAAATCATGAAAATATTTTATCATGTCTGCATAATCTCCAACAAACGTGCAGTTGGTCATATCATGGTTTGGGAATGGAACGGAATTCTTCAGTCTTTTTCCTTTTGAGCAATGTTGAATGTAGTTATTCGGTCTATAAAAAAATTTTTCAGCGATGATGCAATCAACTGCATATGCATTCTGGTCTTTGGTGTTGTTGAAAAACCAAATCATGAACTCAACCAATCTGCAGTTGTTATTATTTTTTTTACCAAACATTCCCCCCGGAATTGTCCAAGAGTGTGCGACATTGTCTGACATGATGTGCAGCTCTTTGTCCGGATAGTTCATTAACCAATCATCCACTGCAGCTTTTTCACGAAAAGTAACAATCGAATCCAAGTCGCGAGAAATCCACATGCTTACTTGAGGGTCATCATTCGGTAAATATCGCACTGCTCGCAAACACAAGTTGGTGTCAACTAAAAACAATTCAATCTCTTTCGTTTCAATTAACTTGTTAATGAATTCAGCGGGCTCATTATTAGGAACATACACTCTTATTATCCACCCAGGATAAACTGTTTTTGCCAACTCTAAATTCACAAAGATTCCTTTATAGAACCCTCTGGATATGTCCAAATCACTGTTGATTCCATAAATGGAATAACTTATTATTTTTTTATCATTTTCTGGCCTGACATTGTAAGAATTTGTAATGGTTATGTGGGCAGACATTGGGTTTATTTGTATACATTACTACTACATTAATTTATCATTCGAATTCATCATCATCTGCACCATCATTCATTACTTCACTTGGGCATGTGCACTTGTTTAAATAGCGCTGCATGCGTTGAATATCCAGTTTGGTGATTTCAAATTCTTCTATGATTTCATTTATTTTTTTATCACATGCATCTTCTTCATGCGTTTTCAATGCAAACACGTTTAAGAAAAATGCGAACAAATCTTTTTTATCCATGCCAAATTTTTGGCACATCATTTGAATGAACAGCGTGTTGTTGTATTCGGTGCTGTATTTCGTCAACACTTTTGTAAATCGCACCTCAGACGGATTGAACTTTGGGCGCGTCGTGAATCGTTCATGATACAACTTGTTTGTGTAAAACGTTTTAATGAGAGAACTCATTTCATTGAACTGCCAAATTTGTTTCTGAAATGTGATGCGGTCGATGTAGTCTGCCAAGCATATGTTGTCTAGTGCGTCTTTGTAAAAACGAAATGCGTCCAATTGATTCGGTTGTTTTGCTAAAACATCCACGACATTTTCGTGCCACAATAGACCCACTATGGTGCGGTCAGTTTCGTTCATCATGGCAGAATGCTCGCTCAATTTGCACGGCGCATTTATAAGTTTTTTAACAATTGTTTTGCTGTCCTCATTGTTGGCTTTTGGTTGAAATATGGTTTGAATGAGCGAAGCATTGTAAGTGTCCGCATTCGGTCCACTAGCGGAGTGCTTGTTAAAAATGCTGCTAATGGTGTCGATTTTTCGAAGGTCTCCCTGTATAAATCGCGCCATGTTTTTGTGGAGTGCAGCATTTTCAGAATTCAATGTCATTTTGAGAATGATGCTGACTTGTTCCAGTGTGGGCGTTTTAAGTTCGAATGTAATGCACACTTTCATCAACTCTCTGATTTTTTTATCCATATGATAATTTCCAATGCATATGACCGGATTCATGGTGACATCCTCTAGCCGTTGTTTTTTCGTCTTTTTAGGACGCATGAGTTTAATGAGCGCATTGATTCCGCCTTTGTCGCCATTGTTCATTCCGTCTATCTCGTCCATAACAATTGCAATCCGCTTGGGTTTTTTTTGAAACATGGAAAGCACGCTGTGTTCGCTCATGTTGTGGTTTGTTATCAAATCAATGACTGATTTGTTGCGTATGTCGCCTGCATCATATCGAACCACATCATAATTCAACCCTTTTAGCAACTGCATAACAAATTCGGTTTTTCCAACACCGGGATCACCATATATGTATATGCCTCGTTTTATCATTAAATCATTTTTTTTCGCATAAAATGCATCCAACTCCTTCGCAATCTCTGTCGCAATTGACTCCCTGCCCAATACCTCATTGTAGGTGCTTGATGCAAATTTCATTTTGGCAAACTTGAACTTGAACTTGAACTTGAACTTGAACTTAAGCAGAATTGTATACAGATTAGTATTAAAATTTAAATTGTGTTTAATATTGAATTGGATTGAAATGAATTATATGATATTTGAAGTGCATTTAGAAAATGCGGACAATATAAAAATAAAAATATAGTATATATTTTCATTTCGACCTCTTCAAAATGGATGCCTCTCAAAGTTCCGGTTCATTTTTCGATTCTTTCAACTTTCAACGGGTTGTCCTCACCATTGCAATAATCATGCTGATTGCAGCACTGATTTTTATCGGATATTCTCTCTATCAAAAGTCAACTGATGTGTCGTGGCCGCCAGAAGTGCCAAAGTGTCCTGACTTTTGGTCATACGACAGCGCCAAGAGCAAATGCGTGCCTGGACCCGGCCAACCAACTGATAGTTGTGAATACAACGGCATACCAGGCGGCACTGAAGGAGTGCCAACATGCCCGCCATCCAGTTGAAAATAATGCAGTTTTTTGATAGAAATAAAAATAATTATATGTGTATAATTCAATAACTTATACACATCATAGAATAAATGCAGTATCAACAAATTCAGGGTTCTACGTATTCATCCAAGCCAAGCAATGTCTCGTCAGGCGCGCGCAAGCCGCTTCATTCAAACGGCCGGATTGACATTTTAGGCCCAAACATTGAGCAGCAGTTTGCGATGTATGATAAAATACCGAATTCTAGCGCGTGTTCCTCTTTTCGCGATGCCATGATTGGCAATTGGGAAAACACTGCACTTAGCGATGCTTTTTTCAGCACTGGGAACATGGAAATTGTGCAAAACGCCCTTAGAAACGGGGTCTACACTATGTCGAAAGGAGCATATTTGATTGGCCCACAAGACTGCGACAACTTGAAAATGATTATGCGAAGCATCTTTCTACAAAGTTCCATGAATTTAGCAACCAACATTCCTGGTCAAATTGAAGCCCTCAATAAGATTGTGGTCGAAATGTTTGTGCCAAAACTCTACAATGAAGCTCGGGCTTACATTCAATATAAGCGCGATGCCAGCACCATGTATAAACCCATCGACCGTCCCATTTACTCCGCAGAAAACGACAAGACCTTGGAACTACAGCCATGGTTCTAAAAATCAATTGTATAATATGTATGGCATAACATATAAAGATAAAATCATGACAATCAAATTGGTATTCAAATTTTTGCCAGCTAGATATGATGCAATCAACGATGCCATGACCATCATGCCGCCATCCGCCAAAACTGCCTTGTATGATACTTCTTTGGCGTAATTTTTGAATGTGTCCAACATTCTATTCATTCCTCTTGGAACACCCGAAAAAAATGCATAAAACAACATGTCATGTGTGAATTGAACAACCAAGGCCAGCAATATGAATTTCAGGATAGAAAACTCTGCAAAAACACGATAATAAATGGCTCGAACAATGATGAGACCAATCAGTATAATCAAGACATCTGCAATCACGGCAGACAAATTAAAATCTGCATACCACTTTATCAACACAGATGAACGAATGAGTTTCATGTTTGACAACAAAATGACGAACAAGTCTGTGATCAAAACACCATTGAATAATGGCAAGTAGTCGCTTGTGTTATTGAAATTTGCAATATTTTTGAACATGTTATAGCATATGCACAGACAATATTTCATTCAATGAAAGTTAAACAGCTTGTACATTGTCAATCCAATCAGCAGGTCCGCTAAAAATATAGTAACCAAATGCAACAACCTGCCGTAATGCACATGCAAGTCCACACTCTTTGGAAAACGCGTTTTCCACAAAATCTTCAACTCCTCAATTGTCTCATACAACGCAAATGCTGCAATCACTATCAAGGCATTTTTTAATGCACTCATCAACAAATGATGCACTGGTTTCATATCAAAATCCAAAATCCAAAATCCAAAATATGATTAATGTATATTGATTATTGCAATATGCATTATGCAAATAAAATAAAAATTGAATTTCTCTCAACCCCGTTTTTTGAAAGACATGTTTGCCAAAGAAAATGACATCTCGCACTGAATTATTCAAGAAATCTGTAGGAAAAACCTTCGAATTTGAGAGATATTTGGTCGCATCTGACCCAATTGGCGCCGATTTCGTCACGCTTGACAGCACGCGTTCTTATCTCGTCACATTGCCTCTCTCTTACTTTGTTTCAAAACGCACAACCATGCGCCCAAAAGGCAAAGCAGATGGCATGCCGTTTGAAAGTTTCCGTGTCATCAACATGCAGCACCCTGGCGGTCATGCACACTCTCTCATTCTCATAAAAAGCCATGCAATCAAGTCCAACCCACATCACATTGCTATCTTTGAACCCAACGGTCGCAACAAGTACTGTGGTTTTCGCATTCTGGACGACCACCACCATCGCGACAAAACCAAACCCATGAAAAACATCACGAAGGATTACAATGTCATCTCCCCCAAGTTCAACATCAACTACGGCTCAAACACGCACAACCCAGGATACTGCGGATTATACGGCATCATCTGTGTCGTTGCATTTCGCCACTATCGAAGCAGCACTGGCGCGCTGTGGTTGGCCAAGTGGAAGAAACTGCTGACATACATGAGCCAGTCCATTGACTTCAATGTTGGGTCATTTGGAGTGCAACTCGCCGCCCAAGTGCAGGAAATCATTGCTGCAAATGCATGTCATTCATCGGCTGAAAGGGAAATCGCAGAACTCATCCATTCATGCACCATCCGTCGCTCAAACACAAACCCAAATCTTTGAATCCAAAAAGGAGAGAAATTTACTGTTATAATCAAAACTCAATAAAAATGTTTTTATTGTGTTTATGTTTATTGAATTTATTGAATTTCTCTCAAACTTTAAACTTGTGAAACCATTTCAACATGCATTCATCTATGACACGTGTGTTTCAAGCCTTCTTGGCCTTAACAATCTTCTTTGCAACCACCGGTTTTGAATCACATGCTTGTGCCACCCGTTTTTCTTCCTGTTTCAAATACTCGGTTCGCAACTCCGCCAAGTCAGCCAACCAGAGCTGCTCGATGCTGGTGCCTTGAAGCGTGGCATGCTCTGATTCTTTCTGTGCCTTTTCTTTCAACAGCTTCTGCACATTCTCCTCACTGACGCTGTCCATCGGCAGCTTCAACAGATACTTGTATTGCGCATCACCTTCCACCGCATCATACCCCTTGGTCTGCAACATGGTTGTCAGTTCATCTCCGCGCTTTCGTCTCAAGTCAATGCTCCCGTCCAGCAGCTCCTGAATGTAGCGCGCCTTATTGCTCAGAACGCGCAGCTCCGCAGCCATGACCGCCAGCTGATGTGTCTTGCGCTTGCCATACAGAGCGAGCCTTGTCGCGTAGTAGTCTCGCACAATGTCGCGCACGTTGGCGTATTTCTTCAACTGGTCTTGGCTGTCAAACAGGTGCATGTTGCTTGTGGATTCCGTCGTGTAAAGCTTCAACAGCTTTTCGAGTGCAGTGCAAGAACCGTGGTCCACAATCGCAGCAAATGCGCCAAAGTCAGCCGTGGCAGGAAACGTGATTGTGAAATCCACCACAGTGTCTGTGCTCATGTCTGCATAGTCTTTGATTGCATTTGTTTCAATCAATGCCTCCAAGTGCTTCTTGAAGTCCTCCGTCCAGTATCCAACCGGGAGCTCAGACACGCGAACCTGTTTCTTGGCAGCATCTACGCTGTGGTTGCCGCGAATGAGGAACTTGCCACTAGTTGCAGATGTTAGCGCAGTGATTGAACCCTTGAACCCGCGGTAATACGGTTCGATTGTTCCCCATTCTGATTCCGGTTTTTTGAGAAGCATGGCCTGAATGTAGTCAATGATTTGCAGCGGGTTGTGGCACATGATGTCCGTGCTGAACCCCGTGCCGATACCTTTCGTGCCGTTGACCAGAATCATGGGCACAATCGGCGCGTAAAACGTAGGCTCCACCATCTGGCCGTCATCATCGAGATACTCCAGGACGGCGTCGTCTTCCGCGCGGTAAATCAGCCGTGTGATTGGATTCAGTTGCGTGAAGATGTACCTTTCACTTGCAGAATCTTTCCCTCCCGCTAACCGAGTCCCAAACTGACCATTGGGTTCAAACAGATTGATGTTGTTGCTGCCGACGAAGTTCTGTGCCATTCCAACGATGGCCGCATTCAGGCTGGCCTCACCATGATGATAACCCGAGTGCTCCGACACGTAGCCGCTGAACTGCGCCACCTTGATTTCCGTCTTGAGCCCGCCCTTCTTGAACGCCGCAAACAAGATTTTGCGCAACGAGATTTTCAGACCGTCCATCCCATTTGCAATCGAGCGCTGGTTGTCATAGACCGAGAAGTGCTTCATCTCGCGCGTCATGAAGTCCTCATACGACACCTGCATGTGGCTGGTGTCCAAGTGATCAGCGCGGTTATACGTGGAGAGCCACTCCTTGCGGTCATCGGCACGCTTCTTGTTGAACACCAGGTCAATGGCATTGTCGCTAGGTTCGCCAGTGTATGCGAAGTCCACAATCTTCTTGTGCTCAAAATATTCGCGGAATTCGCGCCCTGTGCTGGTTCCCAGACCCTTGTAATATTTGATGTTCCAGGTGCTGACATCGATAGTCGCTCCTCCGCTTGCAGTCGCTCCGCTTGCAGTCGCTCCGCTTGCAGTCGCTCCGCTTTTCCACGCTTCGAATTCGCCTTCGTTGTAAAACACGCGCTCCTGTGCCCCCTTGCGCGCCTTCAGAATCGGCGTGTTCATGAACCCGATGAATCCCGGAATGTGTGTCAGCGACGGCCACTCGCTCTGAAACAGATTGATGCCAAGCCCCTTGATGTGCGACCCATCCAAATCCTGGTCCGTCATGAACAGCACCTTGCCGTATCGCAGCCGCTTAGCCACATCTTCTGCAGTGTATTGGCGCCCATTTTCCAGGCCAAGGATGCGTTTGATTTCCGCGATTTCCGTGTTTTCCGCAATGCGCTTGACCGCCTCGCCACGCACGTTCATGAACTTGCCCTTCACTGGATACACGCCAATGGTGTTGCGGTCCTCCTTGCTGAGACCAGACACAATGCCTGCCTTGGCCGAATCACCCTCGCAAAAGATGATGGTGCATTGCGCTGATTTCTCTGTTCCTGCAAAATTGGCGTCAATCAGTTTCGGGATGCCGCGAATGGTGCGCGTCTTTGCGCCGTCCGTCTTTTTCGCCGCCTTGGCTTCCTTCACTTCCGTCAAAGCACAGGCTGCATCCATGACACCCATCTTCGCCACTTTTTCCACGAACTCGTCGCTCACTGTGCAGGCCGACCCGAAATTCGCGCTTGTAGTCGTGAGCTCATCCTTCGTCTGGCTGGAAAATGCGGGATTCTCTACATCACAGCGCAAGAACAGCGTGAGTTGCTCTTTGATTGTAGCTGGTTTGACATCCACCTTCTTCTTGGTCTTGATAAAAGCCGCCAACTTGCGTAAAAGCTGACCCATAATGTATTCCACGTGTTTGCCACCTTTCGACGTGCAAATGCCATTCACGAATGACACGTGAGCAAACTCATCCGTGTTTGTCAGACACACGGCATATTCCCAGCGCTCGTTTGGCGCTTCATACACGCGCTTGACTTCCGGGCGAATGTAGAGTCCAATGTATTGTTTGAAATCCTTGACTGGCACAACTGCGCCATTGTATTTCACGCGAATGCTGCGGTCCGTCACGGCAGCGATGTCATACACGCGCTTCG
>Ga0194133_10004716_pt1 | contig 17924 bp, 20 predicted proteins | sample TA2KigOf40mmetaG_FD_155448 | JGI IMG/M metagenome (GOLD analysis project Ga0194133, IMG submission 155448) | Freshwater microbial communities from Lake Tanganyika, Tanzania - TA2015055 Kigoma Offshore 40m | ecosystem: Environmental > Aquatic > Freshwater > Lake | place: Tanzania: Lake... | reverse complement strand
TAGGAAGACTCGGACCCCTCACCAACAGCGGCATCAGACGAATCATCCGCCTACGAGGCGAACAAGCAGGCATCGACCTCCACCCACACATGCTGCGCCCCAGCTTCGTCGACAACTGGCTCAGAAACGGCGGAACAGAAATCGATCTAGCACGACTCTGCGGATGGACAACCACACGAATGGCCTCCCACTATGCACAATTCCGCGCAGAAGAACGAGCCCTAGTGGCACATGCCGTCGTACAACCACTCGATCACATCAAACAAAACAACCAGCAAGCATGAAGCCCAACCAGGCATCTACTGCAACACCGGAGACCTACTTCTCCCAATGAAAAATCCACCCCATTCATTTGATGGATCAGGAATTTATAATAAGAAGAATTTCAAACTTTTATTATCATTCGTCAGAAGCAGTCAGCGCTGCGGAACATCTGCCCCGCAAACAGAAGCCACCCAGACACAACTATGGCTGCGGCAGCAATGCCAAATCAGACAAGTAATGCTGAGAATCATAAGTGAGTAGTAATAGAGGCGCAGCAAATAACGCACGTCATAACTCAATCTTCACGGGAGTCAGCAGTTGACCCTTTGGAGCCTCACCCTAGAGCTATGCTGATGCCGATGGTTAGGCGCTCTAAGTCCTGGAAACGTAACGGGCGGATTCAGTCTGCGTATAGAACCTCGCATGGCAGAGCGTTTCAGTCAAGCGTTGAGGACTTCTGTAAGTCCCCGCATGCCAAGATGCTCAAAGGACAGGTTCAGCTAATTCTGACTTCACCACCATTCCCACTCGCTTCTCCGAAGAAATACGGCAACCAGACTGGTGATCAATACCGTAAGTGGCTTGAAGAGATCGTTGCGGGCCTAACACCATTACTCAGACCTACAGGAAGTCTTGTAATCGAGATTGGAAACGCCTGGAATAGGGGCAAACCCACGATGTCGACGATTCCGCTTGAAACCCTCCTATCAATTCATCGACAAACAGGCATGCACATATGTCAACAGTTCATTGCGAACAACCCAAACCGGCTTCCTTCGCCGGTCACTTACGTTAACCGGGAGCGAGCACGAGTTAAGGACAGCTATACACACATATGGTGGTTTGGTCTGAGCGTGCGTCCTTTCGCGAGTAATCGCTCGGTCTTACAGGAATACAGTCCGTCTATGAAACGCCTGTTGAGAACCGGTAAGTACAACGCCGGTTCACGCCCAAGCCAACACCAGATCGGTGATCGTTCCTTTCTTCGAGATAATGGTGGGGCAATCCCATCAAATCTCCTCGAGTTTTCAGGGAGCGAATCAGACCCCAAGTACAGAGCGTGGTGCAAGAAGATTGGCGTTCAGCAGCACCCAGCTCGAATGGCATCTGGAATCGCTGAATTCTTCATTAACTTCCTTACCAAGCCCGGTGACCTTGTGCTCGATCCTTTTGCTGGAAGCAACACCACTGGTGCTGTAGCTGAGCGATTGTCTAGACGATGGGTAGCCATAGAACGCGACCACGATTACTTGCGAGGTTCGATCGGGCGATTTGACTAATCGCCCAGCAAGTCATCAAGAGCCCCACCGGAATCGAGAAGGTTCTTGATTTTCTGAAATCCCGCTTCTGCGAGTTCTTGTGACAGTCGATATGGCATGTCCGTGTTCTTATAGCTGCCAACGATCGTTCGAATTGCGTTGTTTGAATCCCATCGTGCGGTCTCTTGGGATGTTTCGAACTTGTCACCCGTTAGTGCTTTAGCCGGTGCAAGATGAAAGTGAATCGCAACACAAATTGAAAACTTGATGAAGTCACCAAGTTCAGCGAAGTACGGGCGGATCGAACCGGACTCAAAGGTCTCACGAGCCAGCGACGTAACGCCTATCTGTTGAAGATCCTTCTTCTCAGCTGAAGTCACGAACGAACACGCCTTATCTCAGAATCTGAATCTCGACCCCCGACAGAGATAAGTTCGTACCGAGCGCTGACACGATCCCCCAACCAAGTTCCAGCCTGACTAAGTGTCAACTCGTTACTGTGTGGGAAAACGATGACCTGGTCATTTCGGGCTGCCAGGAAGCGCCACACTGCCTCCAGGTTGACTTGGTCCAGACGTGCACCAGGTGTATCGATAATCCATGCCCCAACCGCATCGGAAACTGAAATCAAAGCTGCGACAAAGGCGTAAACAACAAGCATCGAGTGCCCGTAGTTCAGGTTTTGTTTCTCTCCATAGCGATTCTGCCCAGCGCGGATCACAAAGTCATCTGAAATTGTCAGTCCGGTGTAATCACGACCCGATTGGTCAGAGCTTGCTTGATTATGAACTATCTGCAAGAAGTTTTCAGTAGCTACTGTCTGGATTTCGTTTCGGACCTTACCGACCAGAGATTCACGAACTCTGCGCATGACATCTAGAACCTGACCGACAGCTTTACTGTGCCTTAGAACGCCTCCGCCGATTCCACCATCCCGGGAAATCTTCTTCCGAAGAATACTCATTTCAGCTTCTAAATCGTCTATTGCCCCACCAAGCGCTTTCTTGATCTCGCTTAGTTGACCTTCACGCTTATCTTCTCGTTCTTTCCGCTGAATAATCTCTGCCATTGACTGCTTATCTGTGCCAGCCAAACGATCGTTTACTCGACGAAGCGCGATTGCGATATCACTCTTCTTCTTCAGGAGTTCTCGACTTGACCGAAAGTGATTCTCCAGCAGAATTTTCTTTTCGCCCGGCTCCCTGAACTTTTCTGAGAAACCAAGCTGTGCTGCCTCATCACTTTCGAGATCTCGAATCTTTGACTCCAAATCCGTGATCCGAGTCTCTAAATCACCATTTGCAGGCAACGCCTGGCCGCACGTACCGCATGTATTATTGCCACTCGCCTCCTTCATCCGTTTGACGTTCCATTCAAGCTCTTGGCGTTGTTTACTGATCGAACGCCCACGCGCTTCCCGATCCAATGTCTTCCTAATTTCGCTGGATAGCGGAAGCCACCAGTTTTCGTGCAGAAACTGCCGGATCTCATCCTGCTGGATGGACAGATCTCTTTCGACAACCTTCAGCTCTGCTTTCAAACGATTCTCGTCTTCAATTACAGCTTGCGTGTCTTTCGAACGTAGAAGACTTTCCCGGAGATCATTGATTCTCTTTCTTGTTTCTTCAAGATCGCGTACTACCTGATCACGCTCTTCCCGTTTCTTCTCGAGTCGTGCACTAAGCACCGTCAATTCCTCGCTATATCGCGCGTGTGCATTTGCCGCTTGCAGTTGCTTGTCGAGCTGCTTCTGAGTCTTTCGAAGCGAATCTTCCAAATCGGTGATGGCAGGAACTCCCATCACCGAAGCGAGACTCTCTCGAATAACGCCTTCAACGCCGTTCTCGATCGCGTCTTTGAGGCGAATCAACTCTTCCCCATCAAAGATGAAGAATCTACTCATCTCTCGCGGCATTAAAGCTTCAACCCAGCTTGAGATGACTTGCGCGTCAACTGGTTTGCCATCGATAAGGAGGCTTGCGCTTTGGTCGGTCTCCATCACTTTAAACTTCTTCGAACGTTCGTCGGGCTTAGCCACAAACGAACGACGAAGCTCAAATACTTCGTGATTGTTCGGATCCTCGTCGGGCTTGTCAATGTCATGCGAGAACCGAAGCTTTACCTCGACGTCAAAAGGCGCCCCTTTGGACAGTTCGTCTCTATTCGCATACCTGGCACCTGATCGTTCTGAGCCTTCAGAGCCGTAAAGGCACCATCGAATTGCATCGGTCAGCGACGTCTTGCCTTTCCCGTTTTCGCCAAAAATCAGAACAACTGGCTTGCCAGGCGAAGTGGTGAGATCGAGTGAGTGCTTCCCTCGATACGGCCCCCAGTTCCTAACTTCCAGGCTTAGATACTTCACCCCTCAACTGACCCCGCTTCATCGCTGACGTGCCGCTTGCTTACATCTTCAATCAATCTGGCGATCTTCTCATAGACGTCACCCTTGATAGTTGAGTTCGAACGGCGCGCAGTCCACGCCAGTCGAACTATCAGACCCACTTCTTCCTCGCTGAACATGGAATCGGATAGCGATTTGTTCACCGCCACTGCCTCCGAAACAGCAATTTGCTTGCCCGTTTTGCTCATTCAGCTCAACTCCACCGTCTCAACTGGATCCCCGAACTCAACTGTAGGCATACCAGTGATGTACTCCAAATCAGACAATACTCGCTCCTTATTTTCAGCAAATTCGGCAATTTCTCTTGCGCGCGTTAGTTCTGACTCAAGCGCAAGGTACCCACTCGTGGTCAGGGTGACAATGTCATGAAGTTCTGCATAAGGCTTATTTGACGCACACCGAAGAATTCTGCCGCGTCTCTGAATATATTCACGTGGATTAGTAGAAGATGCGACGATGATCGCTCCATTAATTGAAGGGATATCTATGCCTTCGTCAAGGCACTTAACCGCAAACAGCACTCCGCCGGATTTCTCGAAGACATGGAGGACAGCATCCCGTTCACCTTCTTTCATCTCACTGTGGTATTGGAGAGCATTAATTCTCTTTGTTGACAATTCCGATTTGACTTCCTCCAAAATTCCACGCAGGTGTTCGATCGAATTGCAGTACACGAGCCAGTGCGGTTCGCGGTCTGAAAGATCGCTTTCGAGCAGTCGATTACGAATAATCTCAATTGCAGCTCTTGTTTTGTCAATTGCCTGTTTGACTATTCGAGCACGCTCTCGACGCAGATAATCGAGTCGCTCTCGCGATCCAGTTCCCGATTTAAGTGCAGATGCTTCGAACATAATCATCCGTGAAAATCGATCGAATCGATCTTGCTCAGAATCAACGAGTCGCGCCTCGTGGATGTCGTAGGTGTACTGACAAAGCCGACCAGCTTTTCGAGCCTCGCGAAACCCAAAGTCAGGCTCTACTTTCTTACCGAAATAGTCAAAGATTCTGGCAGTGCCGTCATCATCCCCGTATCTCTCGGGTGTTGCACTCAGTCCAAGTCGTGCCGTTGCGCTGATGCTGTCCAGTATCCGCTGATTCCCGGGCGCACCTATTTCATGCACCTCGTCAGCTACGAGTAAGACCGCTCGATCAAAACGTTGGAACTGGTAGAGGAATCTCTCGTCTTGTGCTGAGTCATAGGTAGTTAGTACAACGCATCCTTCTTGGCGCTCCAATACTGATCGCAGATTGTTAATCCAGTGATCAGGACCAACACCTGCACCAGCTTGAACAATTTCCGAGTCAGCCAGCCCAATTTCACGATCCACTTCTCTCCGCCATTGTCGCAGAAGATCACGTGTAGGTACACAGATGACACAGATACCTCTGTCAGAAACCCACTGACGTGCCACAGCCAGTGCGGTGACGGTCTTCCCCCCGCCGGTAACGAAGCAGATGATTCCGCGCTTCCCATTGGCATTCCAATTATCTATTGCGAGCTTCTGGTGCTCCTGGAGATCTCGCTGCAACTGTTGCCCGCCTGAACGCCGTACCCCCCGTTTCTTGTTAGCGCGATTTGAGCGAATCTGATCCATGGCAGTTTGTTCGTCGAGATCGTCTTCACGGAGCTGGAATACTGCAGGCAAGCGAGAGGAACTGAAGTACCGCAGAAAAGTGGACTTCTCATCCCAGTGATACTGAAAATTTGCCGCGATGTGATGCGCCCTCTCAGCATCTGTCTCTGCCCAGCTCTTGAACACGTGAAATGACTCATGGTTTCCAGAACCGTAAGCAGTCCAACCAGACAACGACTCATTGAGGCTTCCGGTGAAAGCGACTTTATTATTGCCAGCATCGCGGAACACTCCAAACTTGTCATGGAACATCCCATCGCTAGTACGTGGAACCGCAAACTTCATCTCCACAGCCCCTGTTGCAACCAGATGTCGCAACAAACTGCTAGGTGCGCGTGATCCAAAGGCATCATCCCAATCACTCAATTCACTTTGTAGAGCAAACTCCACTGCCTGACTGTGGTCCCGTCTTTCTGCATTTCCTGCAATTAGAGCATCCCGATCGCTTGCACTTAGACGGGGTGAGCAGATGATCCGTATGTGCCCACCCCGCGCAACAAAGTCACAAAGTGTTGATTCAATCGCCCAAAAAATCGCACTTGAAAAGAATCCTGCCGCGCGGTCATAAGTGATGGAACGCTCCAGAACTGGAAGATAGAAATCTTCAATCAGATCATTGAGGCTCGAGGAATACTCAAGGTTGAAGTCGAGTTCTGAGAGGTCGTCCACAGGTAGTACTTAAGGTAGTTGCGGGATGTCACATTAATGACAACTCCTTCTGAGCAGTGCCGTTAGCGATTGTTGAGACGATAACTTGTTGTCTACTGTCGACCAACCTGTATCTCACTTGGGGGCACCTGTTCGAATCGCCTCTGAAATTGTTATTGCACCATTTTTATATGACTTTTTACGACTATCTCAGAGGGTAATTCCGTAATGCCAAAATCGGATTTTTCAACAATCGTCAAGGCAAAATACATTTTGCCCGGTTTTTTTATGTGCGTTTATATGACACCCGAACCATGTAACGACGAAGTTTCAAGCCTGGAATTGGGCGTTCTAAAGAGGGCAGAATTCTCTAACGCGCCCACCCGGGCATGCCCCTAGGGCCAGCTATCTCGGCCTATGCAACCAGTGCTGGTGGCGTGGCTGCGGTACTTGATATAAGCGGTAACTATTGAGTCGAAACTCGTAGTGCGCATGTGGGTATTTACCGAACGGTTCAATTCGGAGACGTCGTATCTTGCAGGGGAATATCAAGATGCTCAAGATGTTTTCAGCTTCTTTGAAGGACTCAGTCAGGAACTCTGGACAGAGTTTCTCGCTGTCTCTAGTGGGCAGATAATGCGCTTTACGTGGTGGCACGATCTGCATTGACTCTGCCAAGCCTTCGCAGTAATTGAGCACATCAATCTCGTCATAATGGATAGATATTCCGGGTGCGGGTCTTGAGTCGACCACAGCTTTCAAGTACATCAAGGTCGTCTAACGACTTATTGCATAACACCGACAACCCTGTCGGCTTACCGTCCCTGGCACGTACGGTGATGAACATCGTCGTATTCTCACCTGAACGCTCCTCACGTTCACGAACACGGCGGGCAAACAGACTGCGTTCCTTAATCGCTTGATCAATCGTGATACCGCTTGGAAGGGGCAGCTCCAAACTGATGAAGCAGCGGGAAGCCACCGCATCTTCTGCGATCTGAAGGCATGCACGTCTAAGGGTGTCGTTCTTCTGCTGTAAGTGCTGGCGCTCTGTTTTCAATCGTGCTTTGAACAATGCACGTGATCCCGGTCGAGGCTTGAAGACATCAGCCTTTCTGCGGGCCAGTCGCACACGCATCAACAACCCCTCAGTCGGTGGCACAAAATGTCTTAGGTGTCGGCGTACCGCCTCCACATCCGGCGGTAGGGCACCCTGCAACTTAAGACGCATCCAGAGTGCGTACACCTCGTTATACGTGGTTGCCTCGGTGGTCGTACCGGGCAAAGACAGCTCCGGCCTACCGACCCCGACTACCGAACTGTGAATTCATACAGACTCCTTACTCCGGCGAGCACACCCCTCCGGTCCCGAAATCAACCACTCAATTTTACCACACGCACGAGCGTCAGACGAGCGCGAACGGGAAACTTTAATTTTAAAAGGTTCAACTGCGCTGCTGTAACGGACACGGCGGCGTCACTTCGGTTCGATCCCCGCTTTGCGTCTTCGTAACGCCAGTGTTGGAGTGATGTTCACGTCACTTCGCACCCAGCGACGTGCCTCGTCCGGAGTGAATCCATTCTTGATCCAAAGTTCGAGACCAGCTGCTGATTTGCCAAGGTCCTGCCATTTGCGGGCGTCATCAGCTGACGCGCCGATGTCCGTCCATCGGGCTGCCTCCTTGGGACCATATCCCGCATCTCGCCATGCTTTCGCCTCAGCAGGAGTGAATTGCTTGGCCTGCACCCATGGTTCAAGCTCCACGAGATTCCCCGAAATACTCAACCACCCAATCCCATCTTCAACATCCTCAATACCGCGTGACTTGAACCAGATCGTCTCATTCAATGAGAAACCAGCTACACGCCATTCTTTCGCTACTTTTGCGCTAACTCCCGCTAACTCGAATTGCCGAATCCGCTTGATGTCGGACTCACCCGACTTCAGCCAACGAAGCGCGACCGAATCGCTCAAACCCTGTCGGGTGAAGTCATGAAAGTACAGAACGTCCGATGCAGACAAGTGTCGTTTTGCAACTCGCCTGATCTTCTTGATTGCATCAATGTCCAACTTTGACTGTGCAAATGGGAGATACTCCCTCGCATTCAGGAATCCGCGGTCGATCGCATCCGAAATCTCATCTTTACCCAAACCCCGCCAACGATCAATTGCAGCCTTCGTCGGCTTAATCCCCAATGCCCAAAGCCCGCCGTATGTCTCGTCGGGAGATCTGCCAGCCCTCCGTTCCCTGATCGCTGTGGGCAAGTCAACACCACAAAGCATCCAATCCAAGGCGTCTGACGCACCAAACTCCATATGAAGCCAATACCAAATTTCGTCCGCAGCCTTTGTGACTGACCCGCATTTCTCACTCCATCGAATCACGACCATTGCGAGTTCTAACGATTCCTCTGCAGAGTATCGACCTTCGTTACCATAGGGGTCCTCGGGCTTCTCGAAGTTGAGCTCCCAAAGCACCCCTCTCTCAATCTTGTCGACAACACTCGCAAGATCAGCTAGGTACACAAATACGTCTTCGGTGTCATTACAAACAGAGTTAACGAAGCCCAACGAGCTGTCGTTGAAGTAGCTCATCGCATAATGTCTACCGAAGAGGTGAGCGAACCAGATCATTCTGCATCTCATGATCTCGCCCAAGAGACGAGCCTCACTTAATGACCACTTATTGCGACGCCGATCTGGCACACCGTGGTTCAATTGGCCAAGGACTTCTAGAAATGTTTCGTCAGCATCAGGGACATCTTTATCCAGATAGAAACACAGCCAGAGCATTGTGGTCACCAAGCGCTGTTTTCCACAACTATTAATGTCGTCAAGTAACTCATCTGCTCCAATCAGTTCGGATCTCAGATGCGCCCTGGCTGCTTCTCCCCGTTTTGGTGTCCACGAAGGCTCAGGAAGTTCCTCGAGTGACTCATACGCACTCATATGCTCCCGAACCTCCTCAACTGCGAATTCGGTGTCCGGATCAGCATCAGCAAACAGCTGTAATGCTTCCTCGAATGTGATCGTCGGGTGGTTGAAGGTCGTTCGAAGGAGAACCTCGTTGAAAATTCGCTGTGAGGCTTCTTTATGTAATTCTGCATTGTCGCCAGCAGCTCTCACAATGAGCTCCCATATCCGCAAATCGTTACCGGCTCCACCTCTCACAACTGATTCCGACTCGAACTCAAGAGAAACTGAATCCTCGTCATCGGTAAGGATTGTCAGAGCCTTGATCGAGAGATACAGCAATACGTAAGTCGACCAAGATCCGTTCTGAATCTGGAAAGGGTCTTCAATATCAAACACCATCGCCCGCATGGCATTCGCGTCGGCAAGTCCAGGATCGCAGAAGTCCGCGAGCTTCAGCTCGCGACCAATACCACCATCTCGCAACGCCAGTAGAACATCAAGGGCACGACAATTTGAAATCGTCGGCGTTGCTGTGACTTCGTCGTCCAACAAACTGTCATCGAAATCTTCGTCGGATGTCATAGCGTCATTCTGCCGAGGTACCACAAATGAAGGGCACTACGTTGAAGCCGTCTTGGTGAGCCTCAATAATAGCGTTCGGGGGCCCCATCAACTTTCTCGTAGATCGTCCCGGCCGGCGTCCGGCTCGTCCTGTCTCAAGACCCGGATCTCACCCGGATTTATCTGGGCACATGTTGGCTGTGCGATTCAAATGACTAGCATTCGGTAGTGGCTCTTAAGAATCTTTGGTGGGAAACTGAATCACGCCAACACTTCTGGGTTGAGATCACTAATCGCGCCAATCTGGGGGCAGATTTACTTTCACCCAAGTTGAGTCGGGGAGGCAAACCGACGCCGGGGTATGAATCGATGATTCATGTCAATCCGGGTGACGTCATTTTCCACTATTGGCAACAGTCCGGGCAAGAGCCTGCGCTTGTTTCGTACTCGATTGCTGTAGGTCGGGCCGAAACCTCTCGCATCACGTGGCGTCCGCGTGGGAAAAAAGCTGCGCGTTTGAAGCGTGAAACGACGTCTGCTTGGCGCGTACCACTCGGTGGCATGACCGACCTGGTAAATCCTGTCCCCCTGGATGCAATTCGGAGGAAATCGAAGAAGCTGAGCGAAATCAGCAAGAGGCTTAAACGGCAGCACGGGAAGTCGATCTACTTTCCATTTGCTTGGTACAACGGAAAGCTTCGTGCACATCAGGCTTACCTGACCAAGTTTCCCGCAGAGATAGTTGACCTTTTTCCTGAACTTCAAGTTGTTGAGGGCGGCAAGCCAACAGCTTCGGCGCCGCGGGTGAAGGACCGTGAACCGCGGACCCGAACCGCTGGCTACATCGCTGATTCGAAGCTTCGCAAAGCGATCGAGCGACAAGCAATGGTGCAGGCAGCACAATTTCTCAAGAGTCAGGGCTACAAAGTCAAGGATGTGAGCGCCAACAATCCCTATGACTTGCATGCGGTCGGACCTGACGATGAGTGGGTGGTGGAGGTCAAGGGAAGCTCAGGTACGGCTGCAACAGTCGAACTCACTATCGGAGAAGTGAACAAGGCTCGCGAGAAAGCAGTTCAAGCGCAGCTGATCGTGGTTGATCGAATCCCTTTCAAAAGAAGGCAAAACAAAATCATCACCAAGCCTGGGCGTTTGCGCCGCTACGACGAGTGGGACAGCAATCTCACAAGCGACAACCTTCTGGCGATCCGATACAGATACCTACTGCCCACAAGAGATGATTCTGTCTGAACGAATTGTAGAACGACAACAGATTCTTTGTATGGCGGGAAGACTTGAGGATTTCGCCAAATAATTCGATACGTACGGTAAGTCAACCCTCTGCACCTGTATTACATGCACCAAACCCCTAGCGCTGATACGAACGACTATTGCAAAGATCAACGCGACTCGTTGTCAGGTGTGCCTTCACTGTCAATGTCACCAACAAGATTGTCGAAGACAAACTGCGCGAACTCATCGAGTTCCTCCTCGGTCATCTTGTCGACTGGCTTCTTCGGCTTAAAGAACTTCTTTTTCGGGTTTTTGCTGGTCATAATGTCTCCTTGGTGTTGTTGGAGACGCGACGAGCACCATTGGTTTTGCGCTCGTAGCGCCGCATCCCCCTTGTGGGTGGCACCGTGGCTTGGTTGCTCGGTTGCCGACACCTCTATTGAGGTATCTCTTGATGCACTCCGAACGCTACAGGAAAGGTGTTCGCATTAAAGGATCACACCCCGACGCGGTCGGCGTGAATCTCACTTCACTGATGTGTTGATGAGGCGGTCGCAGTCAGATGCTGTTTTCCAAAGTTGGTCGATGTTTAGCTCGGCGACTGGCACCCGTCGTCGGCTTTCGAGGTGATTCTGGTTGAGGAATTTTGCGAGGTCAGCGAATCCTGTGCCATCTTTCAGGCTTGGCCACCAGCCCCAGTTCCCGGATAGAACTAGCCGACCCGAAGCCCCAATGTTGAGTTGGAATGCGGCATATCGTTCTCCGTGAATGTGGACAAATATTCCACCTTTTGGCTTCGCGCCCAACCACAGTTTTGGATAGTTGCCTGTTGACGGCGTCTGGTCGAGTCGTCGCTTAAGTTCATGCGCACATCGCAAATCATCGGGATCTGACAGGCTTGCAACAAAGGACTGCCACGTCCAATGTTCCGAAGATGCAACACGTTTCGATGCCTTAGCTTGTGCCATCTCAGTTCCGTAGCTTGAGGGCACCAATATCTCGAGAGAGCCTTGTCGTGCGTAGGTGAGCTGGACCGCGGATACTGAGATTTCTTCGCTGCTGATTGTCGAGAGATAAAGAACGAGTCGTTTCAAGTCCTCGTCAATTTGGTCAACTGCTAAGCAGAGATTGATATTTCCTAATTCGAGATTACGTTGGAGCGATACCACATCACTTTCGTCGAGTAGTTGGTCGAGTTCGTCGCCATCACGTGAAATCCAATTTTGTTGGAAAGATGAAAAACCATCCGACTTAAGCGCCGACGCATAGTCGATGACTTGGCCTATCACCATCCGCCGAGGCTCAGAATTCTTGTTGAGTTTGCATTCAACAACCGTGATCGCACCAGAGGGGCTCACTACACAGATATCGATCGGGCCGGCTGATGTGGGCAACTGGCGAACAGCCTTTGAACCGGCCGGAATTCCGGGAATCCGGGTCGGATCAGCAGCAAGTAGTTCCTCAAGGTGAGACTCATCTACGTATGACGACGTCTCTGGCTCCGTCCACGAGTCGGTGGGGGTTTGCCGTACGAGAATTGTTCTCCCATCCACGTCTTCAAGGTATCAACTCTGTAATCCCATAATGCCAAGCATGTGTACTCAACTCGATTCCCGGCTTCGCAACAGCACAGGTAACGCGTGCGTACTCATAACTTTGTTACACCCATTTCCAACAATGGTGGTGTGAGCAAACACCAATCGCCGTCCGGCGTCAACCCTTTGCACTGGACCGACCTGCTTCTTGCCCATCCGGCTATTACTGCGGAGTACATCCTGGAGATTGCTGACGGGGTCTGGGAATGCCGATGTGGTAACACCAACGACTCGGATGGATTCGAGGCCTGCGACGAGTTGGGAAGAGTTGTGGAGCCCGTACTCGGTACCTGGGACGGGGCACTTCATCTCTGCACTCGCTGCTATCGAATCATCAGCGGTGACTCACTTGAGGTTCTCGGCTCAGCTTCTATGGCGGTAGTCGAAGTCAACGAAGAGTATCGCTGGATGCCACAGCGTTAGTGGTACGGAGTATCAGTATCCGTGTCGCACCCCTCCCCCAATCTCCGTATGTCAATCCGATAGCTCGAAACGAAAGTTGAGCCTCAAGTGACTGCACCCAAGCCCGCTCGGCGGCGGCTGATCAAAAACAAGTGGCTCCTATGGTTCATAACGCTGGTCGTCGTATCGTTCGTGCTCCCCTACACCGAGGACAACCCGTTCACACCATTCGCGTTGCTATACGTGATCCTTTACCCGTCGTTCGCATTCCTCGCTGGCACCTGGAAGATCCTGCGATTCAACTTTTTTCCGTCACCCCGTCAACTTTGGAAAGGATGGCGCAACCAATGGCACGCAATCGAAAAAGGTCCCGTCGTGGTGAGGGTGCACCGCAAGAAACCGGAGCAGAGTTCTACGTAACGGTCGCCCACGAGCCCCACGCGGCGTGCGACTCCTGCTCGCAGCCGCGGCCGGTGCTGATCGAAACCGAGGACGGCGAATGGTTCTGCGAAATATGTACGGGTGACGTCGACGGTGACGAACTCTGGCGCGCTGCCGTCATCACGCTCATCGGCGACGACGGTCTGTGAGGGTGGCGGTTCGTCGGTGGCGCACGCTGCCCGCCGTGTTCGCTGCATTCGTAGCGTCAGGTGCAGTACTGGCGTCAGCCTCCCCCGTCGTACAGCTGCTCCAGAACGACAACGGTTGGCGGCCGCAATGGGGTCTGGATCGTGTCGACCAGCGCGAGGCGGCGCTCGACGACCGCTACCACTACCGAAGCACCGGTCGCGGGGTCTCCGTATACGTCTTTGATTCCGGCATCAACTCCTCGCACGAGGAATTCACCGGTCGCATCGAGCCAGGCTTCAACGTCGTCGACGACGGCAACGGCACCGAGGACTGCAGCGGCCATGGCACACACAGCGCCGGGGTGATCGGCGGCACCGTCTACGGCATCGCCAAGGAGGTGCGCATTGTTCCGGTGCGGGTGCTGAACTGCCGCAACTCACAGCCATCCAGTACCGCCTTGTACCCGGCGATCGACTGGATCATCGCGCACCACCAACCCGGGGTGCCTGCGATCGTGAACCTCAGTGTCGGCATGCCCAAGTCGACCGTGTTCAACGATGCGGTCAGGGCGATGATCGCGGACGGCCTCATCGTCGTCGGTGCAGCCGGGAACCAGAACCGTGACGCCTGCCTATATTCGCCCGCATCAGAAAAAGCCGTCATCTCCGTCGGCGCGATCGACAAAGGAGAAATTCGCGCCCGATACTCGAACCATGGTCCGTGCGTCGACCTCTTCGCACCCGGCTCCGACATAGTTGCCGCCTGGTTCGGCTCACCCAGCACATACCGCTCCAGTAGCGGCACGTCGAACGCAGCACCGATCGTGAGCGGCATCGTCGCACTGATGCTTGAGGCCGTACCCGCACTAACACAGCAGGACGTCGAACGGCAGCTGACCGCGACGGCGACAAGTGGCGCGATCTACAACATCGATGCCAACAGCCCCAACCTGCTGGCGTATTCGCTGTTCATGACACCCGGTGACGGCTCGGTACCGAGCACTTCCACATCAACAACAATTTCACCAACCACCACGGTTCCCCCAACAACGACGATTCCCCCGGTAAGCACCACGGTTTCAACGTCAGCTCCGACAACGACACTCGTACCAATTTCCCCCACACCACCTGACGACCTTTCGTGCACCGAACCCGCCCGCCGCACGATCTTTTACAATGTTCCCTACGTCTGCGTGAACTTAGGTGACCGACTCATGTGGATCCCCAAGCGATACTCACCAGGCCGCCCGTAACTCCGAGTAAGTTTCAGAGAACAATGGTGCAGGAATCTCGTCAGATCGGTTTGTTGGTTGGTGCGGCGGTAGGTGATGCTCTGGGCGCCCCATTCGAATTTCGGCCCGGTGGGCAATACAAGAAAACATTTCCGCTGCCGGTACTCGAAGGTGCTGGTGAGATGATCGGTGGAGGTGGGTTCAATTGGGGGCCAGGTGAATTTACTGACGACACACAGATGGGTATCGTGCTTGCGGAAAGTTTGCTGAATAACGGATTACAACTTGAGCCGAATCATCTCTTTTCATCATGGCGTGAGTGGGCGCAAGATGCCATAGATGTTGGGAATACCACGCGTTATGCGTTGAGCTTCCAGAGCTGGCGGGACGTAAAACATCGCAACCCTGAGATGACAGCAGCAAATGGGGCGTTAATGCGGACGTTTCCACTCGCGCTACTCGAAATCGATGACGAGACTCGACGTCGGTGGACGCTGCAACAGGCTGCGCTGACACATGCCCACCCCGATGCCGGATTTGGTGCGTGGCTCGGTGTAGCGATGATGCGGGCCTCGATTGAAGATCGGGATCCTTTTTCCGCCCTCGTCTCAGAACTCAACAAGTTGCCCGACGACTCCCGTGCAAGATTTACACCAATTTTGGCAGAAACATGGTCGCCTTCTGCCCGAATGATCAGTAACGGCACAGTATGGGGCTGTCTTGCTTGTGCGGTATGGGCGTTGCGTGGTGCAACCTCATACGAAGATGCGGTTGTGCGTGCGGTGGATATCGGCGATGATGCCGACACAGTCGCATGTGTTGCGGGGGCGATCGCGGGGGCGATTTTTACCGAGCAGGCGATACCGAGACGTTGGCTTGACCACGTACACGGTTATGTTCATGGCAAAATTTATGGACTCGAAGACCTAAAAAATATCGCGAGGTCAGTCGCCAAAAAGAATAAGCAGCCTTAATTCAAATGATGATAGATATCCATGCGACTGACAGCGCCGTGTGGCTATTCGTGCACGGAGATGCCTCTCAACAACAATTTCTGCGTTGTGACAGAAAAGCTCAGAAAATGATGCTGTTGACTGTCGGGGCGCATGAGACGTTTGCTCCCACGACGTCCACGATATGGAGTCAGCCCTTATAAATGTACTTTCTATGGAATTCGAGGTAGGCAGCTTGATTATCATTAAACGCTCCTACATTTTTAGTATGAGGTATCGACCACTTATCGAGGACCTCTTTAGACAGATGCTTCGAGCAAAGCATGGTTCCATCTGAGTCGAAAGAGATCCATCCGGAATTGAATAGGTGATCCACATGGGGGGCAAGGAGCAGCCCATTGTTGCCATCAAGTTTTTGATGGTCATCTGATAGCCGCCACGGCCGGATGTGGCTCGCGATGAGGTGTCCGATTTTTTTCGTGCCGGTAATTCGGCATGCCTTTTCGATGGCCTGTAAGTTTCGTTTGAACCTACCTTGTCCTCTTCGTGCATTCACGAGTTGTTTGACCTCTAAAGGAGCTCTGTTTTTCGTTAGATCTGACTGATGCTGGTCGTCCAGAAGTTCATCCGGCCGGTAGGACTCTCTCACTTTTTCGGGTTCGTCTTTGGAAGTCGAAGTTTCGGCTGATGACCAAGTTACGCCACCAAGCTTCAGCAACAGGCTGGCGAGGTCTTCTGAGATCTCGGTCAGATAAAACTCGCGACCCCTCCCATCTTTTTGAAGCGGGGCATTCTTCTCAGCGAGAAGCGGCCCGATAGAGGCGATGTGATCCTTTGGTGTAAACGGCGACTCGAACGGCTCAAATTCGACCTGCACGTACCACCCAATTGTTGCCCAACTTTCGGCTTCGCGATACGCAGGTTTCGGTGCAACTTCAGGTTCATTGGTGACAAATCCATAACCTTGCAGATTGCTAGCCCAATAGCTCACCACGAGATCGCCAGGGCTTGTTTCGCTCATGAATTCATAGTTCGGGGTGCTCGTGCCGTCCTTACGGGTGAGCGGTGACCACATGAAATCAGCCTCGAATTCCTCTCGGGTTTTGTCTTGGTTCACCCACCAAAATCGTGGCTTAGCGCTTGGGTGCTCTCGCACCACGAACCCTGCACGCCGCAAAGGCTTAATGATGTCCTCTCGGAGGTCAATTTCCTCGGGAAGTGAGTCCTTCTCGTCGACTGACTGCTGTCTCGCATAGGTGACGACAGCAATTGCATCCAGAGCCTGACCTTCGTGCCGGAGAATCGGTCCTGTCAATCCGCGGCGGCCGTAGTCAAGCAGGAATTTGTCAGCACCGACGCGGTCACTTTCGCTTATGGCAGCTTCGATGCTTTCTCGACTCAAGTTTGTTGCCATTACTTGTAAGCCTCCTATAAACCATAAGAGTAAATGGAATGTAGCATTTTAAAAAATTGGTATTCGGCTGCGTATCACGTATGGTGAAGTCATGGTGTTTCCAGGTAACCCCGACAACCTTGATGAGTCTTTTGAGCTCGCAGAGCTATGGGCCAAGCGGATGAAGAGGAAAGTCCTTGGCCTCGACCGAATAATTGCAGAACTGCGAACCAAATTGCTTTTCGACAAGCTCGAGCGGGGACAGGATACGGAGCCAGACCAAGACAAGGCTGTTTGATACACGCGAAAAGTCCCACCGTCACAGATAGCCGATTCGTGAGGTTCGAGTACTGGTAGTTGTATCCACGACTTTGAAGCCCTTTGTGATTGAATCGGCAGTCAGAATTTGTAGTGCGGTCTCATCAGTACCGCCTCGCTCGACCCAACTTCTAGCTTGAGCTTCAACTGAAGCCTCCAACCAACGGCGTGCTTCGCGACCGTTTCCGAAGTCCTTGCCTCGAGCTGAAGAACTGATGCATTTCTGCAAGGTTTCAAGCGCACCATCACCCAAGGTCAGATTCTGACCCTTGGCGAGGACCAAGAAGATCTCGATGAGTTCGGTATCCGAGTAGTCATCAAATGTGATCTGGCGGTCGAATCGACTCTGAAGACCAGGATTACTTGCGATGAATGATCTCATTAAGTCTGGATATCCGGCAATCACTACCGCAAATTTCCCGCGGTGGTTTTCCATCTCGACTAATAAAGTTTGAATCGCCTCATCTCCATAGCCGTCTTTGCTCTCACTGAGGCTGTATGCCTCATCAATGAACAAGACTCCACCGACTGCTGCACGACATGCA
>Ga0194133_10004715_pt1 | contig 17925 bp, 6 predicted proteins | sample TA2KigOf40mmetaG_FD_155448 | JGI IMG/M metagenome (GOLD analysis project Ga0194133, IMG submission 155448) | Freshwater microbial communities from Lake Tanganyika, Tanzania - TA2015055 Kigoma Offshore 40m | ecosystem: Environmental > Aquatic > Freshwater > Lake | place: Tanzania: Lake Tanganyika... | reverse complement strand
TATTGAATTTTGTAAAAATTTTCAATTCTTTTGTCTTTTTCTTGATTTAATCAGAATTTTCTTGCAGTCTTGACTTACGAAAACTCGGTAGAGATTTTTGAAATTTTATTCATCTCTTCACAATTCCAAGACCTTATTTCAAAAGGCTCATTTCTTGGAAGACTTTGTTTGAGAAATTTGAAAGAAATGGCACACGAAATGTTTTTTCTTTTCTTAATTTTCTTCTCTTTCAATTTGGAATTTTTTTCAAGAAATTGTTATCATAATGATTTGTATAGTTAAAAATGGAATACTGAACATACAGCGAAGGTTTGAGTTCTATCTCTTTTAAAAATATTTCTTACAGGTGTACAGCCTTTTGTGGTCGACCTTTCAGTTAACAAAGATAACTCCTTTGTGAAAAAACCATGTCTAAAAGAACTGATTTTTTTAAGTTTAAAGTTAAACATCTTCTTGGCAATGAAGCTCTATCTTTCAACATGAAAATCAAGCAGACCTCATTATCTGTGCGATAATGATTGGGGTCATATGACCTTTTCCCCTTTTTGACGACTTTTCGAGGCAATTCATACACATGTGGTCGACCGTGTCTTGGTTTTTAACTTGGGGGTCCGCGCTCCTCAAAAACCTGCAATATTGTAGACGCATTTTAGATTCGAGTGAAGAGTTCACATGGAAGTGGGGGACGTTAGATTCAAACTACGAAAATTTTTCATTATTCAAAAGTATTTACCAAGAAATTGTAACTTTTTGGTAAGATGTTTTTGATGTTGAAATTTAATGATTATGGCGATAAAAAAGTAAGTGCTGCAAAAAGAGTGTTCGATTTTCGACGCAAGAATGCTGTCTTTATAGTTGTTTCAAACTTTTGAATGGATGGGAGCGTTTTTATAAATCTCGATCTTCGAAATGTGCGCTCCAAAGTAGTTGTCGAAATTTTCGCTTAGTTACCGACGTACATTCGTGTAAGGTTACAGAAAAAGTAGTTGATGGCTTGGCCAACATTCTTAAAAAACATCGATTCTAAATTGTGATAAAACTTAGTAGTTTGAATGGTTTATAAGTTAAGCAAACATAAGTTTTTGTATTTTTGTTAGTTGTTGTTATCACAAAAAAATTCTCACTATCGAAAGGTAAGCCAATTAAAAAATGATACTTGCACAATTTGATTTAAAAAAACTGCATCAAAGTAAAATAAAAATTGAGTGTTGGAAAGTTAGAGATTGAACATTGTAAAGAACTGAAAATTCAATCATCAAGCAGCATTTTATTAAGGGCAGAATAAAAACTGAGGCGTCATGACTTTAAAAATTGTTTTACGATGTAATGCTTGGAAAAAGTCATTGGGTAGCAATTACACTATAAATTCCTTTGATGACCAGAACGGTGCTGAAAGTTTCATTCTGTAAACCCTTATTGAAACAATGAATCTGATTTCAAATTATTTTATTCATCGTGACTTGGATTTTCAATAATTGGTGCTGAAATAACCGAATCATGCCTAGTGCGCCAGAAGACTTTCCAGTCAGCCTCACAAGACAAAAATTGAATGAAAAAATATTGGATGTAGCATGAAAAATGTGGGCTATTATGTTTGATGATTTAATTGCAAAACCCAGTGGGATATGAGCTGCTGTTAGACATCTCAAATTGTTAGAACCATCATAAATCTCAGAAGGACTAAAGGGCAAGAAAAGGTTTGATTCGTATTAAAATCTTAATACTTGCCCACTTTTTTGAACACGTATATGAATACTAATAGTTTGAAATCCATCTGTTAATAAATCAAGATGCATCGATTCAAGAAGAGGATAGCTCTTTCGTTTGTAAATGCTTCGTATAAGTCTGAAACACAATTTTCTGATATGTTATTCTAAAAATGTACAAAAGAATTTTTTTGTTAATTTAAAGTTTTCTCTTTTTGCTAAAATATTTTTAAATCGTAAAAGATTTCAAAGTCTCATTTTACAACCCGATTCGTATAAATAGTAGGTGGACAATCGTCTACATCTTTTTTATGCTGTGGCGTTAAAATTCTGGCCAAAAGAAGACAATCTTTATGACCATGTCTCCAAAGTCCTAATCATACTTTTACTTTACATAAGACTGACATACATAGTAAAAAAGTTTACTATGTCATAGAATATAGTGTTTGGCTTGAACAAAAGTTTTTGATTTTGTTCAGTTGTAAAGAAAATATTGAAGAACGTCTCCATTTTAGTTAGAGTAATTTATCCTTGATACCTCGAGCCTGAAAGAATCTTTCGTATTTTTTAAGTACTGTTCTAAATGTCATTGTTATTATTATAAAAATCAAGTGAAACTTTCCTTCCACAATGTAGTTAAGTAGAATGTCTTTGTCATAATTGTGTTCCAGGAAGCAAACCAGTGCGACATCTTTTCAAATAGTTCTCGTCGTTGCACGATTATCATGTCACAAGAGAGTGCTTGACGAGATTGCAATTTGTAAAAATACTTTACTTAACTTAACGAACATACATTTGAATTGAAAAGTCAGCCCGAACTGACTAGCGTTTCCCTAGCTATTTCCTTATGTTCAGCTCTGAAAATGATCTCGAAATTGCACTAGAATTTCGAGCTTATAATTTCATCAAACTTTGGAGAAAGAAATGAAAAAATAGTTTTTGCAACATACATTTGTTGTTATGAAGAATAAATTCATTGTGTGTTTTTTTATTGCAGTTCTCAGTTGTAATTTCCCAGCTACCTATAATCGTTGCATAGTTTTTTTGAAAAAAAGCCTGATAAAAAAATTACCAACAATAGTTGTTGATGAAAAGAATTTCAGAATTTCAAAGTAGTACAATCCTCATCTTGGCGAAATGATTCATCGATTCTCATTAACTTCTGCGTATAGCTGTTCATAATTGACAAGAGTCTCACTCAGTGGCATTCCTATTGGCAAACTACCAATTTCGTTATCAGTCACCGAGATGCCGATAAAAGCCAAATGAGTTTTTCACTCTTCCCATTGGTCTGCATGACATTAATCCCCACTAAATCATTCTCGAAAAAAAACGTTTTTAATCTATTTCGAACACTGCATGCCGTCAAGAGATGGAGACTTTGTATTCGGACCACACTGCTTGCTAAGATTCTGATGGTAAATGACAATCTTAGATTTTAAATGTAACTGTGATTTGACTTGACTCTGTTCAAATCAGTTCCACAGAAGATAATAAAATATGCAAAAGAGATTTTTAAGCCGAGATCATTCTTGATATAGACATTTCCATAGCATTAGGATATAAAAAGTCAAAACATAAAATGAATTTAATAAAAAGTTCATAAATTTAAACTGTAATCAAAAATACAATTAATTGTGAGGATTCAATTTCATTTCGAAATGGTTTAAAAGAAACCTTGGACAAAATCAAATTACTTCGTATTTTTTAATTTCCACTAGCTTAAGTATCAGATAGGAGAACTTAAAATGCACTCTGATAAATTTGGTTTCCTAAACATAATCAGAATTTGTTTTGTTTCAATGTATATGTGTAAAATATGCCAAAAAGTGCGCAGGGTTGAACTTAAAACTACAGTTGTAAATTTCTAATCCACTTCTACCAAACCATATTCCTTCCTGTCTGTTTCTTCGTCTCGTCGTGGTGTTGTAAGTCTCGTCAAAGAATTTTTGTGGGAAAAAGTTGTTGATCATGCGAATGGGAATAGAGATCACTGTATAGCCAGTCCAGTAGCCTAGTTTTCCAAATACAAATCGGAAGAAGACACGAGACAAGAAATACACACACGCCATTACAATTATGTTTTCATTACGTATTAAACCTACAAGAAACTAACTAATAGGTATTTCATGTCGCTCCTTAACATCACAGATCAAATTCTTGATTGTTGGCTAATTTGAAAAAAAACAACCAGTAAACTTAACTTTAAGTTTATGAAGTGTTTCTGAACAAAAGATCGCTTAATTTTAACGAACATTGCTTTGCCTTGAAAGCGTATTTAGTTTCCAAAAATCCTGTCTAACTGTTTAGAAGAAGTTCTTTGTCTTTTAGATAAGTTTTGATCAAAAATTTGAGCGATCAAGTGTCACTAAGAGGATAAAGGTTTAGTTCGAGGGAGGCAGATGTTTTTAGGCAATTAGCGGCACAACACTGTTTTTCATTATGGTGTGACCTTTTGTATTGCTTTGTCATTATGTGACCGAAATCAAATTTAAAATAATTCAAAGTTTTTTCATGCCAGAATATCAAAGTTCCAAGTTCCCTCTTTATGAGTTACAGATTACATGACATTTAAAGTTCAAGACCTTACAAAAACAAATTTAAAAGAAGATGGTACTTTGCCAGTGGGTATTCAGTTGAAACAAAAAGAGCCCCTCTTAGCAGGCAGTAGATTCCATCATTCTGATTTTATAAAATTTTGTTGCATGTTGAAATTTTGATTGTAAAAAGTTGCAGAATAGGAATTTTAACTGACTTTGAAGACGATTTAATTTATTCCAAACCGACGGAAATAAAAGTGTTTTAATTATCTTCGAAACACTGAAATGATGACTTTTTTAATTAAAACTTTTTGTGAGGTGCATTTAGTAACGATAAGTACTTGAAATATTTCTTCATCTTCAAAGTTGTTCTACATATACAAAGATTTTGTTTGTCAAAATGTGTAGACTCAATTGAAGCTGTAATGCACTGCTCCCTAATTTATTGCTCACAGATGGTACAAGTTGTGAGACTCTATCAAACGAAATCATCTTTTCTGAAGAACAATGCCTTTTGAATCATCAAAAAGCAAAACGCATAAAATCCTCTGATGACAATTGTGTTGAATTTTTTCAGAAGTTTTTGTGAAATTGTTGAACACACAATCAAGTTTTGGAACGACGAGGAAAAATCAAATTCAACTCTGAGTTCCTTGAAGATTTCAACATTTTAAAATCTGTGTGGTGTCAAATGCTAGGCTAGGTCTGTTGTAAACTTCACACAAATTATTGACGCTTCTTTTTTTGTGGTGAAAACCTCATGAAGGAAAAAATTGCTTCTCTTATTCTCGATTTTTTCAAAAGCGTTTTAAGGGATTGAAATCGTTTTTGAACGAACTCTTATTCTTTTCCCTTCACCCCTTTATTGTGTGGCTGAAAGGCAACTGCAAAAACTTCAAGACATGTAACGGGACATCTAGTAAATGCTTGGTATAGGAAGAGGGTTCTTTAGACGGTTAGTCAGTTGATGGTGGAACTTTTTTTGCTCTTTTTTCAACCCTCTCATACTGCGTTCCTCCCATAGCCATTTTCTTCTTTCAATTAGGGAAGAACTGACTCTGACCTCTTGTAAAAGAGATGAACATTTAGTTTAGAATAACATCTTTTAAAATCACCGTAAATGAAAGGATGTAAGATTATTTCAGATTAAAAACTCAGGTCATTTTTTTAAATCTTTCAAAGTGCGCCCTACGATTTCATTCCTTAAAGTCACACTATTTTCGGCTGGGAATCACTTTATATTATTTTTTGGCAACCTGGGGTCAGTCTAAGGTTGCCTGGAGCCGCTGGGGTTCGAACCCCGGACCCCTAACCCTCAGATTCCCAGCCTGATGCAATGATCACTCGGCCACGGCGAATTGAATTAATTGTCAAATTTTATATTGGAAGGACATTTCCTTAAGATTTTTAGCATTATCTTTTTGTTACCAGGCATTTTCGATTTTCAACTAGCTTCACTGGGCTATTTCCAGTGATTCAAAAAATCATCTGAAACCATAATTGTTCAGGATATTCAAAGAAATCTATGATCTGGTTTTGAAAACCTATTTAAACTGAAGTACTTATACTCTAGACAAAATTTTTGTTAGAAATTACAGAGAATTGTTGATTTATTGCTTCCTTAGAGTTTCTAAATTATTTTCTCCAGACACCTTATTTGGTTTAGTTTTTAATACACTATTATTAAGTGTAAATTTGTTCAACAACAGCTTTAATAGGAGCATTTGTCACTTCATACGTTCTTTCATTTTTTCTTTTAGCGTAGACCCCCAAAACAAATGTCAAAAATTAGCAAAAAGCCATATGGATTGATAAAGTTTTTAAAGCTCAGATTTAAGGTCAGATTTTAATATCAATGACAAAAATTTGAACTGAATGATAATGTACTTTTTAGGGATTTTGAATTAGATAAATAAACTTTATTTTTATTCTAAATTAGAGATTTTGGCTTTTTAAGCTAATATAGAAAACCATACCAGGAGGATAAAAAAGTTCATGTCCTTTCAACTTTTTTAGCCGATAATTTAATCCTTTGTAAACTTTACGAACAAAACGGGAGTGGCTGGATAAACGACAAATTCGCTGTTATTATCAATGCAATTGAAATATTTGCAACATTGCACTTGACTTTTGAGCTTGGTTAAGGGATTGATTTCTTTAAATTTTAGATTAAAGTTTGAAGACCATAGGATGTAAGATAAATAGTGAGATTTTGTTGTGGTTTATTTCCGATGGATTTTTTCATAGTGTTCAAAATATTTGGGCAAAGTCAATCAAAGAAAATAAATTCAAAAATATATATTTTGCATTGAATACCTCAATTTTAGTTTGCTGATGATTATTGTACTTTACAACAAAATTTAATATCCTTTCAGAATACCTGAAGAGCATTAGTAACTTGAAAAATTTTGTTGGACCTCAAATTTCTCTAAAGGTACACACATGTAAGACGTTTTGATACTACCAAAAGATTAATTATTTATGTTCAAAATTCAAACTATTTTTCGTGAAAGAATATTATTTAACTCAGGATTGTTTTGAGAAGGAAATACGCAATGACAGAAAATAAAACAAGAGCTTTTTGAGCCTTGATTCTTTCGAGTTAATGATAATGGCTTGCACAAAGACCACTTTCAATGCAAAGTTTATTGGTAGACAGCCAATATCAGGGCCGTTTTCTGACACCAGCCTGTCTGATTTAGTCAAAAAATTAAGGTAATCATAAAAAGAATGTAAAAGGAACTTAAAGGAAAATTCAGTCTAATTTTGCTCTTTAGACTGTCGTCCACATCTCCCCAACAGAAAGAAAAATCAAACCAAGCATCTGAAGACTTTCGATGCAACCTTGAGTTCTTTGATCGCAGCCTCATCATCTCATTCGTAAAGAAAGATGAAGGGTTTGAATCAGATGGTGAATCATCAACGTTGCCAAATGGGGAAAGGATGATGCCCAACAGTGTTGAAAGCAGAAATAGTGGCATCGAGGTTGAAACAGTTAAAGATCATGCAAGTCAAACATTATTTTTGAAATTTGACTTCATTTAGAAATAAAATGAACACATTTTTTGAATAATTTCAGGTCCCCAACGAAACGAGCAGCCTTGATGAGACAAGTGGTGCTGAAAGTGGAGATGATTGCATAATAAAAAAGTCCTCTTCGTCTTCACATGAATCATTCTCCTCTGGTTCATCTCCGTCTACTTCACCCACTGCCGACCTACAAGTAATCCTTTTTCAAATTTTAAGTAGAGAATATTTACTCAACAAGTACGATCTTTTCAGGAATACAAATTTGATCGAAAGGAAACCTACCAAATCGAAAATGTCTTGATTTGCCATACTGATAAAGGCAATAAAAATTGTATTGTTTGGGTAGTGAGGAAACTTGGATCAGGTTCTGAAAGCTCCCTTGAAGCTTTGGTGTTTCAATGCTTCAGTGAAGAAAATATCAAGGATCTTTCTCGAAAATTTCTTGATGTGAGCAAAAGATCGAAGTTGGAGAACCAGCAATGTCGAAAGAGATATGGTACAAGGTACCAAGGAAGTGAACGTTTAATTGAGAATCTAAAACAAACTGAAACCCATGTTGAACTGAAGGATCCTTTACAAGAAGAGGGTCTTAACTCCCCCCAAGACAACTTTCAACGCGACGGGCGATTAGCTTCTTGGAGTCTGGTTCACCATACTGATCAAAATGGCATCTCTCATATTGAGGTTGAAAGTAAAAAACTACAGCTGAAGTCTATTAAAGACACGCCTCCAATAAGAATTAAAAAATCAACCGAAAAGTCTAAATTTGCAAGGGAACTCGAGTCAATACTTTCCAAAGAGTTGGAGAGCAGAAGGGAAAATAGAGGATCTGAGTCAGCTTCTCCTGGGCTTATGGCTAAAGTTTGGGGACTAAGGTCAACAAGTGAACCACAGTCCCTTCGCCAACGTGCTCCAGCTCTACTTCTGAGAAAGTTGGATGAATTTGAAGTAATAGCTAATAGGGTTTGGGGAAGTAGTTCAACAGATTCTGCTAATGAAAATCCCGATCGAAAAGTTTGGCAGAAAAGTGGACCAAGTAAAGGAGCGAGTAAAACCCCACCTCCTTCATCGAGAAGGCCGCACGAACTCACCAATCGCTGCAACATGAGATTTGAAAATATTCGAAAGGATATCTGGTTACAAAAATCAGAGAATTGGTCATCTCACGACGTTCAGCCAAAACCATTAACAAACAATCTTCATTCTGGTCCTGAAATTAACCGACTGATGGTGTCTCCCAATTTGCAAGCAGCAACTTCATTGAAAGCACCTCCTTACACTCAATCAGCCCTTGTCCCTCTTACCCCTAGTTCAAATATTTTATCCTTAACCGGACCTCCAACCAAAAAAGAAGCCGAGAAGCAAATACTCATACCTACAAAAACTGGCAAAGAACCAGTGCGAAAACTTTATCCAAAAGAGCTTCCTCCAGATAAAACATACAACCGAGTTGTGGCTTTCCCAGTTCAGGTAATCAAAATTTCAAAATCTTTCCAAACTATTACCCCTAATTTCTTATTAAAATGAGACAGTTTGCGTCAACTCAACTGTATTCTCATCAACCAATGTCAATCCCAATTTACCCATTACAAGTTACTCCTATGACTTGGAGTCATTATCATCATAGTGATTTCAGTGACTCTAGGGTACAATGGGTTAGTAATTCAACCACCCAAGTTTTATCAGAACAAAAATTGACCATTAGAGGTGCAAGAGGAAGATCAGGAGAAAGGATAAGTTGTACGATGTACCTTAATTCTTGATCAACAATGCAAATTAAAAATAAAAATTTCTACATCTCAGGTGGAGATCCCCATCGACGGGCACAAAGCAAGAGTCCTGAAAGAAGGAACGATTATCTTGATAATATTGCATCAGACATGTCAAAGAAATTACGAGAGTTTGGAGATGCTGTCAGACAAAGAATAAGCAGAAAACCAACTGCACAAAAACCAGCAAAGGTGAGGATAAAGAATTAAGTTATATCAATCTACATCAACCATTTCAAAAAATTGAAAACATATTTGAAAGGATTCAACCGACTCAAGCCATCTAAAATCGAACCTGAAAAAGCATCGCGTAACTGGATCTGACAATTCTCTTGGGCAAAGTGGTGTTACGTCTGGAATAAGTGATGATTCCTCCACACTTACGACAGCTACTTTCTCAGCTGACAACAAGAAGGTGCATTTCAATAAGTTTGCAACTGTTCAACTGATGGAGTGAATCGGAACTCAATTTTATTAGTACTGGCTGTGAGACTCTTCAATAACATTTTATAATAAACTTTAACCTTTATGAAAGAAAACATAAAAATAATTGTTTTCTTATTCAGTGTCACAAATGACTGGACCTCTTTTTTGAGGTATTCCGTTTCTGAAATATAGTAATATTTTTTATGTAAAAGAAACGTTGTTTATATCTAATGCAACTTTGGTGTCAAAACAAGATTATGTAAAGCTTCAAACAGTTTTTATACCCATCTGTAAAAATATTTTGTATTCGAAACAAATCATAATATATTCAATCAATTTTCCAATGACCTTTCTTTTAAAGCTAAATATCTTTTTTTCTCCATTATCATCATAGTGTCAAAAAATATAAATTTAAGTAAGTGAAATAGATTGTTTCAAAATTTTAGAACGTGTTAGACCATTTATTTGGGCGTCTTACGAAATCAATCATGACCAGATTCAAGTTGAATTAATTTTCATTGTGAATTTCGGCAATTGGGGTCTGAGGTTTCTGGAGGTGCCAGGGTTCGAATAAATAACTCAAGATCCCCAATCAGATGGCCAGGGCATTATGGTACAATTACAATCATGAAAATGTTAAGTATTAAGTGAAAAATTAAAAAAGATATGCAAGTTTAAATGGTCAATCTTATCTATGTAGCCCAACGTACATTTATGATTTATATTTGTTAGTTTTCCAGAGAGAAACACTAAGTTCAAAAAAGTTTCAATTTAGCCCCAGTACGTAAAAACTTTGAAAAATGTGGTAACCAAAGGGATGATTATGCAGAAAAATATTACCAAATTCAATCTTATTCTCACGAACAAAAAGAAGGGAAGAACGAATTTTGAAAATTATTATCAATTTTTTTAGAAGATAGTTTACCCTTTTTTCTTGATCTTCAGTTTCGTAAGTTGTTCCTTGAAAGCATATGTTATTGCTCGTACTCAGTTTGACATGGTCCAAATAAAAAAGATCCCCAGAGCAAATTTGATTGATTTGTCAGTGCAAGCTTTTTTGTATCGAAAATCGAAGAAGTATTCACAGAAATGAAAAAAATTACATCAAGCAAGTTTTCACCTTAAGGTTTAATGGATCAATGCAAAAAGAAAATTTTTGATAAATTGGTTTTTTTCGTTTTCAAAAATTGTCAAATTTACATGAAAATTTTTATGAATTGATTTATAACTTAGTTTTTATTTTTTCATGTGATATCTTTGTTCTCTTTAATATTTATATCATAAAGAATTGGGAGGATGGACTTCAAAATTAATTTCAAATAATAACAGGATTTTCAACTAAGCTTAAAACTATCACTCAACCAAACCTTCAATATGAGATCTTGGATTATGCAACCCTAGTAAAATTTCTTGAGTGACATTTTGTGCGATGAAGAAATTCAAAATAAATAATACGCAGAAAAACTTTGTCTGAATGTCATTCAAGTTGATTTTTTCAAAGGTGAACTTTTTTAGTTTCAAGAATTTAATTTTTTGACTTTTATGGGTAACCCAAATGAACCAAATGCTTTTAAGCAGTGTTGAAATGGATAAAGCAACATAACATTTCTTATGAAGAATTTTCGTTTCAGACAAAAATTTGTAAACCTTTTAACAAAAAAGGTCAAATCATTTTTTGTACGATTGCATTTTAAAGATAATTGAACCGAACATACAGACTTTTTAAAGTTTAAAGCAAAATAAACAAACAGTTTCAAGAGGGTAGTTCATGTCACGTTTCTCTAAGAAATACTGGAAAGATATCCTACAAAATGGGGCTCAGTTGCATTTAAATAAATTTCCGGCAACCACCATCTAAAACTTATTATGAATTTGCAATTCTTCCAATTCTTAAAATTATAAAATGGCCAATTATTGTTGAGAATCGATATTCCCTATAATCACAATGGCCAGAAAAATGACCATATTTCAAGCCATTTTTTACTTAATAAGGACATTTCACAATTGTTAAATGAAATGGGACATAAACACAAAAAAATACAATTTTATGAAGAAAATACATTTTTCATGTCACAATTACATGGTTATATCCCAAAATATTATCAATTGTACAATTTTTATGTGTGTCGCCCAAAATATTTAATATTTGCACAATTTTTGCCAAATTCGTGTATCACTTTTTCAGCCAGGTATCTTTATATTAGATGGGAATAATCGGTTAAAATAATTGGAAATCTTTTTAGACTTTAAACATTGGTCAGTTTGTTGCAAGTTTTTACTCCCAAATTCATTTTTCAATTTTGTTGGAAAATTGCTTGGAGCAAATTTTAACAAAGAGAGTTGAATCACATGTGTTGGTTCGTTTTCCAAAGTAACGTTTTTGCAAAATGTTTTCTGCTCTGATTGATAATTTTTCAACTTTAATTAATTACCAGAGGTTGTCATCGGGGCATTCTCACAATCGTTAAGAAAAAATTCTCACAGATTTTCCAGTAATTAGAGATCGACGTTTTTGTCTGCAAGGCGGTGGCTAAAATTTCAGCATTTCATTTCGAAATTAATTGGACTTTGTTGAATCTCTAAGATGATTCCCTTGCTATCATTGTTTGTATAGAGAATAAATTTTTAAACGTATTTGTACTTGTAAGTTGTAACCCTCAATTTATGAAAAATCTAATCTTTTTGAAAAGCTTGAAATAAATTTCTAAAATAAGTAATAATATCATAGTATTTGCTCAAACAACCCATTTTTTGCACTGCAATATTTTTCACTTTTCAAGCTCAAATCTTTTTCAAACAGGCTGCCGTTAGTTTGTCTTTCCTTCCATGTAATGTAATTCATTCCAAATAGGCTGCCTTATTTCATTTCTTCCCGCTATTTCAGTTTACCCTCTTCCAAGAGATCTGATATTTTTTATTGATCCGTATCTTTATCTCCCTTTTGTGTAAAAAGCCCCTTGTTCCTATCAATAAACAGTTCAGTATAGTTCTTTTCTTGATTGGGAAGGTCTTCACTGGGATATTCGCTCAACCTGCTCATCTCATCATCGCTCACAATTTCTTCCTTCGTTTCAACTCCTCCTGACACACTTTACTAACTATTGGTGGCAGCACTTCACTTTTTATCTTGATTGATCTAAAGAACAACCCTCAATGACCAATAACTAGCCCCCAAACTTCCCTGCCCAATCTAATGCTCCTGCAGCCAGCCTCCAGTTGTCCATGCAAATGATCTGCTGTTTCCTTGTGGAAACGTAGGAGGTGGAATAAAATTGAAGCCGTTGCTTTATTTTTATCCTTTACTTTTTTAGTCTCCTTTTTCAACAAGTGAATTTGGATTTGTAATCAATTTAAATATTTTATTTTCTAAGATACTGCTTTTCGGCATTAAAATTACCTCGGACAATTATTTAGAGCTAATGGCTCTTAAATGAATCATAATCAAATTTTTATTTAATTTTTATTCCATTGCAGTTTATGATTGGTTCTATTACATCCACCTCTAGACTGCATATTAGTTTCGGACCTTGCAAATTTTGCCACACCCTGATTACTTACAATAAATTTGAGGTGCATGAAAAAGTCTGGCAAGTATAATGAGCACAATATTTCTGTAAAAGTGAATTATGAGACGTAACCTTGCCCTCGGATGTCAAAGAAAGATTCTTGAAATATTTTGAGCAACATGTATTAAGTTTTGAAACATAAATTGATGCAAAATTTCTAAAGAAATGGTGCTTATTTATTAATAGTTTGAAAAAAGTAAAAGAAAAATTATTAAGCCTAGGATTCTATTTTGTATGAGAAAAGTATAATTTTTACTCAAAAATTTTGAAAGAAATATACACTAGAATGAATAAAAAGGCTAAACATTTAGGGATCAGTTCAATGGGTGTTGTTTTCAATAACAATTTTTGTAATAGTTGAATTTTAAAAGTGGCTTATACCAAACCTAAACGAATGCAACCTGTAAAAGCCAGAGGATCAGCTACCCGAATTTCCAGTATTATACTAAAACGAACATCTTTGTGGTTAGATATTGCCAACCCATGCTCACGATTTAAACCTTCAACTTAATTATAATATTTTCATAATAATATTATGGTTCTCATCCAATTTTATATTGCATGATTAACACCTTCATTACGTCCCGCCATAGGTCTAATATATATCCCTGACTGAGGGAACATTGACAATTTTTTTTGCAATCCAGCTTCCAGGTTTGAAAAATTGCAGAAACGGCCAAGGAATTTTGAACACACAACAGAGTTGTACCTTACAATCGCTTGAAATGGATTTGTTTGAGTGATTCAATTCAATTTATATCTTTTATTAAGGATTAATTGTCCTCAACATGTTAATAACGTCAGAGCCTTTACAAAAATCCTCTATGAGATACTTTTGAGGTGAAATCCTTAGAAAGAAAAGGCCATAAAAGAGGTGAACCAGAAGTAAAATTTTTGTCACTTTAGCATCACCAAAGTAAAGAGTCTCTTCTACCCTTCACTGGTATCTAAACTCAGAGATTTGAGATTTATAGAGAAAGAGTCAAGGGAGTCAAGTAGGTTATCCGCCGGATTTCCATCCCAGTGGCCTGGGTTTGAAAAAGAGAAAAAAGAAAAAAAGATAAAGCATATATAATCAAGATGGACTCCTGCAATTCGCCTGAAAAGTCGTCTCTGGAAACCTAAATGGTTGTAGACTTTCACTGAGATGGAATAATGAGCTAACTTTATGCAATCTTTAACTTTAACTTTTTAACTTCTTTAGCGTTTTGATTCAGCTTTAAATCAAGAAAGATAACTGTTCGCATAAATTTTATTTATGGGGAAAAATTATTTTCTCCACATAATTTTTAAAGAAAATATACGATTTATATAGAAATAAATCTAGAACAACATTTAAACTATCGTTTTGTCCAACTTAATTCGGATTCGAGTGTTCTTTTTTGCCATGATATTGTACGAATCTTTGGTAATAATAAACTGCAAAATATTTTGTATGTTGAGTAAGAACTAAGATGAGAAGTAAAGCTGGAGAATATGTAAAATAAAGGGTGTCCGATTCAAAAAATAGCTTTGACAATTGGCAGAGAACTTACGTGACTTGTTGGTTAGCCTAAAATTCTCATTTCTTCATGATCATTTGAGTCAACCAGGACTGTAAAGCTAGCACGCAATTTTCCAATTAAACAGTCAAAAAAGCCCAAAATTTAAATCAGACAAAATATAAAATCTTGGAACCAAAGGATGGCGTCGTTGGGTATCGACTGAGCAATGCTTGCGCTTCTTGTAATGAGAATCCAGAGAGGTGATATATGTAGAGTGAGCAGGCAACAAAAAATTTATTTTTGAGGGCCAACAGAAACCCAGAATTATAACTTAAATCTAATCTTTTGCCAATAGCTAATATTCTCAACAGCTGTATATGTGCTGGTATGGAGACCCTGATATTCTGCTGAAGTATTAGCTCCTGCACAATTCGCACAAATTTGGTTTAATTGTGTTGTGCTGGACTGCTACTGTATATTGTGGCTCAAGCCCTAGCTCCCTCATTTTTATAGATAAAGACTTCAAATTTGGTGTGAAGCTGGCTCTTAATATACCTGCAATTAATGTTGGTACAAGTATTTTCTGTGACCAAGGGTTCTTGAGATATTAGCTCCGGCATAATTTGCACAAATTTGGCTTTATTATGTTGGACTCCAGCACCTAGGGCCGGAACTAACTTAATTTCTTATACTGATTTTTACTTTGGCCAACTTTTTTAGTTTTGGAATAACTAGAAAATATGGTCTAAATTACCCTCAGTGTAAAACTTCTTGCCCACAGGAAATAGGCTGTTGCTTTTTAACATTTATTATGAAGTCCCTTTAGGATGATCTTTATTCTGCTGAAAATTTGTTATCCCAGTACAGAGGTGCCAGATTCGTAAAAAAGTTAAAATGCAAGTCCTTTCTAGACACATGGAAAACGCCAACACGTAACAAAGCTGAGGAAGATATTGGAAAGCTTTTCCTTTATTATTTTTACTTCCAATTAAAACTAGACCATTTGTCACGTGAAAAAATGTATTTCAAAGTTGTCTTCTTAATTATCATGCTTCAGAATTTTGCCAATTGTTTGGCATGAAAAAGAAAACCTTTTAATAATTTTATAAAATATTGAAAGAGTTGAAGTCTTACAGCTGCAAACTTTAAAATTTGTCTTAGGTGTTTTAGAATGGGTGTTGAATAAACTCTTCATTTTTTAGAATATTCATTTGTTGAATTTTTTTGGCTCATTAGCCAAATTATTAGTGATATTTTTATTTTTTATTTTTCATATTTTATTGAAATCGAATTTAACACAATTTAGGCTGTTTGGAGTTTGGAGATTTTTAGACGACCTCAAAATTCCACTCCGTTTTTCAATGGTAGGTAATTGAATGAAGCCATGAAACATTTTCCAAAAATACATATTCATGGAAAAGTTGGCTCTGAAGTCAAATAATTTCATCCTTGGAAAAAAATCGTATAACTTCAAAAAACTAACCAGGTAATTATGTAATAACAAGGTTGTAACGAATTATCCGGACCACCATCCAAAAGACCCAACAGGTCAAATTTAACTTTTCCTCTTTCCAGACTTAATTTAAAACTCTTGGGCCAAGACAAGCCATTACAAGAGTTGAAAATTATTACTTATCTTCCTCTGAATATTACTTAAAATTCGCATAAAAATTTTCAAAAACTGAGAGATTTTTCAAAGCCACAAATGAAAATGTCAAAAATAGAAAAATTGCTTTGATTTTCAACAAACTAGGGAATTATTTTTAGGCTAAAAACTTGCTAAATCATCTGTTTGTCAGGGATCTTCTATAAAAACAGAAAATTTCAAAACTTTTTAAATCTCGGCCTTCTTTTGAACATTTTAGGAAATTAAGATGCTGAGGCGATTTTCGCTAGCTTTATCAAAAGGTCAAAAGGCAGAGTTAGACAAAAGACGTGATTCGCATTAATTTTTGAAGCGCCAGACTCTAAAAATGATATTTTTGAAGGGAATAATTAAAAATTGGGTTCTGATATGATAACACAGCGCTTAACCTGGAAATACATGGATACACACATAGTCTGTTTTATTTACATGTAAGACGACAAATTTTCATGCTTAAAAAATGTAGAAATCAGACACTTTTGCAAGATGACACAATAAAACATTCAATTGTTTGATTGATACCACAGTAAAAGACTCCAATTTAAAATGCATAAAACTTTTCAACAAGTCTAGTCAAAAATTGAAAAAGTTTCGATAGAACCGCTGCTTTGAAAAACCCGCAGATTTATATATTTGATAAAAAGAATCTATGCAATTATAAGTTACTCAGTATGGATATTATAAATTGCCCATGATGTTATCTAATAACAAGTAAAAATACAAAAAGTATAAAAATTAAGTATCTAGCATTTTGATACCTAAACTAATTGACATACACGTTATTTGATGTATGAAAACTTATTTTTCCATAACTTTGTGACCAATGGAACAGTGCTACACGAAATTTGATTGAGAAATTATAACCATGTTGAAAATTTGCATCAGACATATAAGTTTGAGGTTGCACAAACTAATGCCGAAAACCAAGTCGTGAATTACATTTTCTACAAGCGTTGTAACTTATGCACAATAAAAACTAATATTGTATATTTATGATGATTTCAAATAGTCTAAGTAAATCTTTCTAAACATTTGATTTGAAAATATTCTTGATCAGTTTTTATATCAGATGAAACAGATGTAAAATATCTCAAAGGAGACTTTGATTTGACTTCAACTCTATCCGCTAATCAGATTATACATTCTCAATTACTTTCTACCATCACTATCGAAGCAAAAAATGAATCTTCGAAACTATTCCTGATCAATAATTCATCTTGTCTGGAAACAAGGTAGTAACGCCCTAGTATTGTGTTAAAAAAGCTATCTTAGAGTAAAAGTACGGGAATTTAAAAGAAAATAGATTATGAATCAAGCCTTGAATGCTAATTTAATCCAAAGCAAATTGTTAGTATGAGTTGGAAATTGAAATAAACTAGTTTAAGTTAATACTTTTGCTCTTTCAAGTATTGAACTAATTTTCTATATAATATTGCTAGGTTTATTTTGTGAATATTTACACGAGTTAGAAGCTGATGAAGTTTGCAACGATCTCTCAGGATCCATAGATTTCCTATTGGTCTTATTTATGTCTTCTCGTTAGATCTCCAGGTTTGTAACTATAAATTTCTTTGGTCATACTATCAGATGTCAACTGAATAAACGAAGATAAAAAAAGCAAACCAATTGAAGGTGTGAAAAAGCAAAATAATTTTAATCATCTGCTTTGAGGTTTGATTTAGGATTGATATCACAAATTTCAAGAAGATACACGCATTGTTACAAGGAAACACTTTCTTTAATATGAACAAATTTGTTG
>Ga0194133_10004713_pt1 | contig 17929 bp, 4 predicted proteins | sample TA2KigOf40mmetaG_FD_155448 | JGI IMG/M metagenome (GOLD analysis project Ga0194133, IMG submission 155448) | Freshwater microbial communities from Lake Tanganyika, Tanzania - TA2015055 Kigoma Offshore 40m | ecosystem: Environmental > Aquatic > Freshwater > Lake | place: Tanzania: Lake Tanganyika... | reverse complement strand
AGATTCAAAATTTCTGCGTTTGATTAACAAGATCTAAGCTTTTCGTTCAATAGGAGTATTTCTACTTTGAAATCAAAGTAAAGAATTGAAACCTTCAATTTGTGAGTCTTATAGTTAAAAAAGACACAGGCTTTTTTGGCCAAAAGTTCCTTTTTGACTTACTTTTTCAACGTAGATAGTTTTAATTAATTTAATCTCACATCTTTCTTCTACATATCTAACTATGAGGGGCTTGTATGCTCACCCAGAATACTACGCTTGACTTTAAGCTCAATGAAATTTGTCACATTAAATAATCCCTTTCAAAATGAGGTTTTAGCAACAGTTGCACCCTGACCCCTGACTTCCAAAAACTCCAAGAACTCAGGGATACATTTTTTAAATTGCTTACAAAACAAAAGTTGCTTTAGATGGTCCATGCAGGCCAATGGACAAGAATTTTTTTATGATTCAAGTCACATTTAGAGAAATCATATAAAAGGTTCTGCAAAAAAACGTCTGTTTTACAAAGAAATAGTAAGTGAATATCCACTTTGAATCACTATATTGGATGAGTTTTTACTTCTTCATGGCCATGTCACGCAAATTTTCCATCGGAAACCTTCTGTTATAATTGTCTAGCCAATCAAGTTCTCCTGTTTCCGCCAACACTTTATCTTCTGCACGGAAAACTTACACTTTGCCTAAATGGTGTTAACAGAGATAGAGACAACTCTATTACTGAAAAAAATGAACTTATTTATTTAGGACTTTTCAAAACATTTCATCTGTTTTTCTTTTGAACATTTTTCTTTAAAACAGTTGTGTAGAGATATTGTCTGAAAAGTATCATTCAATTCAGTTCAAATAATTCTTTTATGAAATTCAGAATCCCAAAATCCTCAACCTTAAAGTGAACCTGAAAGCTATCTGAGCAATCAATTTTATGCTAATTGCTTTACTATTCTAAATCTTTATGCTAATTTGGAAAAAATTGTCTCTATTTTAAATTGTTAACAGGTAATTACTTGTCTTTGAAATTAACAATCTAGCATTTTTGGCCAATTTATTCCTGTCCATGTGGTTTTATTTTATTTCTGGCACTCCACTCAACAAAGCTTCTTCATTGCTAATCCAAGACTATGGGAATATGATTTTAATTGCAGTAAGATTTGATGTATAAATTGCATGAGCAATTATTTTGGAATTTCATTTTTCTCTATCTTTTTTACATTTGAAATTTAATGAGTGTAAATAATTGGTTCATTTTCTAGCATTAATATAGGAGTATTTCTTTTGCCGAGTTATTATTGGCACAACATTCCATAAATGGTTTAATTTTGCCATAAGAAAGTAACAACCCATATCAAAAGAGCAATGACTGTTTATCACGCTAAAGCGGAGTAAAAGTGGAAGAAACAATTTTGTTTGGCTACTGAATGCAATGTTGAACGGTAAATACATTCTTAATTGAGTAACAGTTTATAGAAGCAAACTTATCTTTGCCGTAGTCGAAACACAAATCTAGAAATATTTGGAGCATTGAAAGCAACTTTAGAAAGGTTATTGTGCCACGATCTTTGAGAAGTTTGAAGATTGCTCTTCCTGCTTACTTTGTAAGGGCATTCATATATAATTTGAGGAAAGGACAACTTTCTGGTAGTAAAATACTTTTATTGTATTGATAGCTTTTCCTTTAGAGGCATGAACATGCAAACGGATAGTTTATAATTTTGCTTTATTCCTCCCACCATCCCGCAACAATAATAGCATAATTCATGTTGTAAGACAAACTGCCATTTTTCCAACAATTAAGCACCTAGTAATCAACTCATGATATGGCATAATCAATGTATTTTTTCTTGTCCCGTGTTAGTAAATGGTATGTTGGTCTTAATATGAAAATAATTTATGGTTCGCAAGAGCTTGACAAAGAAGTGAAGCATTTGATAATCATGGTGGATAATTAAAAGCCTCATCAAGTAGACCTTTGATCTTTTTCCTCAGTGAAAGCCTTGGCCATGTTTAGAAAATTAGGGTGTCTCTTAGAATGTGTTTCATACAGCAAAACAAGCACAACTCCACCTTTTCTTCTCTTAAACTTGCAGCATGATTTGTCAGCAGAATTTCATTTGAATTTCAGTTACACCTAACCTACTGGAATAGTTTATATTATGAAATTCATTGAGTCCTCTGCAGCTAACTCCGAGGCGTGATAATTGTTTTACAACTAGAAAAAAGTACTCAGTCATTGTGTACTAATCTCAATAAACGATTTTATAATTAGCTATAGCTATACTAACTCATTACAACAAAATTTGAAAGACTGAAGTATAAATCATAAAATATTTTCATTCAAACTTTCAAAAAATTTGATGTTGGAGATTATCTGGTTGTTTATCTACAAATTCAAAATTAAAAGCTATAGAAATGGGTAAGGTGAAAATTTTGCTTCTTTCTAATAATCCATAATTGATATCAGCTTAAAAACATTACAAAGACTTTTCAATGAAACAAAGCTAAAGTCATATGGCTTGAATATAATGTTTCAAATTGGGCAATATGGGAAACACATTAAAGATCCCTATATGTAGAGCTCCACTGAGAATTTCTATTTTCAACTTCTCTTCAAACAGGAAACCTTCGTTTCATATTTGTCGTTACATAAACATTTTTCCATCAGAAATATATTTGACAATTTTGAACATTAAACTACAGCAGGCAAAAGGAACAGATTTAATTTAAATCTGTGACTAAATTTCTGGAGCACAAGTGTTTTTTGCATATAAGCTATACCTGCAAACTAAATCATTTTACGTATTCAATCCAACATAAACTATCAGTCTCACAAAGAAAAATTATTTTAACATGGACCAAGTATAGATATAACGATGAAAAGAAAAATAGGAACATTAAATATAAGTAAATAGTGATTTGTAAAAACAATAAGTTTTTGGGTTTATTTCGACAATAGAGAGGAGAAGGCTAAAAAAAGGGGAGATTTTTAACATTCTCAGTTGATCAATCCGTCATAAATCATGTTGAAAAAAGATGCATAGAGAACATTATGTCTTGAGATCAATAAATTAGGCCATTTTGGGGTCTGCCACGGCATCTGGCTGGGGATCTGGTTGTCGGGGTTCGAATCCAGGCCTTCCTTAGCTCTAGCAACCTATGACCCCGGATTGCCAGAAAATTCACAAAAAAATCAGCCAACCAGGATTAACAAAACCTGCCTTTTTTATGGTTTTTACATTTTTTACGGGTTTTTAGAACTACAATTTAAAAAATTCTCACTGAAAGTCCATGAAAATGCAATAAAACTATGAAAAATCGAATTAGTGAATTCCTAAAAGTTCCTAATTGATATGGAAACTCGATTTAAAAGTTACACCTGTTAAAATTCTTTTCATTTTCTGCAATATTCAATTTGTTTGCTTGATTGAAACAATTAAATTTGAGAAAAAAGAATTGTATAGAAAATTTTACGGAACAAACATCTGTGAAAATATATTTTTCAAAATGAAGTCAGGAGCAACTTTCAAATAGAATAGAGATCAATTGGTATCCTCATATTTGCAGCCATGCTGGCGGATTTTGTTCATCAGCAATTAGCAAATGGAACAATTATTACAGTAGTTTTTATTACTGTCTCCCGCCGATGAGGGAGGCCAGGCCAGACCAAACTGGGGAAGGTAGGACTACAACTGTCCACTAATGAGATTGTTATTTGATGCAAATGAGACTCCTCGGTCTCCATGGAAAGTGCGGTTAGGTTGACTACTATGTAAATGTGATGGAATAACAAATCCATTTCCTCGAATCAACAGAACGAGCTTTTATTTTGTCGACAGCTTGTCCTTTTGTAAAACAAATTTGTCTGTTATGTGGCTTACCTATAAGGATGGAAATTTAATTTGTTTACAGATAACGATGATTACTTAAGTTAAAAGATCTATGGAATTCATTCTTTAAAAAAAACATTTATCAACACAGATACTAAGATTGCATGTTTTCAAATCTTAAATATACAATACGTTAATCAATTTAGTTTCTGGATATTTTTTAGCTTTAGAATTAATTAACCAATTAACTTTTCAAAGAAAAAACCATAATTGTTTATTCAAAAGCTCATGAATTGTCTAGATCTAAGTTTTCGTTTTGGTTTCAGGATTATTCATAACTCAACTGAGGTTGTCTAATTGATTGGCTTGTTTGTAATAGGAAAATATCTTTATTTTTAATAGTGGACAGGAAAAATAGCTATCAGAACAACACAATTTTTATTTTCTAATTACTTAATTTTTGGCGTTCTTTTGTCTGAAAAGTTAATGAACTAGCCATCAAATTCATCCAGCTAAACCACAGCAGACCACTCAAGTGAAACGATACTGAATTAATTAACAATTGTTAATGAAATCATTTAATTTTATGACTAGGTAGCGTATAAAAATGAAAATGATTGTCCCGTTTCCGTTTGATTTCTTCAACGGTGCTTTGAAAAAGTCAAATTTTCGTGTGATTGCTTCATTTTTCAAAATTTTTGATGATCAAATGTCAACAAAATAGTTTGCTGATTTGAAACTTTTATCAATAGACAGAAAAAATATACATTTCAACCATCTTTAAAAAGCTCGTTTAATTCTTGTTGTAATTCAATTGTGAGATGAAGCATTTCAGGAAATACAAATAAATACGAATTATCAAATGTAAAAGCGAAATAAGTGTAGCATTAGTTCATCCCTCTTTTACTTGTTAAAATCTAGAGAACTTTTAAAGAGCTCTAATCTAATAGATTGATATTTAACAACTAAAAAAATCAAAAATTTGTCACTACTCAATCTATCAAAAATATGGTACTATTGAGTTCATCACCATTCAGATTGGCTGCGTGGTAAATGGCAATAAAAATGTTACTCACATAGCTTTTTCTTTTTTGCCAAAATTAATGACTGCTTTCATTACAAATCTAAATCAAAAGTTGTGATGTAATTGAGGTCAGCCAGACATTTATTTTCTACTTAAACAAAAATAACACTGCTGGTTTAAGATAATTAGCAATATGCTTTACATTTGATATCTTAGTTTTTTTAGGGCTTTCAATGCTAATTCGTTCTAATTTTTGTGACAATCAACCTTTTGTCATAAATTTCTGGTCGGATTATTTTTAGTTGACAAAAAAAGGAAACAGTTTTGATTGTCTAGACCAAATTTGTTGAGAGAAGAAAAGGGAAGTCATTTGCATTATTTATATATCAGATTCAACTTGGAGGAGGAGTGGTAAGTAAATGGAAAGGAGGAGGATCTCTACACAAAAGTCAAAGCGGACTAATTACTATTAATAGTATTCAGGCTAATTTTCTTTTTTTACCCTGCTCTATTTGAATAATAAGGTATTCATTGCCTATTCTTACGATTTTTTTCCATTGAGATGCTTTTCTCTTCATTACTACTATAATCTTTTGGATGATGAGTGACATAGAAACAATCGCTATGACTTAAATTTGTTCGAATATGATTGTCTGTGAACAAAACTGGGAAACTTAATAGTTTCCAGGAGAAATGAATTCCACCCGTCTTTTATTAAAACTGCAAACTAATGATTTGAATTTCAAGATAATTATGCCAAATCATGTGACAAAGAGCAAAATTAACGGATGTAATATGTCTAAAATTTTCAAATTATCACAAATAGTTTTCTCCCTCTCTCCCATGAAGCCACTTGGTTGTTTGAAAAAGACTCATTCTGCTTTAAGCTAAACGAGAGCGTCCCATCATAAAAAAGGAAATTAAAGTTACAAGTTCAAACCTTTATGAGAGAATAGAAATGAAAAACCATACTTTGCATAGGGGTTTGGAAAGCATAAAAACGTGGATTAATTATCTAACGGGTTAATGAACGAAAAAAGTCTTTACAATTAAAGACAAAGTTATTTGTGGACATTATAGTGAAGTGCAAAAATAAAGTTTACCATTCTGCTACTTTTCATTCATTCAATTTTAATAAAATTATGCAAAGTTTTATTGATGAATTTTAATGAATTTTTAAAGAAGCACAATTTTTCTAAGTGTGAAATATCATCTTCAAAACAAAAAGAAGTATTCATTTCTCTATTGAAATCACTTGGTAGAGGACACAATTAATTTTTACTTGTACAATAGTACCTTCACTTGACAAAAGTTTGGCAGAATTTTGTTAGAAAATGATGGGATTTTTTCATTTATTTATCTTGTTTTTCGAATGGCTGATGTTGCTGCAATTAGCAGAGTAGAAGATAGGGCAATTTGGAACATTGAAATGAGGTCTTTATGTAAATTAGATACATCTGTGGTACACAAAACATCATTATGGCTTTGTTGCGGTTGGGATTCGTTTAGATATCTATCTGTACAAGCATAAGGCCACTGAGGTCGTTAGCCATTGCCATGGGACACACTCACACCCATTAATGCACAAGTACACAATCTATTTTGTCCCACTTTTTTTATTGGCAGAATTCATAGATCTTGATTCATATGGCATGACCTAAGGACTTGGTTTCTGTAGACATTTATTTCAGCCTTGATGCAGTAGAAGTTGGCTGGTCTCCCATACATTTTGGAGACAATGAAATGAATTCAAACTTTGTTAAGACAGCCATATTTCACCTGAGGTTTATTTAATTTTTCCCATGCAAAGAAAAGAAATCGAAGACCAAACAAACTCCGCCTACATCAAGTAGTAGAAAAGTGTCTAGTCCAAAGACAGGAAACCTGTTCAACTTAAAAATACTTTGTTAAAAGAAAAGTTGTAGACCCAGACAGACAGAGAGTGAAAGAGAGTAATTGATTTCATTTGGAAAACTTTCCTTCAACTTTTTGCCAAACTAATCAAGTTTGAGGATTTTGTGGCTTTGTGGGAAGGCACACACTTCCTCAGCTAAAAGACAATGTTCCATTAAAAAGAGCAAAAGAATCATTCAATACACTTTATGTTTCTTCCTTTTTTGTCAAGTCTTCAACCGAGTAGTAAGAGTGTGTGAGAGTGGATATTAACTACCAAAGCATCATTTGTAGCAGGATAATTGAAACATAGTTTGCTGGTTGTCTTGTCAGGTGATTAGCCCAAAGTAATTTTTCAGAACATATCTTTCCGCAGTGAAGCTCAGATTTAATACTGTTTCTTCTTTAACATCTAAAACAGTCTATTAGCCTGTAGAACTTTTTTTTACCAAAATGAAACGAAATTATTATATTACAAGGGTTGTCACAGCCTACGAAGAGCACGCACTCTTCATGTGGAAGATAATTTGCAACACTCAAGTTGAGGGTACTTGTGCTTGTATTTTGTATTTTGGTAAATAGACTCTCACAATTCAAATAAACGAAACTTTATACTTGGTATTGTTTGATATCATTTTATCTTAAGAGGCAAGTGAAGTCGCAAAAAATTTCATATTGTTTGAAAATCATTCAATCTAAAGAAGCAAGTGAAGTCGTAAAGAATTTCATAGTCATTTTTGCCACAACTAAAAGCTCACAATCGATTCCCCTTTTAAGCCTTCGGACGAAGAGACTTTTTCCTTAACATTTCCTGTTTACCATTTGGTTAAAGCTAATTAGGACAACTTTTTCACACAAACTGTTTGCTTTTTTATTGTTAGATCATAGAAAGTAAAACAAGCTCTAATGTCGACCTTCTCTCTATTACACTGCTACTTTTTTCAATTATATTGGTAGACAATGTTTCACAAGCACTCTAGGCTGTGGTTTTTCTCTCCAAAAGGTAGGAGGGCATTGGTGTTGCATGTATGGGGTAGGTTAGGGTGGGGTTTGAACAAGCAGCACTTTCCTTTGTAAGGCAATGAAATAAAGCTAAGTGTATTTGAGTTATGGGGAGCTTGATTATTTCCTCTCAAAACTCAAATTTGTCGTGTTTTCAAAACTAGCTAATGGATTCTTCAATTTGTTTATTATTGTCGAAAAATGATTTATCAAATAGGAACTTCAGGAGGCGACGAAAGAAACATTATCTCAAGAATATAATATATTAAACAAAAAAGTAACATCTATCAAAAAGATCAAGACTGAGTATTACAAACCAACATTATGGTTTGCTAGACCAATCATGAAAAAGAATTTGTCAAAGCAAGGATATCTACAAATATATTTGCAAATAGCATGCATGTTGTAATTACGGTAAGAAAGAAACGAAGGTACAGAAATTTCGGAATAGGGGCGAAATAATAGGTTTTCTTGACCCTATTATGGTACATAATACGACTTGAATGACGGAGGTAAAATGTTTTGTTAAGCTAAGAAAGTTTCAAACAGATCTATTCAACAGTAGTGAAAAATAATTTAGGTCTGATCAAACAATATTGCTGCTTCAAAAAGATTCAATAAATTTTTATTTTCAGAGTCCCATTGGTTTTGATATTTCTTTAGACTTGGTTTAAACATTTTATTTTGCTCAGGTTTCGAATGAACTTTATAAGCAAATTAAATTCAAGCACAAAATCAATTTTTCATTGACCGAGAAGCAAGCTCAGCTGAGGCTTTATGTCTTTGCTACTTACACAATTTAGTAGATCCATAGGAAACCACAATAAAAACGATTGACAAAATCGAATATTTCTTGCTTCAGACCATTATTCATGTCAAATTACCGTACATGTAAATATATATATTTGCCGTAGTGAGAAATGCTCCCAATGGCTGGGGCTTTAATTGAGAGTGGCGTTTGGTTGGGAGGCTTTGCTGTTATTGGTGGACATAACTCGACAGAGCGATTGGCTAATTGAATTAGTGGAAGCTCAGGCTAAAACGCTGGCACGCCTACCCTTAGGCACGCCCAAAAAAGCGCCAAGCACGTAGATAATCAAGAAAAAACCTTTCGTCGTCAAAATGCAGACAATCTTATATTTAAAATCTTAAAAAATAGTCTTGCTGTGCTTTTGTGAACATAAAGTTTACATAGGATTTTAATTGTCTTTAAAAATATTGATTTACTTTTTGGGAAACCAATTAACTTTTTCTATGCTGATACTTTTTTATAGAGTATAATTATTGAAGCCATGCTAAACTTTATCATCATGAAATGTTTTCAAATCATGTTTCAGGCAACTAAAAAATTGTTCATTTCCTCAGCAGCATTTTTTCGTATTCCTCCAACCAACCAACCCCTCTCAGCAAAGCTTTCTTAGACATTGTAATTAAGACAGACATAATTTTTGTTACAATTAAGATGATTTACAAAAGGGAATTCAATTTTTCACGTCCGTTTTATGCCTATTTTTATCTTTATAAATGTAGAATAATTCAGAGTTTTGTTGAGTCAATCTGAATAATTAATTGAAGATTTTAAAAAATCAATTTTAAATGCCAAGTATCTTATTTGGATGAAATCTTATCATTGAAATTTGAATTTTATGTAGATTCAGAGAAGAACTGATCATGTGTCACAAATTTGATTGGTGGTTGGTTGAGATGATTGGTCCATTAGAAATGCATAAGAAAGAACTCATTCTGAGTAGCCAAAGATCATGAATATTTTGACATTTGAATTTTGGAACAGTGGTAAAAAGTCGGTAATAAAGTAAAAATACTTTTCGACCTTTTTCAAATTTTTTTGTTGTTACCAAAATGTTCTTTTTTGTCCATGCAACAATTATCCTTCAAATTAGCTAAACTTCGTTTGACTTACTTGGCTACTTTGTCACTTACATCAGTTGTCTTGAAATGAAAACTGTTTCACGATCGCGTATTTGAAATAATATCTTCCCTAATTTTACTATCAAAGCAAAATGAAAACGAATAGTTTCGATTTTTAATAACAAATTGATTGGCCAAGGACCGGAGGAATTGTTTCATAATGAGATTCTGGAAGATGAGTAGCCTTGATATTCATGCCCATTCTGTGAGGTCCTAGCCGGTAGCACTCACTCATCTATTTTCAAACAAAGAATTTCTGAGAAAGTTGACAAGTCAATCCCATTAGAATTTCAGATTGCCACTAGAAAATCAATCCGATGCAGTCCCAATCGTATTGCATGATCCACTTCTGAGCCAAATTCCAACGATGTAATTAATAACAATATCTGATTGAGTTGAAAGAAAAAATCTCTCCTAATTGCTCTTTCATGTAAACGAGTTTGTTAATTTATGCGATTTGCCTTTTGATTCTTTTTAACTAATAAGGGCCAGAAAAAAGAAACCTGGTATAACTAGTTGTTTTATAATTGAATGGTAGATTAAGTTGAATATAGTTAAAAGTGAGTGCGTGTATGTAAATATACTTGTAATTTTTAACTGAATAAATTATTAGACTTAACCAAAACATGATCGATACCTTCAAAAAGTACTAAATCTTATGGTCAAATATTCATTAAATAACTTAAATTGAGCTTCCCGTATTGCTGTAAATAAGAAAGCTGTAGCCTTTTTCCACCCTTGATTGCAAGTAAAAATATTCTGTTCATCAGGAAATGATCAAATTATATTTCTCTCTTCGCCCTATAGTTCGTTTAAATGTGGAAACGAGCTGATTTGCATAAGATATGGAGCACATCGGATGTTTTCACGAATTATAGTTAGTTGATTGTAATATATGTAAGGCAGTGGATCAGGGACGATGATGCACATTGCTTTGTCTCTCGTGGTTTCCATATTCCTTGCCTATGTTTTGACATTTGTTACTTAAACTAAGGTATTTATGTTTCAATTCAAATCTAGAGTCTGGATGATAATTGGGTTTAAAAAATAGACAAAGAGGTTAACTTTTGACATATTAATGGATTCGAAATTGAGTTCGTGGATTTGAAAGTTGATTTGCGTTTTATTTTAAGGCTTCATTTTACAATTTCAAATTTTAATCAACTAAAAATGATTCTCATGCTTGAAGATGTGTAAAATAATCCCGTAAAGAAAAAATGTTTGAATTGAAAAGTGTATTTTTTGTTATCGTATTAAGGGTGCAGTTACTGAACAGATCAGAATGAAATCACGTAAATGGTCTACAGTTTTATTGAATGCCATATGTCACTGAAAAATATCAGCAATGGCCTAATCAATTTTTGAAAAGGCCTCAGCGGGAGCTGAACTAGATACTTTCCAAGTACTTTTAGATAAATTTACCATGGCTGAAATGGCTCATTTGGATTGAACCACAACAAAAACAATCAGTTTGATACATTTTTTTCATCTTAAGAACAATTGAGCAAACTAATCTTCTTGCAATTGATATCGTAGGGCTGTAGGGGTGGGTGAAAAATAGAAATTTCTTCTTATTTTTTAAATTAAAGTGCAATCATTCTCACGGAAAAACAAATTGAAATCCAAGTACTGTCATTGCATTTGATGGCAATTGAATTCACAATTGCTGTTTTTTCAGCCAGCCTTTTATTGACAAACACGCAAAATTCTTGTTAGAAATTGCTTCGAATGAAATTTGAAGTCTGGTTGGCACTTATTCATTACATCCAGAGGCTGAGCTTTATAGGTTCCTTGTGACTTACTACTTTTGAAACATGCAAATGGCTCGTTTCCTAACTATGATATCCTCCTTAATATGTGGATAACGTGTTGTTCAAATATATTCTATATATTTGATACCTGATTGGATATTAAGTGTTTTGCTTCACCTTCTTTTTTTGGTCTGGTTTGTCTTTTCATTTGATAATTTATGCCTTCTCCCTTTTCTTTTAGGATTGCTACTTAGATTGATATAATTGCATGTGCCACACGATGCCATCATTAAAAAAACGTACAAGCAAATAAAAGGGTTGTACATGGCATAGTTTTTTAGGATAAAGCACACTTTGGAACGTTGAAGATGGTTTTGACTTTAATAAGGTAAATGTGCCACAGGGAGGTTCAATCTGATGATGTTAGTTTCACATTGTTGAAGTTTCATAGGAGCTCAATATAAATTATTTCGATTTAATGCAAAAGTAACAATTAAACTTCCAGTAACATTTTAATTCGTTTAGTGTCATTCAAAACCAAAAGATTTAAGTTCGATTACAGGTTTGCACAAACCCTTGATACTTGTGTTAGTCTAATCTAATTGTCTCTTAAGGAAGTCATTTAGCATATCAAATACACCAAGAAAATGACCAGATGTATTCACATGAATAAATGAAATTAATAATGATGACAATCTCTGAAAGACTGCCCTGGAATTTTTAACTAACAAAGATTATTTTCCATCATCTGATATGGTGTTTTAACAGTCAGTTTTCGAAATAAGAATTCATCTTAATTTAAAGAAAATTTTAGATGTAATTATTGCCAGTTTAAAATAATGTTAAAAATTTTAACTTAACATCATGTTTTTCATAATTGTGGGGAAGCAGCTTCATATGTCACTTCAATCAGGCTTCCAAAAAGTTTTTTTGCTATTATGAACTCGAAAGAAGAATTTGTTGTCGTTTGAAAGTAAATTCCAAATGTAGATTTAAAATACAATAATTTTTTCAAATTTGACCTGCTAAAATTTGCTTTATGCAGTATGGCAAAACATTTTCTGGGATCATTATCATAGATATTTTAAGCCAAATTGAACTTTCTAGGGAGAAGAAACATCTGAGGCTGGGACAAAAAATATCTTGTTAGCAAGTTATTTGAAAATTTTGCCAAATCTTTTAAATATCTACATATTTAACAAACGAGTCGATTTTTATCTAGCTGCTAAAAATGAATAACAATTTTAAACCAATATTTTCATCTATCTTGCAAAAATGCTTTCTCCGACAAATACAGCTGTACTTTTTGCTAAACGACGAAAATATTTGTCATATTGTAAATTTCAGCTTTTTTCTTAAATTTTAGGTTTCTTGTATCCGAATAAAATTGTTCAGAGTAACAAAAACTCTGCTTAAATCCGTCAAAAGCTGCAAATATGCTCAACTATTCAGTTTTTTCATGAAGCAAGCTTCTGATCGGACAAGTTTAATTACTGCTTTCAGGACGAGCCTTGTGATCTCACCACAGGAGCTTTTATGAGGTAACTCCTGTCAACTCCTTGGCATTCGTGCAAAAATTTAACAGCTCCAACTGACAATATTGATTAATTGAAAGATCCTTAATTGATACAACAAATGTAAAAAGATAGACACGTACAACAGAAAGAGAAAAATGAAATATTTTGACATGTTGATTGTTAAAATGTTTTGAATGTTCAGGTTAAAAAGATAAATAAAAATGATATACTAGCATTCATTTACTTGGCTTAAATGCCTTTACACAGTTAGACTAAAAATTAATCTGTAGGTTAAGTTACCTTTATCTTGAAAGTGTTGATGTTGTTGTTGTCGTAATCCGTTGACAAGGTTTGATATGGAAAAGAATGACGTTTTCATGGATCCTGACCCATCTTTCTTGAGTCCCTTGGTCAGACCCTCTGTTGGGGGAGATGAAGGATGTCTTGGCAACACCATGCTGGAAGCCATTATACCGTTGTGACATCTAGACAAATCCATAGCCTGCACTGTAAAAATGTCTGGTGGTGGTTGTGTTGTTAGATAAACAGTGACTGTGACAGTGATGTGACTTCCAGTGTTGACATACTTGTGAAGAATACATAGATATATTTCACCATATCAGGAGAATCTCACGCACCACAATAGCTGAGGAGAGGCCAAATTTCATGTGGTGTCGCCAAGTTGATCGGGCAGGTTGGCAGGGGGAAGGCCTGAAGTAAAGGCGGCGTTGTAGTAGAGCAGTGCGGCAAAAAGCGCAATCAAATCATAATACTTCTCATTTGATTCGTTGTTACTTGAACACATAAAGCGAGGAAGGAATCATGACAATAGATAGATGGATGGATGGATCGAGAGATGGTGGAAGGTGGGGGAGGGAGCAAATCATGGTGGAGTAGGGGTGGAGTGAATAGGCAATATCATGATGAAGGCAGTAGTAGCAGCTTGTAAAAGTGTATCAAAATAAACTTGGAGCGCTCGTCCATCAACAAGAAATACAAAATACTTCAACATATGAAAAGTAGGAGGGAAGCACATTTGTTGGGGAAGTGTCTAGCAGAAACAGGGAGACTTTTTTCTTACCTTCTCCTTGACAGCCATTCATTTCTGACAATTTGTGAAACAAAGTGACATAAGTTATGAACGATTTACTTAAAATGCAAATCATTTCCATTCGATCTAAATTTCAGACAGATGAAATACTACCAAAAGTTGTCGTTACAAAGGAAAATACAAATGAGAAACTTGTCTCTACCAGATCTTCATTATACTCTGACTTTACAAGTAGCTGTTGGAGCCGTAGCTGACTTTTCTGGATTTAAAATCGAGAAGAAAAAGCAGCCTATGAAACTAAATCAGTTGAATTTTTCTTTCTTTTAAGGGAGCAACAGGAACTCTCTTTTGTCGAATTTATTTATTTGTGGCAGGCTTAAACTCATGTGCGTAGAATTCAACATGCTAAACAGATCACCGTTCGAGGATTATAAGCTACTAAATTTGATTTGATGATTTCAGTCAGTCAAGATCTATTTTCCCTTGAATCAGTAAAGGAAAAAACTCGATCAACAACTTTACATATTAAGTTGTCCGGGGAACACTGCTGAAATACCCTTCTGTCTGTGATCGCATATACCGTATCTATGCAGATAAATTCAGTATCCACTTGGCTCTGTCAACAGCTATTGAAAACGAAAAGTAATTAAAAACAATGCATCACTTTTATTTTCATATGGTAAAAATATATGGCTTCAATTAAATCATTAACAAAAGAGCACCAATCCTTGCAAAACAGACTGTCGTGTAAGAAGAAGATCGTTGAACCATGGCTGGATCAAGAACTGAATGACGATGAAACTAGAATTCTGATGAAAAAAGCATTTTTCACCTACCTGAAAATTTGATCATATTTAACCATGATGTTAACTTTTTCTGTATAAGATTTGTGAATAATTGATCTGCCAATTTTAACTTTGAACTGCTGTAAAGTTTTTCTCCAAGTAGGAGGAATAATCAGTTCAAAATAAAAGCTGTCAATCAATAAATAAAGAAACCTTACCATTTGCAAAACATTCTAAACAACGCCCAAAAAACCTGAAATTGGACACTTATAAATCAACAGGAAATGAAATGAAAGGAGGGAAAGCACTCAATACAGAACAGACTGGCTTTCATGGGTTAGCTTCAAGACGAATGTCCACTGGACCTGAAATCAGACGATGCACTTAGTACTGGGCTTGAATTTTCACATACCATTAATTATTAATTAATATATATAAAACCCTAACGTCTGTCCCGTCACAGAGGCGTAGAGGGCGTGTGGTGCAAGTAAATCCGTAAATAACAATGCAACAAAAAACGGCGAAAAGGCTGAGGGGGCCAGCGTGCTGCTCAAAAACCATGTTAAAAACCCACTAGTTATATAGAATTGCACACCCGCGCTCTTCTAAAATAATTGATAACAATTGAATAATTAGAATAAAAGCAAAGCAAACCAATGTAAGATGAATGAATGAAAAAGTACGTGGAAGAAAATAAAATCTATATTTTACAATGCATGCAATTATCTGCATCATTCAATTGTTTTAATTTTCATCAAAATTTTCTGTGTTAGATTGAAATAAATCTCAACAAGACAAGTGTTTTTAGACTAACATAAAAATGGTTCGCAAGTGTGATTTAGCTAACAAAGTATTTCAACCACTAAAAATGTATCGAAAATTTCTAATTATTGATAACAAATACATGAAAAAAATTCTATCATTTTCAAACATGTGTAATAATCAGTCTTCGTTTCTTATAAAATTTTCCAGCTCAAAATCGAGTTGATGCGCTTTACTTTAAAACCTTAATATTACAGAATCCAAATTTATGCAATTAAAATTGTTTAATTTTTCAAGTTTAAGGTTGATTTTATACTAGAAAAGTAAAAAACTGCATGGGTGATCTTATTTAAAACTGACTTAATTTTGACTCTACCTTACTTAATAAGGTAATATTTCTAATTAACAACTTAAGTATTTGATTACCAATCTTTAAGCTTTCTCTTCTTTAGGTTGGCAAGCGAAAATATTTTGACAATCATCACATCACAAAATATCTTCACTGAGTAGATGAAATAACGTATTAACCAAGATAAAATTGCTTTCTAGGATTATCTGGCACTGGATCGCCATAACTTTAGGGTATGCCAACTGTTGAGAATTGGTATCGAGACTGAGGTTCGATCCCAAGTCTGGTCAAAATCTTTAACTGTCTCAGTCGGGATTGATTGCTGTCCGATCAGTTGACTGATTTTATTTCTTACTCATTTATTCTTACTCATTATTATCAAACATGGCAATCAAGTTAATAAGACGCAGCTTCTATTAGTGACAGAATTTAATTTAAAGTCTACCACCATTGAGCATTTGAATAAATAGTAAGTCAAAGCAATCAACTGTGCCTTCTACGCCTGTGTATAAAAAGTATTGGTACCTAATGTTATCATTTTTCAAATTCATTAAATAGTACATTGAAAGTCTACTTGTTAGATCACAAAGGCTTCTGCCATAATACAACGTCGCTTTTGTTATTAAGTTAGCCATCGTTTAAAAACGTGTTACCGAGTAGCTATAATAAAATATTCTCTTATGGAATTGTAATTTTTATTTATTTAACCATTATGAGACTCTAGAAATTACATAGTTTACCAATATAACAAATTAATGCCGTTATTATCTGGATTCCATCGTAGAGGTTGTGAGAGCAGTTTTTGACTTAAAAGTACGTTTAATTTTGACTAAAATCAGAAAGCTTCATCAAAAAGGTTGATTTTGAATTTCTACTCTTTTCACTTTTCGATGTTCCCATTGCAAAAACAAATTAAAAATTAAAGCTGCTAATACTTAGAGAGCTGTCCCTTGTGGAATTCAAAAGACAGTTCCGTTTGAAGATTTTAGAATCCAGAACACACACCTTTCTTTCCTGAAAAGATCACATATTCCTCAGATTATATTGTCTCTAAAATTAACTTGCAACTTTTGAGATAAAATGAAATATATCAAAAATATTGAAACTATAGTCAGTCATCATTTTGATTAATAAAGAGCAATTTCGATACATTTTCTCTTGACTTCCAAGGTATAGCTAGTCCTAGTTTAATTGAGTCGATATTCAAACCGTAAGTTTAAATCCGAATGTAACAAAACTAGTGTACTAAAAAAAGACAACTTCATATTTCCATACTTTTTAAATTTATTTTGATTTATGATACAAAAACTATATGAGTGATTGTGTTCTCTTTCACACGCAATCACGGAACATTTTACAACGATTCACAAAACTTCGAGTCTTTGTTTAATATATTAAGTACAAAAAACTACTTTTTGAATAAAAGCTTACAAAGAAAGCCTTCAAAAAAGAAAAATGCAATTATAGAAGGAGTCTATAAGTAAGTATCAAATGTTCAAATAGTTTCTTGTTTTGTACATACATTGAAAGCTAAAATGATAATTGAAAAATTAGAAACAGATTATTATTTGGGGATCTGGTCTAGGTCTAGGTCTCTCAAAAAAACATGAAGATGCAGGTTTTAAAAATTTCAAAGATTTATGCTGTTTTGGCTGACAAGTCAAAGCTCCTTGATGGTGGATAACTCACAAGATAAATATAAAAGACTTTAAAAGTCTGATGACCCTATAAGGATTTGTATTGGAGAAAAGATTCAGCAAATCTCAAAAAAGTTTTTTGAAAAAGCTTTTAAAAATGTGAAAATCTGAGCGATTCTCATTTTTAGTTTAACCAGAATACAAAACAAAATACTTTAATTTTAATAACATTAAAGAAAGAAATTAAAATGATAATCGCATTTTTTTGTTTCTAAGTTTTTAATTATTATATTATTTGATTTGAGTCATAAAGCGATGTGTTGATTGTTTTTTTTTCGAATCAAAACTTTGTTTTCAACTTGTAATTATTTCTTCAAGGGAAAAACGCCTCTCCGAAAATGGAGC
>Ga0194133_10004709_pt1 | contig 17935 bp, 16 predicted proteins | sample TA2KigOf40mmetaG_FD_155448 | JGI IMG/M metagenome (GOLD analysis project Ga0194133, IMG submission 155448) | Freshwater microbial communities from Lake Tanganyika, Tanzania - TA2015055 Kigoma Offshore 40m | ecosystem: Environmental > Aquatic > Freshwater > Lake | place: Tanzania: Lake... | reverse complement strand
TAACTTGTTTTTAATTTTCAGGACACTTTTTACCGTTCATCGTAATCGACTAGACCTTCTTCCATTTTACTCCAGATACGTTGCTACGCTCAATCCGTTAATACCTGACATTGGCATAGACTTAGGTCAGTACCTGAAGCAAGAATTTCGATGGCTTGTGAAAAAAAAGGATCAAGTAAGTATGAATCTCTCTAGGAATGGGCTATAATCAAAGAGTAAAATGAAAGAAATTTTGACTGATTCAATATTGAGATGTCACTGAACTTTATTTAATATTTACTTGTTTTAGATGAAAATTGAATCCAAGCTAAAAGTTTGTCGTTTTATTGGAGAACTTGTAAAATTCAACATATTTCCCAAGCACGAATGCTTGTATTGCATAAAGCAGCTTCTTAATAACTTTTCACACCATCATATCGACATGGCCTGTACTTTCATTGAAGTTTGCGGAAGATTTCTCTACTTTTCACCTGACTCGCACATGAGGACAAAAATATGTCTAGATCAAATGATGCGTAGAAAGTTGGCTGTTTCCATGGATTCAAGGTTAAATTTTTTTATTGTGACTCATTTTGTTTCCATTTTTACAAGCATTTGCTTATTTTTAGGTACATCATGTTAATCGAGAATGCCTATTACAGCGTTAGCCCACCAGATATGCAAGCTGACGCAAAACCCAAAAAACCAGCTATTGAGCAATACGTTGAAAAGATTTTGTACACAGATTTGAACAAGTCAACTTGCGATAAAGTTATAAAACAGATGAGGTTCCTCTTTCTTAAATTAATTTTTTTTAAATGAGCTCACTGTCTTCTTTTTAAAGGAAGCTTCCTTGGACTGATCCCCAAGATTCATCTTTTGCAATAAAGCTAATAAGTGAAGTCTGGAAGTACAAATATTATAACATTCGTTATGCTGCGAGTATGTTGGCTGGGCTTACGACTTATCAGGTAAGAAATTAAGATACTTGTTTGAATAGAATATAAAGTAGGTAAGCATAGTTTTTCCCTAAGTTAAAAATTATTTTTATTATTAGAGTTGGGTAGGTACTGCCATTATCGATGGTGTGCTGGAAGACATACGTTTAATGATGGAAATAAACATGCCTAAATTCAACCAAAGGCGAATATCTACTGTCAAATTTCTTGCAGAGATGTATAATTATAGGTAAAAATGCATTTAAACTGAAATCTAAGCTTTTGATGAACCATAGTTTCTCCTTCCAGACTAGTAGACTCATCCATTATCTTTAAGGTAGGTGAAATTTGTTGACATAACTGAAAGAACCTATTTCAATTCCCTCCTTTTAACCATTGCATGCTATTCAAATTAGGTTTTGTATTCATTGATATCTTTTGGATGCGATGAAGAGGAACCTTTTCTTCTGGACCCTCCTGACCATCTTCTACGTATTCGCTTAATTTGCGTAATTTTAGAAACGTGTGGCAGTTTCATGACTTCATCAACAAATAAAAAGAAAATGGACTACTTCATCATATTTTTTCAAGTAATCCACGAAGTATTTATCTATTGAAAGCTTTTCAAGCAAACATCTTTGCCCATTTCAGCAATACTATCTTCGAAAGAAGTGCTCAAACATATGGGACGTCGAAACAAATCCCTTCCCATTTACGATATCTGCCCAATTCGAGGAAACTTTGAACTTAGTCAGGCCCAAGATGAAATTGATGTCCACTGCTCAGGAAGCTGATGATGCAGTGGAAAAGATTCGTAACGAGATGATAATGAAGGCCAAGGAAAAGGCGCCCCAACTAACGGCATTGTTAAATAAGGTTGATATATTACCATACAACAAAGCTGCCTAACAAACCATTTGTTTAACTTCGTAATTTTTCTGTTTTAGTTGTCTTTGTCAGATCCTTCCTCAAACACTGCGGTCTCTGATCTTCCCACAATAGATGAAGACGGCGAGGATGAAGATGTAAGCCGTAATATTTTCTCACGTTTCAAATACGTTACTTTTTTTCGTTGTTTTTGAAGGAAGAGGAAGACGAGCACTCAACATCTAGGTCAAGGTGAGAAAAAAGAGCCTAAGAATGAAATTTTATCGATTGGTTTAAGCACAGTTTTGAGTAAAGTATTTGCTGCATGATTCTAATGAAATTGTTTCCAAGGTCCGTTTCTCAAGTCGGTCCCAGTGAAGGATTTGAGGAAGAAGAAGATGAGGATGAGGACGAATGTAACGAGGAAAGCGACGAGGACGATTTGGAAAGTCAGGATGAAGAGGAACTTGAAAATATTGTAACTTAAACCAGTATTTAGCCAACTGAAATTGAATTGTTATTCAATGATTTTTTACTCTCTCAGAATGAACCTGGTTTTCACATAGCAGCAGCTCCGAAGCACGTTCCTTGCCAAGAAGACGACGAGTTTGTCGCACTTTTTGATCGCATGTTGAATGAAAATATAACAGAAGGCAGAACTCGCCAAGCAGGTGGAATTTTAGTACCCCCGGCTCAAGGAAGAACCCTGAAGAAAACTTATGGTGAAACTCAAGACTTTATCTATACTTTTTTAAAGGAACCTTTCGTGATTTGATGCAATATTTTAGAACAACTTCAGCGTCCCGACACTCCCCCAAATACTGTTCAGTTTTCAGTGTTAATAAGAAAAGGTACCAAGGCAGCCTACAAGGAAATTTCTGTAGCCTCTGATTCAGACATTGCTATTAATTTACAAAAACAGGTGCTGATCTTTAGATAAACATTTGAAGCTTGTAATCAACGATTTTGTTTAATTTTCGACCCTTGAATTGTTCTATAGGAAGAAGTTGATCGTTTAGAGAAAGAAAGAGTTAAACGACTTACTCTTGAGATGAACGAAAGACAAGAGGAAGAGGACCTGAACGAAGCAATAGCAGCGGTTTGAGATTTCTTCCTATCATTGCTTAGATGTCAATCGTTGAATTTAATTGTTCCTTTTAGATGCAAAGACCTCTGAACATGATGGGCCGAGGAGAACGAAAGTTTCGTCCCAAGGGTACCCCTGACGCCGATGCGATTTTCGGTTCGAAGAAAGTCAAGAAGGTTGAGCGTTCCAGAAACTCCAGACGAGAAGATGATCAGTGAGCGAAACGGGAGAAAGAGATTTATCTGAAAGTCTCAACTTTTGGGGGGGTAGACTGAAAAACCTTTATATTATTCATGACATGCCCCCGAGTCTTAACAAGGTTTATCCGGTGGATGGATGAAATTCCAATGGGAACTTGACAAACCTCGTGGCTATGAAAAGTTGAAATTCGCTGTGAAGTTTGAATAAAAATTTACTTGCAATGCTTTTGTTTAACGGAAGAGGAATGCATGCGCAATCGTAACTTAACTTGTATTTAAGCAATCAAAGACATCACTAGAATTTAGATCAAAAGTGCAATTATCACATGCGAGATGAGTAAGATGCAGCACCTTGTCTCGCGAGCTGATCGGCACCCTCGTTGCCTCGGACCCCAGCGTGGCCTGGAACGTGTTTCCAACGTACCTCAAAGTCCTGAAATGGCTCGGATAGTTACAAAACCCTGAAGATCTTGGAAGACTATCTTGTTTTAAAAGATTACCCTATCGTCAGAAATAAGGTTGTCCAGAATCTCAAGGTCGGACCTGTTAATTACTTCTTCCGATCTGCTCGTCCTCCACCCATTTCTTTTCCAAGCTGAAAAGATGCATAACAAAGTAATTTTTTTAACAATCTTTGACTTTGTGTGTGGAAAATTACATCTTATCCAACTTGTCATACAATTGATAAGAAACATCGAGTCCGTGCAGATCATCAACTTTCTAATGCTCTGCTCTTTGGCAACCTGATTCAAATACGGAGTCGTTCTCAAAACTGCTTCTGATTGACTCTATCGAGAATTTTTTACGTTACCTCAATGGCTCTGATGGCAGCTTGAATCTCAGCCGTGTTATTTGTGGCCCTTGTTCCTGCAATGGAAGCTTGAACTGAAGTGGTGTTCTTAACAAACCCTTTCTCATATTTTTTACCGTAAACAGGCTCTGACAAATTCAAAGAATGATTTTCGCCCCACCATACACCGATACCTGCTTTGCCACGACTGGAACCATTGGCTGAGCACGCACCGTCAGTATAGACAACAACGAATCCCTCATTTAATATTAGGTCAGGCCGAGGGCAATCTTCGTCCCTTCTACGCTTGACTCCTCCTTGAAACCACAAATAAAGCCGCACAGTTTTGAACCGAAACAAAAAAGCTTACTCATGGCAGCAACGGAAGGTGCAATTCTTTGAGCCGGTACTCGATTTCCCATGGAAGAAGAGTAACTCGTGGAGGAACTTGAGACCGAGTCTCGATTCTGCTCGATAAACTCAACCGCTTCAGAATACGTCTTGAACTTTTTATACCTTGCCTCATGGAAATTCAGGACATGAGGCTTACAATCGTCCCAGGTTCCAAACACTCCAACTTGACGACCTCTTGCAACAGCATAGAAGAAGCCCATTATCTAGAATATAGCTTTGAGCTACAATTAAAGATTTGAAGTAAATTTCACCTTTAGTTTTTGATTTTTCACTGCGATTACAATTAAATACGAAAATAGTTTTTAGAATCAACAGCAAGTCAGCATGTCCTAACTTGTTTGTTTACATGTCTTTCTATGTCTATGGTATTACATAATCCACCGCTTCGCTTTCGCGGGGAAGGTTAAAATCCCCTCGTGGGGTTGTGGCCAAAAGTGGTTTAATATGTGCGTTTTCGCTGATTAGAAGAAAAAACAAAAGATTTGACTGGGTAGTCTGTTGTTTTTTAACTTGTCTATTTTGTTTAAAAAATTTTTTTACTGTTTTTTGATGATTATTAAAGATTATGCTGTTTTGCAATTTACATGGTGAAATTCCTTCAGCATTGGCACTGGAAAAGGAAGAACACTGCAGGATAAGAAAGTAAGAGACTTCTAGAGAATGTTGAGATCAGAGATGGGAGACCCTGGGCCTTTCCTGGGATAGCTGGGCGAGGGCACTGAAAATTTCACCTTTGTGGCTTTGAATTTTTATTTTGACATCATCAGGAAACCCTGAGCTTATAAACATTGTTTTTGAAATACTTTAGCTGTAAACATTAGAAAAAAGTAGCAATTAGAAGGTTTCATCTGAAAATCAAAGGACTTTGTAGGAAATAGAAGGTACAGCTTAAAATGGTTTAAATGTTTAAAAATCACCAAACCTACCCTAAAATTATTGGATAGGTACTTGACTTTTTTATTTTATCACACAACTGCGACAAAATTTAGCATATACAAGTGCTTTTTTTGTTTTCTCAAGTTACCTTTCAGTTAATTTAGCATTTCTATACTCTTTTTTTCAAAAAAAGCGTCTTATCACCATCAGACGCTATTTTTTGACGCGTTGATTTTCATATTGGAATTTATATTGGTATCTAGGGTTGAAAAATCCAGTCTCTCTTAGCTCTCAGTCAGGTGCCTTTGACCATTCAGGCCATGGAAACCCTCTACAATCCTTTTACTTTTTTTCCTGGACTCTTTAGCCCCACTAAGTGTCATACCTGTGAACGGTCATAGCAAAAGACTCACCAGAGCCAAGATTTTCCCCTTTTGTTTGGGAGCTGCGAAGCATAAACAAACAAACAAAAATTGAAGTAAGTCAAAACAGAGCTTTAAAACTTTATGTTTAATAACTTTTTATCAAGAAAGTGAATCTGAGCCTATATTTTCTTAATTCTGGGTTTCAAAACTTTGGCCTCTCTTAGTAGCATGAAGTAAATCAGAGTTTAGCTGACATTGAAAAGACCCCCCAAAAAAACACCTGTCAAGTATTTAGTTACCCAAGAAAATGACGTCTTTGATCCCCAATGTTGGTGCCGATTTCCATTTTGTCTACAGTTGTGACTTAGAGTGCCATGTTCAAGTCAAAATTTGTACGTTAGATGGAGCATTAGCAAGGTAAAAGTAATTTTTTACAAACTTTATTCAAGATATTACAATGGATCAATAAAATTTCAGGTTGAACTACGAGGACCTTTTAGAAAATCCTCTTCTCAAATTTAGTGGCCGTAATCAGGCCAAATATCCTGATTTGATGGTGGAAACAGTTGTCAAGTTGAAAGAAAACGGGCTACATCTTCCAGTTTTAACTTCTTTTAAGGTGGCCCCCATCACAAATTGACCTTATTTTCTCAAATTTTGTTAAGATCCAAACACTTTTTAGTCATTCACAAATCGGTGGGAATGGAATGAGTGGGTAAAGTTACCAATCAAGTATAGTGACCTTCCAAGGAATGCAGAACTACACCTTACGGTTTTTGATTGCAGTGGAGCTTACGCTAGGTAATTTCATTTGTCTCGTTTTATCATATTCTTTTCAGTTACAAATTAAATTTTATTCACAGAACTGATGTTGGATCAGTGAGTGTTTTGCTTTTTGGTAAGCACGGTGTTTTCAAAGAAGGCCAGTTGGATTTGAGATTGACCAGTAGAGTAAGGAAATTTTTAAACATACTATAAGAAATTTTTTTTAAGCAATGGTACTTTAAAAATTTCAGCCATCAAACTTTTCATCTTCTTATTTGACACCCACCACCAATAATTTTGAGAGGTTAGCAAAACTAACAAAGGATTACCACACTGGGAAAATTCCTCAGATTGATTGGTTAGATAGGCTTACTTTTGCTGAAATCGAAAAAGCTAATCAGGTAAAGTCTAATTGACATTTTCTTGCATTCGATTCTAAAGTTTAACTCATTTTTAACCTTTTCCTAATATAAGCCTCTGTTTCCTTTTCTTTCAGAAAGAAAAAGTTGGGTCCAATCAATTGTTTCTGATGATAGAGTTTCCTACAGTGCAATTTGAAAACAAGGTTATTCTACAAAAATTTTATTCATATTTTAAAGTTGCAAAAACAGGGTTAAAGTATCATAAGTAAGTGAGCTTAAAATAGATTTTTTTTTCGCAGATTCACTCTGTCGTCTTTTTTGAAAAGAACATGAATAACGTTAGTGAACCTTTGGAGCCAAATGCACTTGTGAAGTTTCAAGATCCAGAGATTCAGGTGAAAAACTGTGGGTTTTTCTTTCGTTTGAAAAGGCCACATTGTATATCTCAATTCAAAATGTTAATATTCAGCTTTTTTGAAACCTTTCTTAGTTTTAAGGTTTCATTTAGGTGTCTGTTATTAACAAAGCACTTTACTTTAGATGGAAAATTTGGTTGAAGCAAAGCACTATAAACTTACGAGATCCCAACACGCAAGTCATTCTGAAAAAGATTTGAAACCGAATGCAACTATCAGGAACAGGCTGAATGAAATCATTTTATATCCATCAACTCAAGTTCTTACCAATGAGGAGAAAGATCAAGTAATTTTCAAAAATTAGAGATGGAATCAGCAAATGTGAAATAAATTACTAATTTTCAGATTTGGCAATACCGCTTATACCTTTCTGCCAACAAGAAAGCTTTGTCTAAATTTGTAAAAGTAGTAAATTGGAATACCCCATCGGAGGCCAATTCAGCATTGACAATGGTTCACAAGTGGGCACCAATGGCTCCTGAAGATGCTCTAGAACTTCTCGGACCTTCATTCACTAATCAAGGTAAGAATCAAAGTATGAAGAATCATTTCTACGTCAATTTAAGTGCTAAATGCATTTCAAGCCTTTTATTTTAGTAAATAAAATACTGTCATAGCCATTTCTAATTAATTTGTCAATTTATATTAATGTAGGAGTGCGTAAATATGCTGTGAGTCGCTTGCAACAGGCTCCAGACGAGGATTTACAACTTTATCTTTTACAGCTTGTTCAGGTAAAATTTGGCATTTTGAAATAAATATCTACACTTTAGAGCTTGAAAGGTTTATCAAAACATTTTTAGGCTTTAAAATATGAAAAAATTGAGTCATTTAACGATGAAGATAAAGATGGAGCCCATGAAACTGATGTCAAAAGCCTTGAAAATATGCACAGTAGGAATAGTCAATCATTCGAGCAATCTCTTTCACAGGTTCGATTCATAAACATGATTTCTCTTTTTTAAATTATTCTTAAGGTTCCAAGCCATTTACCTTTTTTAGACAGAGACATCATCTGGATGTGATGAAGAATCAGAGGTATCACAGGTTACTGTCACACATGAGAATCTAACTGGCAGTCCTGTTTCCAGTGGTGGGCTAGCGAGCTTTCTCATTGAAAGAGCTTCAAAGAATTCAGTTTTAGCAAACTATTGTAAGGTGTTTCTTCACTGACAAAAAATAAGTTTTTTTGATAAAAAGATTTTTCAGTTTACTGGTACTTGATGACAGAGTGCGAAAATCATGAGGCTGTTCCACAAAGGGATGAAAAGGTTACTATTCAAAGCTTTGAAGGTTCAAGAGTCACTTTGAGTTGTAGTAAAAAAATTTTTTTTTTCAGGCTCAAGAAATATTTGAACTTGTTTTAAAAAGGTTCAAATCTGTATTGAAAAATGGTTCATCAGAGTTTAAAGAAAGAGCAGAATTCCTGGAACGTCAACATTTATTTGTTGATAAGCTTGTATTGCTTGTAAGAGCTGTAGCCAAGGAGTCAGGGAGCAGAACTGTAATGAATCAGTTATTTTTAGAATAGTAGAACTAGGGGAATAATTTAATCACTTATGTTTTTAAGAAAAAAATTGAGCGACTTCAGACTCTATTGTCAGACTCAGACAGCTTCAAGTATGACTTTGAAAATTTTGGTCCTCTTCAACTCCCGCTTGATCCCAGTATTCAAGTTTGTGGTATCGTAGCCTCAGATGCAAGCCTGTTTAAGTCATCGCTCATGCCTGCGAGAATCACTTTTGTGACTGCAAACCAGCTTGACCAAGTGCAAAAATCTTATATTATAATTTCTACAAAGTTTAAATAAATATTTTTATATTTTTTTCAGCCATACGTTACCATTTTTAAGCATGGAGATGATCTTCGTCAGGACCAACTTATTCTACAAATCATCACTCTCATGGACAGAATACTGCAACAGGAAAACTTGGATCTCAAATTAACACCTTACAGGGTACTTGCAACGTCTTCAAAACATGGTTTTGTGCAGGTTGCGTCTCATAAACAATATAGTAAGTGATTTTAATTCGAAAACTAAAGTACCTTGTTTTAGTTTGTGGATTCTCTCGCAATTGCCGAAGTTCTGAGATCTGAGGGATGTATTCAAAACTTTTTTCGTAAGCATAACCCTTCAGAAGGCAGCCCTTATGGCATTTCTGCAGATGTTATGGACACTTACGTAAAGAGCTGTGCTGGATACTGTGTAATAACATACCTTTTGGGTGTTGGAGACCGTCATCTTGACAATCTTTTGTTAACAAAGTAAGCAAAAACTCCATTGAGAAAATATCGAAATTAAAGCAGATTAAATCTTTCAGATCTGGTAAACTGTTCCATATTGATTTCGGTTATATTTTGGGTCGCGATCCAAAGCCTATGCCACCACCTATGAAGCTGAGCAAGGAGATGATTGAGGCTTTTGGAGGAGTTCATTCAGAACATTATCACCAATTCAGGTAAAAAATTGATAAGCTAACCTTCTTACTGAAAATAATAGTAAAAACATTTTGTCTGTAATTGATATTTGCTCAAGTGATAGGTTTTACATTTAGGAGAGAATGTTTTACTGCATTTTTGAGCTTAAGACGATATGCGAACCTTATTTTGAACCTGTTCTCCCTGATGGTGGACGCCTCAGTACCTGATATTGCACTTGAACCAGACAAAACGGTCAGAAAAGTACAGGTATTCAATTAAATTTCATTCTCAGAATGAAGCTTTTTGGAATTAGAAAGTGTACTTTTTTTAGGAGAAGTTTCGTCTGGAAATGAATGACGAAGAGGCTGTGCACTACATGCAAAGCCTCATTGAAGTATCTGCCACCGCAGTTATGGCTGCAATTGCTGAAAGGTTTCACAAGCTTGCTCAGTTCTTGAGAAACTGAAAACAGATATTTGTAACACCTGATAATTTTATATTATGTATTATCACAAAAGTTAACTTTTGATAGCATAAAATACACCAAAAAAAGTAACTCCTTTTAGTATATTTGTTGAAAAAGGAAATGGCCTTTTATATTTATTAACAGAGTAAATATATCAAACTCTTAAAATAATTTTTAGGACAAGTTGAAGTTTTCTTTTCATTACGTTTGATGATGGAAGGCTTGAAGAGTTGATTTTTCGACAAAAGATCCTATGAGACTTTGAGAAGTTGCGTTTTCTACTTTAACCACACAATAGTCGCCGACTTTCAAACCATCTTTTTTAGGAAAAATTACTTTGGTGTTTCTGTCACATCGACCTTGAAACGAATCACTAGACCTTCGACTATCCTAAAAGAGCGGAAAAAAGGCATTCGATCAATAATTTCAGATAAATAAATGAGTTTAAACATTAAAAAAATTATTGCCCCACCCCTTCTACAAGTACAAGTTGCAATGTTCCGATCAATTCTTCATTCAGCCTCTGGACTTTACTTCTGTAAAGCTGAATTAGGCGGTTCATTCTTTCAGCTTTTACATGGTCAGGTACATTGTCTTCTAACTTTCTGTGTGCATGTGTTTTCTAAAAAAACAGATGTATTAGGTCGTTTACAGAAAACTATGATTTGAAAATAATACTACTTCTTTCATAATACTGTGTATCTTACTTCTCTTAAGCTGTATGGAAAAGTGTAAAGATTATTAAAGTTGACTATTTCAACTAAGCTCAAAGTCTCCTGAAATTCTTCTTCAGTCTCTCCGCAGAAGCCTACTATCTATAAAACAATCATTGATGATCAAAAAGGTCTTATAGTTTTCATTGCCATTGAAAAAACGTACAATATCACCAGAAAATTGAATGCCCGGAACCACTTGTTTTGCATGAGATACCAAGTCCAAATATGCTTCTCGGGTGTAACCTCGTCTCATGGCGTCCTATTAATTTTTTTTAAATGATTGAGATTAAATATTAAAGTTTTCAAATCTTACCAGGACTCTGGAGTTACCCGACTGAGGCGGAAGGTGAATTTGTTTGCAAATATTCGGATTATCTTTAATAACATATAATACATCATCAGGAAAATCTTTTGGATGAGGTGACGTGAATCGGATTCTCATTTCTGGATTGATTTCTGCAACTTTCTTCATAAAGAAAATGAGATTCGAATCTCTTATCTTTCATTTCAACTGTAATTATTTACTTGTAGAAGTTCTGAAAAAGTGACACCTAGCTGTTTAGATTTGTAGATTGTTTTGAAACCAGTAGCATTTTCGATAAACTAAAATTGCATGAGTCAGAAAAGCATAAATATCCAAAGAAATAATAACTTTTTCTTACTTTCGGCTCGGAAGTCGTTTTATGAACTGAGGACAAATCATTGTAGCTGTTAACATTTTGGCCGAGAAGTGTCACCTCTTTAACCTGAAATATAAAATAGTGATTTAGCAAACATCTGAAACTTTGAAATATGAAAACTTTATTTTTAATGAGGACCAATAAAATTTATACCCCTTGATTAGATAGTGCCTGTATTTCATCTAAAATTGTTTGAACTGGTCTTGAACGTTCACGGCCACGTGTGAATGGGACAATGCAGTAGCTAAAATGTAGTCTTTTAAAAACATGTCAAAAGCACAGCAGCAAAAAAAATCCACCTGCACATGTTATCACAGCCTCTTTGAATGGAAACAAAACTGGTGACACTGTCCTTATTTAGTCTCACTGGACGTATATCAGCATAGGTCTCCTAGAGTAAAACAACCTTGCATTAAAATATCTTGAATGTCGATAACATCATTTTGAATTGCTTGACATTTCTTCGCACCTCAAGAGACAACATGACATTTATGGCTTTTTGATCAGAAGAGTGAGTGATTGCCAAAAGACGTGGAAGGTCTCTATAAGAGTCAGGGCCAGCAACTATATCTACCATTTCTTCTTTTGTAGACAGCAAGCTATCTTTCAAACGTTCTGCCATGCAACCCTGTGAAAGTGAAGATGAAGTTCCCCATGGAGTTATGATAATTTGTATAACACTATTATGGATTATTTTACCAGAATACCAATTTTTAGATTATTCTTAAACTTTCCGAGCCTGCGACCTTTGGCCATGTAGCCTAGCTTACCAACGACTAAATTTGAAAATTTTATTATCAAAACGTATAGTTCTCGTTGGTAAAAGATAAATAAAGTACCTTTATTTTCGGCACCTTCGCGAATCGAGCATGTAAGCACCAGCCACACATCAGCTTCCTCTCTGTTCAACGTCCTGTGAAAATAGATATTGTCTCTCTGTAACCTACGTTGTATAATTTCTATTTTGCATGGTCACACTCAGTGTGTTACCTCAAGTATCCACTTTCTTCCAAAATCGCTAAGACTAACTCAGCATCGCTGTTGTTCATCTGACATCCCATGACTTCCAGGTAAACTGAAAGAATCTTGAATCCTTAGCGCTATGAGGTGAAATTCTGTAGAATGGCTAAAAATTACCCCTTAAGCCATTGCCTTTGTACATCTCACTTGAAATATACGGGTGAAGCTCGGAAGGGGTTATTCTCTGCCCTTTAAAAGGAGAAACCTCTGACGATGTAATTAAAAAGTCTCTTAAAGAAGGACCTCTTTTCAAAGATCTTTTCGACTTGATTTCATTGAAACAATATGCTGATGAACTTAAACGTCGCACTCCTCGACAAGAATAGAGAAAAACGTGCAAAAGTGACATTTTTTTAATATATGCCAATTAACCCCAAATTCGTATTTAATTTTTGTATTTTTGAGCCTCAGTCGAAAAATAAACAAATAAAATATTTGCATCCTTTGCTTGAAGGCACAGATTTCTAGATGAAAACATAAGGTTTGCCGCTGGCAAAAATCCAAAGAAGACTCGAAAAGAGTGCGGCGATTACGATAACAAAACAAATAAAACACGTCAGACTCGCGATCAGCATGTTGAACAGACTCTGTAATGAAAGATTCGATGCAGAAGTAAAAACAAAATAGCCCTACAAATTTAGATTATTGAGTTTGTTTCTCTTCGGCTAATAAATGCTGTCTGGACGTTTTGCTCCTCCTCAAACTGTATAGTTATTTTGGTTGTTCTACTAGAAGCAAGCTTTCAGAGAAGAAAAATGTCGCTTTTAGCCCACGTTCGACAAGCTTACATGGAGACACCACCAGTGACAAGGGCCTACACAACAGCGTGTGTTCTGGTAATGCTACAGGATATTTTCTCTTCTATTTGATCAGTAGATTATTAAAGTGTACGTTTTTAGACAACATTAGCTGTTCAGCTTGAGCTTGTATCACCCTTCCAGCTTTATTACAATCCTATTCTAGTATGGAAAAATTACCAGGTAGAGATCATCGAAAATGAAAAATGAATGAATCCATTCCCCAAAAAAACCTCATTTTCATTTAAAGGTTTGGCGCCTGGTGACGACCTTCTTGTTTTTTGGTTCTTTCGGCTTCAATTTTCTCTTTAACATGATATTTACGTACAGGTAAATTAAACAGTCAGATTTTCGCCACAAGATCTGTGCTTTACTTGGACTATTTATAATATGTTTCAGGTACTGCTTTATGCTAGAGGAAAATTCATTTCGTGGTCGAACAGCAGATTTTGTAATGATGTTTCTCTTCGGAGGAGTTTGTGTGATCATTTCCTCGTTATTCGTCAACTTGTTATTTCTTGGTAATTACTTAGGTTTAAAATTTGTAAAAAGCAAAGTAAATGGATGGAGATTTGTAAATTAATTTTGTATTTTGAGTTTGACAGTTTAAACCTGTTTTTCTACTCTTGACAGGTCAAGCATTTACCACAATGCTAGTTTATGTTTGGGCAAGGCGAAATCCCTATGTTCGTATGAACTTTTTTGGCGTCATTACTTTTAGTGCACCTTATCTACCCTGGGTCCTTCTCGGATTCAACCTTCTGATAGGAAACACTGTTTATGTTGACCTGGTAAATAAGATCCTTACTTTAAATGAACCGTTGATTAATGGTTGAATAATTTCAGGTTGGTATGGTTGTTGGGCATGTCTATTACTTCTTAGAGGACATCTTGCCCAATCAACCAGGGGGATTCAGAATCCTTAAGACACCTAGAATACTACAAATGCTTTGTGATGTTCAAGAAGAAGACATTGCTTACGAACCTCTGCCTGATGCACTTAGACCTGGTGGATACACATGGAATAGACATGATGTAAGGATGCTGCTGATATTTTTCTTTACCCTAATTCGAGTTTTTAAAATTCTTTTTAAGGTTGCCCCAGAGGGAGAGCAACCCAATGACGAAGATCAAAATGGAGCAGACGATGAAGCTCGCGCTCCACGATAGCTGAGAGGATTAAAAGGGTCAACATTGTGATATCTAAGTTAAACTGTAAAATTGGAAAATGAATCCCATCTTTTCATTTTCTTTTTGTGCATATTCAATAATCAATCTGACTTGATTTTATTTAACTTTATCATTGTTTTTGAATTCTGCAACAGTTTTGCTTAATATACCATTTCAGTAATGGATTTATTTCGTTACACCAAATGAGTGGGTTTTCAAAATAAATTAATTTTTATTGACCTCGTTCGAATATTATTTTAAAAGTTCGTTTGGAGTGGGCAAGAGTTACTTGACCCATTCACCCCGCACCAGTTTTGCAAGGTCTGAGAGATTCCACTGGCGCCATAATTGGATTGCGGATTCGCTTGAGACAATTTTTGTTGAAGTCTCACAGATATCTAGGCTGCTGCGTAATCATAGGTTTCTAAGTTTCATATTATTTTGTGACGGTGACTTGCATAAACAATTTGTTCACCGTTCGCCGCTTTGTCTTAGAGCTTCAACAGTTTCATATTGAATAATATTCCAACATTATCTTTGCTAGAATTATTGAGAATGGCTTTTGAAGGGCTGAACTCCACTACGTTTAACAAGATGGAACTGGGTTTGACCAGAGCAAGGTATTTTTAGCCTGAGCTTTTTATCAAAGCACATGAAAAGGTTGCAATATATTAATTACACTTTACTTAAAGAGATTCTTTTGAACCGAAACATCCTATCGAAATGTCTGAAAAGAGCTACCGTGAGAATTTGCAGAAAGGAATAGCAGAGCAAATGAGACAAACACAGGTACGTGTTGATTTTTACACTCTGGAAACACACACCCTGAATATTAATGAAACTCACTTTCAAGGGTTTCTCTGCACCTCTATGTTGGGCATTCGAAAGATCTGCCGTTTCAAAAGTTGGACATCTACCCTGTATTACAAACAGAAGCCGTATTCAAGTGAGCTGTGACTTTAAAATCAGCAGTTTTCTCCCTATGTAGTACTTTAAATTTTAAGTAAACATGTGGGTTTTTTTTAGCTGGAAATCCTCGACAATCGTGACATTCAAATTGACTTTGACGATATTTATGGTAGACCTGAGATGTCAGAACAGGTATTTAAAATGTTTGACCTTTGAATTTACGAATAAATAAACTTATTTTTGAAATTTCTTTCTAGATGGTCCGTCCTCATGACATCATTGAAAAGTGCATTGCCTCAAAAGAATTTTAAAGAACACCAAGCTCTATTTGGAAAACTCAATTTTGAACGTATTTCCAAATAGATAACATCAATAAACGCATCATTTCAAGTAACTTTTCTGTTTCAAGTCCCCGTCTGATAGATAAAGGGCAGGCATCTTCGTGTCACAAATTTACAAAGTTATAAACCTCAACCTTCATCACGGTATCGTATTGAAAAGTGCTCAGTATGTTGAGAATATTATTTAATCTGAATGAATATTATCTAGTACAATTGAGCGAACTCTTTTGAAAAGATCATTTTCAGCAATTTGATGAGGCAAAAAAACTCAGCTAAAAAAATATATTGACTCTTTTACTTTCTGAAGGTCTAGGTCCCCTTTCTTTGGAATGGCTTTAAACATGATTTCTGCCCTTGCCATATCCTGAGATGAGACCTGTTTCCCAACATTCCTCTCCCTCGAACGTAAATAATGATTGATAAAAAGTCTTGACAAATTCTCAAGGATGGGCTGCGAGTGTAGTGCAACAAACTGCTCCCTACACACGATGTTCAGGGCTTTCACTGAGCATGCGTGAGTCCAGTAGCAATCATGGACACTTGAAAAGGTTATTCCAGCGTCCCAAAGATAGAGTGACGTCAACATCATATGGGTCGAGTCAAGGGAGTGGACGAAATTAGGTGGAAAACCGTTTCGCTGTTTAATGACGTTTGGCTTTGACTTTGAGTCCTAATAAAGAATGAGGTACAGTTTGCAATAAAGCTTAAGCATTAATTGTTCTTCTTAAGGACTACCTGCTGAAAGTCACTCGATAAAACTGGAATGCTAGAGAGCTCTGGAAATAGAAGTTTATTAACACCCAAATGTAAAGAAGGTATTTCTAATGCTTTCAAACCAATTTTAAATCCATGGTGTGGCTCTTGTCTAAACTTTTTCGAATAAGGTTGTATTACAGTGAGCCCGAGGGGTGTTTCCCATTCGACGTTTTTCTGAAAAGTGCCTGAAATTACGTTTGCACATTCTGTGAACCAGCCCTGAAAAAACTTTCATGGTTAACTTGCAATCAAGAGGCATATTTTGTTTGTTTCTCAGACCTGTATTTGCTGTGAAGCAGTAAACATTTCGTTGAGAGATTCAAAAGTCATCTTGGCCAAATACTTGGCTGCCTTGTCAACTTCTTCAGCAGGAAAGTCTTTCAAATCTTTCAATTGACGGGCAATTTGGAGCCTTGCCCCGAACGACGTGACTCCATAAACTGTTGTCATCACGGTTTGCTTTATGACTTTTCGATCCACAAATCCGTTGAGGATAGTTGCTACTGGATTACCTGAATTTTAACTTTTCTGTTCAGGTCATTCATTAAAAGGACGAATTAATCTTACCAGTATTTTCATCTTCTGCTCGTTTTGAATTGACAATGGCTGCAATTTCACTGTAAACGTCTTGTGGTTTATCTGACGGCAAGACATTCACAGACCTTCCACCCAAAATATCTCTTCCAAGGGCTGCATAATGCTGAAGCCCATTGCACGATCCATCCTAGGGTATAACAAATAAAAACCACTCGTTAAAAGATGTGAAATAATTCAAAATTAAATTAAAGATCTTGCTTGATGAATTGGAAGATGAGATACAAAGTCCTCAGGATTCTCACACTGCAGGGCATCTCGAAGCTCTATACAAGCAGCTAAGGTCTGCCAGGGCTCATCAGAATCAACCCACCAACTATTTTCAAGATCTCCCATTGGGTCGTTGGCTGACTGTAGTATTTGATCAATATTATCTTCTGCATATGCCAATCTGTTAATTAGTAAATATCGATGAAGTTTTGGTGCTATGAAAATCCGTCAAATTCATGACCCGTCAAAAATTCGTTTGACTGAAAATTCGTTCCGCCGAATTTCCGGATCCATGGAATTAGGAATAAAAAAATTAATTTTTTTAGTTTAGAAAAACTCTCATAACTCCTTTATTTTTAAATCTAGAAAGCTGAAATTTTGCACAAGTGTAGTCAAGGCATTAAACTACAAATCTTGTTTTATAAACTTTTCTCTATCTTTAAAATTATATTTTCTACGAATTATTAATTAGAAGGAATTTTAACGATGGCGAGGAGGAATAAAAAAAATTAATTTTTTTAGTTTAGAAAAACTCTCATAACTCCTTCAATTTTAATGCTAGAACGCTGAAATTTTTCACAAGTGTAGTCAATGCATTGAAATACAAATCACATTTTATAAACTTTTCTCTATCTTCAGAATTAAATTTTCTAAAAATCATTAATTCAAAGGATTTTTTCCGTTTTTCATAATATAAGATGATTCGACACAGTGTTCAGAAAAACTCTCACAACTCCTTCAATTTTAAAGTTATAACGCTGAAATTTTGCACAAGTGTAGTAAAAGCATTAAACTA
>Ga0194133_10004707_pt1 | contig 17943 bp, 17 predicted proteins | sample TA2KigOf40mmetaG_FD_155448 | JGI IMG/M metagenome (GOLD analysis project Ga0194133, IMG submission 155448) | Freshwater microbial communities from Lake Tanganyika, Tanzania - TA2015055 Kigoma Offshore 40m | ecosystem: Environmental > Aquatic > Freshwater > Lake | place: Tanzania: Lake... | reverse complement strand
TCAACTGATGGCAAGGCAGTTGCTGAGATTGTAAAAATTGAAATTTCAGGTGATGAAAAGACAATTGAAGAGTGGCTTGGCTCAGATCTGTCAAAAGCTTTCGATGGTGTTGAAATTCAGTGGGTTGTTCCAGCGGTAAATGATGGAGAAACCGGACTTGTAGCTGTTCACCTAGCAACGCCTAATGGCGATGTACGCTTGGACTAAAATGAATGTCTCGACCCTTGATATCCAAGGGTTACTGTATTTCGAGCCACCTCGCTTTAAGGACGGCCGGGGATTTCTATATGAACGCTACAACCCATCAACTCTTAGTAAATTAGGAGTCCAATTCATCCAGCAGAACGTCTCAGTCTCAAATCAAGGTGTTATTAGGGGTATGCATTGGCAATATCCGCCCCACGCACAGGGCAAACTTGTCACTTGCCTTAATGGAGAAATTTACGATGTAGCTCTGGATATTCGCTTAAACAGTCCAACTTTCGGAAAACATACGGCTGTAAAGTTATCGGGCAAACAAGGTAATTCATTATGGATTCCAAAAGGTTTCGCTCATGGTTTCCAAGCCCTAACAAGCGATGTGGTTGTAACATACTCTGTAGACGCTGCGTTTGCCCCAGATTACGCCAGTGAACTTAATCCCTTCGATAAAGAACTTGGAATTGAATGGCCAATCACATCCTCAACTCTGAGTGAAAAGGATAGAAATGCAGCGCCACTCAGCTCACTTGATCACTCAAAACTGTTTAGCTAGCAACTCATGAACTATCTGGTCACAGGAGGTGCTGGATTTATCGGAGGCCACTTGGTGGAGTTGTTACTTAAAACCGACTCAAAGGTGCTAGTTCTAGATAAATTGACTTATGCAAGCGCACAGTGGACTCCACCAGAGGGCAATCCCAATTTTAAGTTCATTAAATTAGATATTACAGATCGAAGTGTGCTCCTAGAAAATACTCAAAGTATCAGGTCATTTCTAGGGGAAGAATTCTCAATTTTTCATCTAGCAGCGGAATCCCATGTAGATCGATCCATTAACTCTGCCGACGAATTCATAAATACTAATGTTTTAGGAACGCAGATAATGCTAGATTTCTCAAAAGAATTTAAAACTGCACGATTTTTACACATCAGCACCGATGAAGTTTATGGCTCCCTCGAAACAGGAGAGGCAACCGAATCATCTCCTCTTGACCCCTCGTCAGCCTACTCAGCTTCTAAGGCAGCAAGTGACTTAGTGGCGCTTGCTCACCATAAGACTTTTGGCACTGATGTTATTGTCACTCGTTGTGTTAATAATTACGGTCCGAGACAAAGTCTAGAAAAGTTCATACCTAGAGTGATTTCAAGGGCCCTAAAGGGCCTACCGATTCCCATCTACGGAACGGGAGTAAATATCCGTGAGTGGATATATGTTGAAGACCATTGCAAAGCTTTATTGAATTTAATTAATAAAGGTAAAAGTGGTCAGATCTACAATATAGGTTCTGGGGAAAGACGCTCCAATATTGAAATTGCCCAACTTCTTCTAGATTCTATGAAGCGGCCAACAAAGATCGATCACATAGAAGACCGGCTTGGGCACGACTTTAGATACGCCCTCGATTCATCACAAGTTAAAAGATCACTAATGATGCCGCCCGTCACTTCCATAGAAAAAGGCTTGAAGCATACAATTGCGTACTATCAAGAGTATGGAAAATCTAAAGAGTTCGAGAGAGAATTTGCTCTGATGGAGAATTCTTATGCCCGCTAAAGGCATAATCCTAGCAGGAGGCCACGGAACCCGCCTATTTCCCCTTACTGCCGTGACAAGCAAACAACTCTTACCAGTTTATGACAAGCCCATGATTTATTACCCTTTAGCAAACCTCATGAGTGCTGGCATTAGAGAGATTCTAATTATCACTTCGCCGGATACAAGGAACCAATTCGAAGCTCTTCTTGGGAATGGCTCGCAATGGGGAATTCAAATAAGTTTTTGCACACAAGAGAGGCCAGAAGGAATACCTCAAGCTTTTTTGCTTGCTGAAAAATTCCTTAGTGGCTCAAAAAGCGTTCTCATGCTTGGCGACAATGTCCTAGTGGGTTCAGGACTTGGCAGAAAACTTAGCCTTATCGCCAATGATCCAGGTTGCCATATTTTTGCCTATGAGGTTGAAGACCCTACTAAATATGGCAACATTAGATTTCGTAAAGATGGTTCTGTAAAAGACGTCGTAGAAAAACCAAAAAAACCTGTCAGTAGATTTGCAGTTCCAGGACTCTACTTCTTTGATGAGACCGCTCCTGATCAAGCAAAGGTTCTTAAAAAATCTAAAAGGGGCGAATTCGAAGTAACCGACTTGATTAACTCTTATGCAAAGAATCACTACCTTAAGGTAAGCCAGCTCTCACGCGGCACAGTGTGGATTGATACTGGCAATGCAAGAGACCTCGCGCTCGCCGCCGAATACATAAGAGTCCTGCAGCAAAGACAAGGAACTTACATTGCCTGCTTAGAAGAGATTGCTCTCAGGGCGGGTTGGATTAATGAGATTAAAATTCACAGATTTCATTTAGAGATCAATTCCGAATACGCGAATTATGTGAGAAAGTTAAGAACGGCCGATGTTATTAGAGAAGTTGAAACATTTTGACGCTCGGCAAACTTTGCGTTATTGGTGGCAAAAGCTTTATTGGCAAGAATATTGAAGCTGATACTAAATTATCGAAACAAGATTGCAATCTCCTTGATTTTAGTGAAACTAAGAGTGCCCTAAAGAGAATTATGCCTGATTCCATAATCAATTGTGCAGCAAAACATGGTTCTGTTAAGGAAATGTCGAGCAATCATGTTGGTTATTTGGAGGAGAATCTCAAAATTAATATGAATATTCTTAGGGCAGCACACGAACTAGATATCAACAATGTACTCCTACTTGGATCGGTTTCAAGCTTCCCATTTGAAAAGAAGAATGTAATTTCAGAAGAGGACTTTTATTTGGGACCAGTTAATGAATTGAATTTTGGATACAACGCAGCGAAGAGAATGATTGTAGACTTAACAAGAACTTATCAAATTGACCACGATAGAAATTATAAGGTTGCTCATCTGGGCAATATCTATGGCCCAGATATGAGATTTGGTGAAAACGCGACACTGGTAGGAAATCTAATTTTCAGAGTCCACCACGCGCTGATTCATGATTCTGACCTCGTGCTCTATGGTGATGGAACTGACATTAGAGCACTAACGTACGTCAAAGATTTACAGGCAATATTACTGAGTTTTATGCAAGAACATTTTCTTAAGAGTCACATAATTGTAAGTTCAGGTTCAGTAGTGAGCATCAAGGAATTAGCAGTATTGATTGCGCAATGTATGGGCTTTGGTAGAAATATTCTATTCTCAGGGGAGCGCAAACTCGGTCAACGTAAAGTTGCAATGAGCGTAGTTCTGAGTTCGCTCTTGCCAAACTTTGAGTTTACGCCGTTGCGAGAAGGATTAATTTCAACAGTAGAATGGTTCAAACAAAAACAAAGCCGTCCTAGCTGAGTCGGTTGAGCATCGCTCTCGTAAAGCGAAGGTCGCGGGTTCGATTCCCGCGGGCGGCTCAAAGACACTTTACTTGGAACCTCATTTGATGTAGGTTTTTGCAGTGAGCAAAGTTAACATTCGCGATGGTGAAAATCAATTTCAAAGATTATTTGAAGATGACAAATATTCAGAGCTTACCATGGGTGCTATGCGCGCATATGATTGGTGTGAAGACCCCAGGAGACTCGTATTCACTTTTTCAAGGTACAAATTTGTGTCAAAGATTCTTGCAGGGAAAAAAATGGTGGCGGAAATTGGCTGTGGAGATGGCCTAGCTTCAAAACTTGTTGCACAAACAGTCTCAGACCTTCACCTGACAGACTATGATGATCGTTTTGTGGAGATTACAAAAACCAAATACGATATACTAAACGACAATATTCTTGTCTACAAGCACGATATTGTATTGCAAGGATTCAAAAAAAAGTTTGAGGCGATTTATGCCCTTGATGTATTGGAACACATTCCAGAAACTCACGACGAAAGGGTGCTTAATAATATTTGTGAAAGCCTGAATGAGCACGGTATCCTTATTTTAGGAATGCCGTCATTAGAATCTCAAGTCTATGCCTCTCCTATTAGCAAAGAAGGCCATGTAAATTGCAAGTCGGGAGAAGACTTAAAATCCTTAATGCAAGGTTTTTTCCACAATGTATTACTGTTCTCAATGAATGATGAAGTTGTGCACACGGGTTTTTCACGACTAGCACACTATATTTTCGCCATAGGATTTTCTCCCAAATCTAAACTTAATGTCTAATTACTAGTCAGTCCCTACCCTATCTCCGTAGTCGAAAAAACCTGTTTCAAGTTTGAGTTGATTCTCCTTTAGGAGCAAAAAGTTTTCAATCACTTAAGCATCCAAGTCGGTGCCCATAAAGCACTTAAATGTGTCCTCAACCGAACATCCTTCTTCTGTGGCAAAGGCGGATGTTTACATTTCAAAAATAGAAATATCAGGCGATGAAAGCACAATCGAGTCTTGGCTCGGCTCAAGTCCAAAGAGAGCATTCAAGGATGTAGAAGTCCTCTATCGAGATCCTTCACGGTTTGACGGTGAAACTGGAATTATCTCCGTAACAATATCCACACCCAAAGGCGAGGTAGTCCTAGAATAAACGCAGCCCAACTCAATTCGCCGCCCTAGCTCAGTCGGTAGAGCGTCGCTCTCGTAAAGCGAAGGTCGCGGGTTCGATTCCCGCGGGCGGCTCCGGATCTTGTTCCCTTTCGTATCAATATGCAATTTGTCTTCATACTTGCGTTTATGCACGAATAGAATTCCAATATTGGTTGCGAAGAGCATGACGAGATTTTCTCTGAGAATTTAAGAATTCTAATCTGATGATACCAAGCTTTGCGTAATGCGAGCTCATGTATACCACGCGATGCAAGTGGATGTAAGTCCATTTTGTCGAGATAAGTGTTTGTATCAAAAGAGCTAGAAGCAGCTCAAAAGACCTTGTAATTGGATGTGTAGACGGGCGCACCCCAACACCGTTTCTCAGGCCGCTTGTTAACTCCATCGCACAGATTTAGCTTTAAGATTTGTTAGCTTAGGAAGAGAGCTTGACGGAGAGAGAAAATATTTCAAGAGTTTTCAATCACAATTTTACCCAGGAGAAGATACTAATCACTATGATAGAGATTAAGGATTAGAAGCTTTTGTAGGTGTATATCAAAAACAAAGTTATAATTATGAGCAATTCTTATGAGAGTCTGAGCGTTAGGGGATTATTGATTCTTGGCATGCCCTACATTAGAATCTCTAACACGAGCTTCAATTATTAGTAAAGAAAGACATGTTAGTGATGTTACGTGAGATGAGTTTAGGACAATTTTCTAGTATTTTTTCCACAGCACGTTTTAGTTTTTGATGAATAACCAAACACTAAATTCAGGCTTTAATAGAATACAACTCAGTCTTATTGTAATGGGCTTTGGACCAAATTATATTCACACTAGTTAATCTCTTCGAAAGAGCCCTGCTCGGATCAGTCTTCAGAAATCTACCCTGTATCGAACATCAGATTTTATCTTTGTTAAGAGGTCTACTAATCTCGTCGGAAAAGATTGGAATCTAATTACAGAAAATCACCCACTTGCGTCAGTTTTTCAAAGGTTTGGCTAGAATTGACATCAACTCCGCCACACTAATGAATTGATAATGATGATATTCAGTATATACTTTCATCTCCGCAGTTTCATATAAAGCAAGAACTTAAGGACGTGTCATGAATAATTTGTCACACCATGATCTAGTTGGTCTTTTTGAAATGATGCTTTATATTAGATTAACGGAGGAAAAAATTGCTCAGGAATATCCAAAGGGTCAAATGCGTACACCGACTCACTTGGGAACAGGGCAAGAAGCTGTCGCAGCAGGGGTTTTAAGGAACAAGGTTTCAGGCGATGCCATCTTCAGCCATCATAGATGCCACAACCATTTTCTAGCGAGCGGTGGGTCTGCAAAGTCCCTATTCGCAGAATTATTGGGAAGAAGTGGCGGTTGTTCTGGTGGAAGAGGGGGCTCAGTTCATCTCGTGGATAGGAATTCGGATTTTTATGGCTCCTCACCAATATTAGGACAATCAGTTGCACTAGCTGCGGGGGCTGCCTATGCTTTCAAAACTAAAGGTAACAGAAATATTGCAATTGCATTTTTTGGTGACGCCGTATTTGAGGAAGGGACTACCTGGGAAAGTTTCAATTTTGCAAGCATCAGTAGATTACCAGCACTTTTTGTTTGCGAAAATAATAGTTACAGTACCGAAAGTAAACTAGACAAGAGAATTTCACTGGAAACATCTTTTTCGGAAAGAGTTAAATCCTTCGGCATCCGATATCTGCGAGTGAATGGAAATGACAGTATAGAAACCTTCGAAAAGAGCAAAGAAATTGTCGAATGGATCCGGGAAGGAAATGGACCAGCGCTTATTGAGTGCGAAACTTATCGATGGCGAGAGCATGTTGGTCCAAAGTTTGATTGGGAAATGAATCGAAGTTATCGGACTCGCCAAGAAATTGAGTATTGGATGCAAAAGTGCCCGATTCAACTAATTGAGAATTATCTAGTGAATGCTGGCCACATATCACGTCAAGAGGTTGAAGATCGAAAATTGGAAGTTAAAAAGCAGCTGGATACCGATTTTCTAGAAGCTCTAGATTCCCCATTCCCCACAGCAGAGTCACACTTGAAGAACATTTATGCTAGTAGACAGGGGTAATCGTGAGGATTTTGAGTTATGCAGAGGCGATTTCTGAAGCTACGGTAGAAGCAATGAAGATAGATTCTTCAATTCATCTCTTTGGGATTGGCCTAGATTACTCATCAGGAGTTTTTGGTACTACTACAGAGGCGAACTCATTTTTTGGACCATCGCGAGTGATAGATACACCCGCTATGGAGAATGCATTAACGGGAATCGCAGCTGGTGCAAGTTTATGTGGGATCAGACCAGTGGTGATTCACGCTAGAAACGATTTCATGTTCCTTGCTTTGGATCAAATGTTGAACGTCTTGTCAAAGTGGCATTATATGTTTGATGGTCGAGCTTCAAATATGCCGGTTGTAATACGTTCAATAATCGGCAGAGGTTGGGGACAAGGCGCAACACATTCACAAAGTATCCAATCAGTGCTAGCGCACTTTCCTGGCTTAAGAGTCGTTATGCCGGCAAGCGCAAGAGATGCAAAAGGTATGCTGCTATCAGCTTTGAACAGTCCAGACCCAGTGGTCATTCTTGAGCATCGAAACTTATATGAAGTCAAAGGAGAAGTGGGTCAAGCAACGCCACTAGAAGGTGCATCGATAGCAAAAAAGGGGAAGGACTTAACTATTGTGGCCAGTTCAGTGTGTGTTCAAGAGTCACTTATTGCAGCTGATCAAGCATCTGAACTAGGAATTAATATTGAAGTAATTGATATTCGCAGTATTCAACCATTAGACATAGAAACTATATTAAATTCAGTCAGAAAAACAAAAAGACTTATGGTAGTTGATACATCCTGGACAAATTTTGGATTAGGATCAGAAATCGGAGCTTCTGTTCTCGAGTCGGGAATAGCTTTACTATCCCCACTAGTACGATTGGGGCAGGCAAATTCACCGGCTCCTGTTTCCAAGCCTCTCGAAGATATACATTATCCAAACGCGACGAAGATTTTTTCTGTAGCAAAACAATCCATCTCATATAAATCAAGTGAAATTGAGACAGTAGATAATCTACCGAAAATTGCAGATGACTTCCTAGGTCCTTATTAGAATGATCTAAAGATGGAATTAGAGCATAATCACCTGATTCAACTCAGCAGCCCCCCTTTGTCTGTACAAGAATCTTTCATGAAATACATTAAATCCGAAGAATTTTTCGGAAAGAATTTTCTGGTTATAGGCGCAACGTCACCGATTGCAAGTGCTATAGCTGATTTATTGAGCCAATTGAATGCAAATGTCCTGCAAACATCTTTTTCAGTAAAAAAAAGTTCCGAGTATATAGATCTAGATATTTCAAAGACTAATTCAATCCTAAGGCTTTCTAAAAAATTGTTGTCCCAGGGATTATTACTAGACGGTATCATTAATTGCGCGGGAATTACTGAAATTCCATCCGAGATAGAAGAGGGGTCAATTGAAGTTTTTAGACAAGTAATGGAGGTGAACGTAATCGGAACTTGGAATCTAATTCGTATATTGAGTGGTAACATGAAGAGACCTAGTAGATTTGTTCAGATTGCTGGAGGTGGGGCCAGCGGGCCCATGATTTATCTCCCCGCCTATTCTGCGTCAAAATCGGCCGTGGTTCGACTAGTTGAAACTCTTTCAATTGAGATGATACAGAAAGATATTTATATTAATTGTCTTGGACCTGGTGCTATTGATTCAAGTATGACAAGGAGAATTCTTAAGTCTCAGTCAAATTCGAAAGTAAAAAGTGCGATTGGGGATTTGATTCCAGGAAAGCAGGGCTATTTTGATCCGATGACTACTGCTTTGTGCGTAGCTATGATGATGACATCAACTTTCTCTGGGGTGTCAGGAAGATTCTTTTCTGCACAGTGGGATGATTGGAATGATCCGGCCGTACTGGCTCAAAAGAGTGCTTCCTGTTCGAGTGCGTTTGCCCTGAGGCGCGTGATTTGCGATTAGTATCCCTGTAGGCTCGGGTAATGAGTGATATTTTTGTTACGGGTGGCGCGGGTTACGTCGGCACACGTCTAGTTGAGAGTCTCCTGGAAGATGGCCATAATGTAGTAGTTTACGATACTTTTTATTATGGAAATTTTCTTCCTTGGAATCGAGAAAACCTAAAGGTTGTTCTAGGCGACATCAGAAATAGAGAATTGATTCAAGAATCGATTCCAGAAAATAGTATCATACTCCACCTAGCATGTATTTCAAATGATGCCAGTTTTGAATTACGCCCAGAACTGTCAACATCAATCAATCGAGACGCATTTACCAACTTAATTGAAGCCGCAATAAAGAAGAATGTTAGACGTTTTGTGTATGCTTCAACAAGTAGCGTCTATGGTGTATCTGCCCAAAAAGATGTGCGAGAAGATCATCCTAAGAAACCTTTAACATTATACAACGAATATAAGGCTTTTTGCGAACCGATATTGATGCAACAGTCAATCGGACGCTTTGAACCTGTTATTTTCAGACCTGCAACTGTATGTGGTTTTTCGCCACGTATGAGATTTGATCTTTCGGTTAACATTCTTACTGCGAGCGCATTGTTCAATAATGTCATCAATGTCTTTGGCGGTTCACAACTCCGACCTAATCTACACATACTTGATTACATAAATGTGGCTAAACTTCTGTTACACGACGATAGGTGTGTTGGACAGATATACAATGTAGGTTCACAAAATCTCTCTATTAGGCAAATTGCAGAAACAGTTCGAGACACCTTAATCAAAATTGACTCCAAATATGAGTCGCTGGAACTGAGATTCAAAGAATCAAATGACCTACGTTCGTATCACATAAACTCAGACAAGATTAAGAATGAATTAGACTTCGTTCCTAGTTACACGATACAGAACGCTGTAAAGGAGATTCATGCCGCATTTATAGAGAAAAGATTCCCATTGGGGCTTGATCATTATTTGTATCACAACGTAAAAACCCTAATGAATCTGGGGATCAAATAGTGGAGAGACGTAAGATAGCTTTAGTCACAGGCGGGGCTGGGTTCATTGGAAGTCATCTCTCGGAATTCCTAATTGGTCATGGCTATTACGTACGAATTCTGGATAATTTATCAAATGGAACAATGTCAAATCTGGACACGATAAATCCGGATGATTATCAACTGATTATTGGAGACGTCTCCGCAGATCTAGATTTAGACTGGTTTAAGGATGTGGAGGTAATTTTCCATCTAGCAGGTATTGGTGACGTTATTCCCTCAATTCAATTTCCAATTAATTATATGCGAGTCAATTCGTACGGGACCTATAACTTATTAAATGCGGCCTCTCAGTCGAGGATAAAGAACTTCATCTACGCAGCGTCATCATCATGTTATGGAAATGCAAAGGTTCCAACGAATGAACGAGCAGATATTTCTATGATGCATCCCTATGCTTTATCAAAGTATCTGGGTGAGCAAGCAGTTTTGAATTGGCCAAAATATTCAGAAATAAGAGCAATGTCCGTTTGTGTATTCAATGCGTATGGTCGACGATTTAAGTCTTCTGGTGCTTACGGTTCCGTACTTGGAGTTTTCTTAAAGCAGTCACTCGAAGGAGTAGCTTTAACTGTAGTTGGGGACGGTTCACAAACAAGAGACTTTGTTCATGTTAAAGACTTATGTCGAGCATTTTATCTGACCTTCACTAAGGGAACAAGTGGTTCTCGATACAATATTGGATCAGGAAAAGGCGTATCTATACTTGAAATAGCGAAACTCCTTGGGAGTTCAATTGTTCATATTCCAAAAAGAGCAGGAGAGGCAATCGATACTCTTGCAGATATTGCGAAAGCCAGAGAAGAATTGGGATGGGAACCCACAATTGATTTTTCAGACGGACTTAGAGAACTCATTGACAATATTCAGGAGTGGAAAAGTGCGCCTCTATGGACTCCAGAATCAATTAAGAAAGAGGTTTCACGATGGGATGATTTGATTGGTAAAAAAAATGGTCTCTGATTCATCATCTTCAAATACCTCTTTGAGTAAGAAATACGGCCACAAGATCATTCCGTTTGATAGCCTAGCTAATGCCTTTCCCGCGGAGAAACGTGCGAATACCATTGTCCTGTGTCATGGCGTATTTGATCTAGTACACCCAGGACATCTTCGACATCTAATTTTCGCTAAATCCAAAGCAGACATACTTATTTGCTCCGTTACTCCTGACGCTTTCATTAACAAAGGTATTTACCGGCCACATTTTTCGCAAAATACAAGAGCACTAAATCTTGCGGCGCTCGAAATTGTAGATTTTGTTGTGATAGATAAGAATCCAACACCAATAGAGCTATTGGGTGAATTGCGTCCAAATTTATTTGCTAAAGGTCATGAATATGGAGCCCTAGAAAATCCTAGGACTAAAGATGAAATCGAAGTTCTAAATAAATTTTCAGGAGAAATCCTTTTTACACCAGGAGACTTCGTCTATTCATCAACGAATTTGATTAGTAGAGATACCAATAAATATCTTTCGCTTGGCATCAAAGACACTTTGGACGTAGAAAACATTCAGCCGAATCAGATTCATCAATGCTTAGAAAAATTCTTGGGAATTAGAGTCTTGGTAATTGGGGACACGATAGTTGATGAGATTGTGAAGTGCCAATCCATAGGTGGACAGACAAAAACTCCAACATTAAGTGTTCGAGAGCAAGAAAAATTACAATTCTTGGGCGGGGCTGCCATAGTTTCAGCTCATTTAGCAGCAGCGGGGGCTGATGTAAAGTTTGTAAGTGTTGTCGGGAAAGATGAAGAAGCTGCCTTCGTAGAGAAAGAATTATTGAAACTTGGTATCAAAGCGGATCTGATTGAAGATCGTACGCGACCAACAACCAGAAAAAGAGTATATGAGGCATCCGGCTACCGTTTGCTAAAAGTAGATAATTTGGACAATCGTCAAATCGATAATAATGTAACTGAAAAAATTGAAGAAAATATTTTATTAGGGGAATACGAAATTGTGATATTTTCTGATTTTCGCCACGGCGTCTTTAATCTCAAGAACATCGAATATTGGTCAACTTTAATTCCGAGCAGCAAACTCAAAGTTGCGGACAGTCAAGTTGCGAGTCGCTGGGGAAACATTACTGACTTTAAGGAATTTGATTTGATTACTCCAAATGAAAGAGAAGCTCGTTTTTCTCTCGGGGATCAGGACTCTACGGTAGTAAATCTTGGATTGCGAGTTCGGGAAAAGTCTAAGGCTAGAAATGTTTTTCTCAAGTTGGGAGATAAAGGATTGCTTGCATTAGACAGTCAAGCTTCGACATCTTCGGGTATTTTTCCGGTACCAAGTATCACGAAGACGCTCGTTGACGCTGTTGGTGCCGGAGATGCACTTCTTTCATATGGGGCGCTTGCGTTATACGCATCTCAAGATATTCGGGTCGCAGCAATAGTAGGATCTATCGCTGCATCAATTGCTTGCGAGAATGAGGGAAATAATCCGATTTCTCACAAAAGTGTTAAAGAAAAAATTGGGGAGGTTATTTGAGAACTGTTGTTGTAGGGTTAGGGCAAAGAGGGCGAATCCATGCTTCAATTGTTGGTGAAGATTTAGTAGCAACAGTTGATCCTATAAACTCAAGTGCCTCTCATACGGACATACGAGATCTTGAATTGAATAAAATTGATTGTGCAATTATATGTACTCCTGAAAATACTAAATTTGATCTTATTTATTTTTTCTTAAAGAATCAAAAACATGTTTTGGTCGAAAAACCACTACTACTTACATTTGATGAACTTAAAAAACTTGAACAACTTGCTAATGAGAAGTCAGTCGTATTGAAGGTAGCCTATAATCTAAGGTTCGAAAGTGGAATTAAAAATTTGAAAGAGGAACTAAATCGTCGAAAACTTGGGAATGTATATATTGTTAGAGGGTTTTATGGAAATGGTACGGCAAAAAATATCAAAAATAGTGAATGGAGAGATTCTAAAAATGCAGTAGCAACTGATTTACTTGTTCACCTTATTGATTTGATGTATTACATATTTAACGACAAGAATTTAAAAATTGAGTATTTTCGCAAAGCTTCAATTGAAAATCTGGGGGCCGATGACGCACTACTTGTCGGACTTGTGGATCAAGTTATCGTTACTCTGGAAGCATCCTATTTGTCCTGGCAAAATAGGTTCTCTCTTCAGGTGGTTGGGGAGAAGGGAGCGATAAAAATAGATGGGTTGAGTAAATGGAAGAACCACAATTATGAAAAGCATGTAAGAGTATCACCTTCCGGTCCCCCAATAATCAGTAATGAATGTTTTGAGGTTCCCCATGTGGCCGATGAGTTGCAGTGGGAAGATTTCAAGGAAAATATGAGAGAAAGGTCAAAAGTGTCATTAGAAAAAGATATACAGATTGCGAGTGTACTAGCCAACCTGGATGCATCGTTTTCTGAAAGAAAGTTGGATGCCGAGTGAGTGAGTGCCAAGAGTGAGCAAAGAGACTTCTAATTTTTGTAATCTGGCACAGCAGAGTCCTTACTTCTGTCACCATAACCACTTAAGTTACGAAATGTCAGTCCCGTGTTTCTAAAGTATTTATACGGAGTCGGTGGAAGCTCATTTAGAACATTGCAAAATTTTCAATCAAGTTGTTTTCTAGCTATCAGAGCTTTGAATTTAGTTATTAATGGAATATTGTTGAAAAGAAAATATCAAAAAGTTGTTGTTGCTGCACTTGGACATCTTTGCCATGATATTGAGCTCTTTAGCGAAGTCGCGCAGAAAAAGGGTGTTGGAGAATTCATGTTCATTCCTATAGGAAAGCCAGCGAACCGCCTCTTGTACGAGAAAATGAAGATGAGATATAGGTTTTGCGATGAAGATCTTGTTGGCTTTGTAAACACAATTTTGAAAGCTCCAGGGCTTAGGAAGTTACGACTCAATTTGGAGTATTCAGCAACCGATTTTGAATTTTTTGATAACTCAAGAACACCTATTTCACTCACTCAAAGGGAGCTTGAAATTACTAAGTCAATTCTTCTTCGTAACGGCTGGACAGAGGGACAAAGGATTGTATGCTTGTGCGTAAGAGATGATGGATTTGATAGAACTAGGCACGTTAAGTCAACTGTAGAAGAACTCGCATATAGAAACTCCGAGATTTCATTATTTAGCAAGAGCATAGAAGAATTAGTCAGAAGGGGCTACTTTGTTGTGCGAATGGGCAGAGAATCAAAATCCAGGCTGGAACAATCGCTAGGAAATTATTACGACTATTCATCAGGAGATGTATATCTCGAGCCTGTCGAACTGGGTATTTTCTTTCTCTCTGAGTTCACAATTTCCACAGAGTTTGGCGTAGATGAACTCGCGACTCTCTTTCGTAAACCAGTAATCCTTCTGAACCATCTTCCTGTGGGCCAAGTTAGAAAGTCTTTCCTAAGACCATACAGCCTACCAAAGCAGATTCTAGATTCATCAAGTAAAGAAATCTTAAAGATCCACCAACTTATATCCAGAGATTTGATAAATTTATGGGGAAAGTCTGAATATTCAAGAAATAATTGTAACTATAAAGATAACCATGATTTAGAAATATTGAACTCAGTAAAAGAGTATCTTGAGATCAAAGATGAAATTAGGAAATCAAAATCCAGATTGGGCAATTCGCAGGCACAAAAATTAATTTATCAAGATAGGCTTAATCAACCAGTTATTAGCTCACATTGGGCGAATGGAAAATGAAGAAGTACTTACGGAGCTTCAAGATAGGCTGGTTGACTCCCAGCTATGGACAATTAGTCGATGTAATTGCAGCACTAGAAATAATTGATTCTGCTGAAATTGAGCTGAAAAATAATGTAATTTGGTATTTTCCATATAGGGAAGAATTCCCCTATATATTTAGATATCTGAATACTGAATTGAACATTACTAGTAGTAAAGTATGGTTTCTTATTTATAGAGTTTTGTCCAAAGTTAAATTAGGATATTTTCTAGCTTCGATTAGTAATTTTGCGCCGATTTCTCAAATATTCTACAAGAATAGTATTTATCCCACCAAACTCATAAAGTTCTTACATTGTCATGAAGATACTTTCATTCTAGCCATAAAACAAGAATTCTCTTCGATACAATTTGACAAACTCTGTTTGGTTTACTGCCGAGATAGTTCGTGGGATCGTAGAGTTGCAAACGTCATAAATAGTGAGACCGCAAAAAAAAACCAGTTCAGGAATGCATCTAATTCTGTACTAGAAGGAACATTGTTAAGCTCAGCGATACAGAATTTCTCAATCTTAAAGATTGGCCGAAGTACGCACAGAGCAGTTGTTGAGTCTATGAATTTCTTTGACTATTCATCCAGTATTGTTCAGTCTGATGGTATGGATCTTTTTTTATGGTCAAAGGCTAAAGTTGCCATTAGCACAGGAGGGGGAGCGAACCAACCAGCTTTTCTTTTTTCAGTACCAATACTATTTCTTGACTTCGCAGAGAATCTCAATGTTAATGTCAACTTAACGTCAAAAAAACTGTATATGCTTCCTCAGATTTATGTCGATTATGACTACAATATAATAAGCATCAAGGAATTGATAAATCTGGGATTACTGGATTCTGAGGAAATTATTTTTAGAACAGATTTAAGTGAATACCCTATGTATAGAATTCACAATTCTGTTCAATGCATTCAAAGAGCTGTTGATGATTTTTTGTACAAACCGAATGATACTTTAGTTTGGGATTTTCAACTCTATGAACACTTAGCGATTAGCAAGAGTTGGAAGAATACTAGAATGTGTGAGTGATGTATACCCCTGAGTGAGACTATTTTTGTCAAAGTCATTTTTTGATTAGGAAATCTGATAAGTATAAATAGTCGATACCTGAACTAAAGAATGTACGTATTGCGTCTGAGGGGGAGTCAACAATCGGTTCACCCTTTAGATTAAAGGAGGTATTTATCAAACTTGGGTGTTCCAACTTGAGCAATTCTTGTAGAACTCGCAGAACTGATGAATTGCTACTGTTGTCGAGAAGTTGAATCCGCGAAGTATTGTCAAAATGCACAGCTTCAGGAAAATTGATTCTGTCTTGCTCTTCCACATACACTGTTGTCGTCATGCTAGATGAATCGTGGTTTCTAGGAATATTCAGTAGTTTATGGGGATCGTAAATCACGGGAGCAAAAGGTCTGAATTCCTCTCGAAATTTAATCCTTTCGTTGAGAACATCTTTCATTCCAGGCATTCTTGGTGAAGCGAGGATTGAGCGATTTCCTAAAGCCCGAGGGCCATATTCGCTCCTACCACAGTGCCATCCGATGACTTTGCCTTCAGCCAAGGAATAGGCAGCGTGTTGAGCAGCATCCACAATTCTTTTGAATTTAATTCCATTTTGCTTGAGAGTTAATTCAATACTTTTGGAGCTAAAGTCTCTTCCCAAAAACATGTTAGAAACCCTTGGAGTGGGGTAACTTTGAGAAGACAGTTTTTGAATTTCCCCTGATGTGGCAGCTCTGCCTGAAATTTCAATGTTTCCAAGGAGTGCAGCTCCGAGTGGAAGCCCCCGATCTGAACTGGCTGGCATGACATATAGCGCTGACACTTTGGGCAATAGTTTCATATTTGCCAATGCATTTAACGCACAACCTCCAGATAAACACAAGTTGCTAATTCCCGTAAAAGAGGTCCAGTATTCAACGAGTTTGAGCAAGCAATTTTCGAATGTGTCTTGAACAGATCGAGCGAGATTGAAATGACTTTGTGTAAACGGCATAGAAGGATATCTTGGAAGAACGCCAAGAAACCTCGACAACGCTTCAAAGTCTACGATGGGTTCATTGACGGTTGAGTTCGCGGTTGGCAAAAGAAATCGCATGAAATTTGATTTGACTTGTCCCTTTTCGACATCAATAAGGTTTTGTAAATCGATTGTAGGATCACCATAAGCAGCCATGCCCATAACTTTGTATTCACCCTCAAGGATGTCAAAACCCAAAAACTGCGTGAAAATTCCATAGAAGATTCCAAGACTTTCTTCAAAGCCTGTTTCATAAAGTGTTCTAGCAGATAGCGACCCGTTCAAAAGCGAACACCGAACAACCTTTGTACTAACGTTATCACCGACACCCTCAATATCAATTGTGATAGCTTCATTGAAGCCGGAACTTAAAAACGATCCCAACGCATGGACGTCACTTTGACTATATAGAACAATCTTATCGCGTACTTCTTGCGCCTTACATTGAAAGTGAATCGCTAGCCATTCACTAAGTTTATTTGACATATTGGGAAATGTGACGCCATCACTTGCAATAAGTTCGATATCCTCAATACATAGATTATTTTGTTTAATCAGATATTGCAAAGACCGTTGTGGTGGATACCCTACACTCGATTTATTGCGGGAGAACCGTTCTTCTTCTAGGACGTAACGTACTTGGTTCTCTGAAATTAAACAAACCCCAGAATCATGGCTTTTTGAATTAAATGAGGAGTGAATCCCAACTATATGCACGGCCGGAAGGTTACCACCTTCGCTAGAAAATGCTGAACAGGAGGAACATCTATACAATTAGGTGATTGACCTACATAATTTATTACTGAAAGGATATTCAATGGGTTCAGTAGTCAAGAAGCGCCGCAAGCGCATGGCTAAGAAGAAGCATAAGAAACTTCTTAAGAAGACTCGTATTCAGCGTCGAAACAAGAAGTAATTAGAGTTTTACTAAGACCAGTCTCTTGTTAATTGAAGTTACCGCGTAGCGAACCTTATTAATTGTAATTATGGCGCTATCTTTGACATTGTTAAGGATGGCGCCATTGTTTAATTTAGGCGTGGAACTATAGGACCCGACTGAGCAGATTCGATCTTGGCACCCAAAGACCATTCCTTTGCTGTCAATTAAAAGCGGTGAGCCAGGAGTGCCATGCCTTTCAGGAGATAAACGACTAGGCAAGTCATCTTCATTGACAATAAGAAAACGAACTTCATCAGCGTTAGGTAGGCGCAGACCACTAGCAGCAAGCCAAGCCACCGCAATCCTATTTCCAGAGTTACTTATCGAAACATCGTAACCTGCAACTGCAACACCGTTATCTGGGCCATCAAGAGTGGTATAGCTCCAATCTTCTGGATAGATGGAGTTGCGCTTAGCAAGTCTTACTTCACCTTGAGTGGCGACGTTATTTGAGGAGAGCGTTAGAA
>Ga0194133_10004706_pt1 | contig 17945 bp, 13 predicted proteins | sample TA2KigOf40mmetaG_FD_155448 | JGI IMG/M metagenome (GOLD analysis project Ga0194133, IMG submission 155448) | Freshwater microbial communities from Lake Tanganyika, Tanzania - TA2015055 Kigoma Offshore 40m | ecosystem: Environmental > Aquatic > Freshwater > Lake | place: Tanzania: Lake... | reverse complement strand
ACAACCCTTCTGACCTAGATATACTTCCTCATGTGTGAGAGACTGAAGTGTGTAAATGCAATGTATTGTAGAGTCAGTAATGAAATAGATTTGTTTAAAACAAGACGTGTTTTATTTTGGTTCATAGCATTTACGATAGTGTGTTTCAAACAGAAGGTTATTCCTTCCATCAATCAAAGACGCTACAAAGCCGAAGAAAGTGCAGAATGGTTGCCTGGGTAAAACCTGATTACATCAGGGTGGACGGCCTAGAAGACCAAGACAATGAGCTAATGGTGTTCAAAAAAGCAGATTTGGCAGTGGTGGTCCTACACTTCAAATGCTCTGAGGGGGAGAAATCAACATCTATATGAGAAAATTACCAGAAGAAATAAAATCGGTCGACCCAAGTAGCTTTGTTCAATCGTATGCTGATGACAGCTACATAGCGCTGAGCTGTGACAGAATAAAATTCAGGAATGCTTGAGTGACCATGAATAACATCTTCGTTAAACTTAAGTAATGGTTAGGTGAACTAGGAATGGTCTGTAATCTAACAAAGACAGAGTACACTGTATTTGGAAGTAGTGATCAGGAACTGAAGATTAAACTAGGGAATGATGTGTTCAAGCCACTAGATGCGGTAAAAATACTAGGAGTTATGTTTGACAGCCAATTAAATTGGCGTATCCAGGGATCAAAAGTAATTAAAAAATGCTCATCTTTATCCTACTCACTTAGATTATTAAATAACATCCTTCCAAGGAATATACACCGCCAGGTTATCTTTAGTCACTTTATAAGCCATTTAATGTATGCATCACCTATTTGGGCGAATTGTTTGATGGTTAGGGACACTAATAGACTATCTGCATGCCTAAACAAAACACTTAGACTACACTGCTTCAATTTCCTAAAAACTAAGTCAAATAGTGAATTATGTAAGGAAAGTAACATCAGATCCTTTAGATACTTAATATTACTCTATGATGCCAACATGCTATTTAAATTAGTCACTCAGTGTGACAACCTCAGTCTCACATCAAGCCTGACCTCTAAATCTGTCTTTTTTCTGAGATCTCCAGGTCGAATGTCATTCACTGACCTAAGCAGGAAAAGAGTTGGGAGAAATAGCTTTATGAACAGAGCTAAGGCCATCGGAGAGACGATCCTTTTCAAATGGATTAACATGTCACCCTCATTATTCGGCATAACCCTGAAAAGGACAATCCCAATCTTCATCAACTTAATTAGAATTGTACCAGTCTTTGGCCAAGCAACATGGCGTTAGTTTTTTCCCCCTGTGAAGCCAAATGATCTACAATAGACTCCATGCAGAAAAATAAAAAAACGAGTTTTTCTACCATTGCACAAACCATGTTGTTAAGACCCCTTAATTTCTTCCTAAAATAGGCAGTTTTCTACTATCATTTTATTTTATTTTATATGTTTTCATTTTCATTACCAATGTCGATTAATTTGTTTGTCATGCTTTATTGCTCAAATAAACGTTACCTGCCTACCTACCTAATTTTTTAAAATCTCTAATTCACTAATGAAAAAACAACTGGGTCATGAATGGCAATTTAATTTTGAACAACTGCAATTTTATTTGCAATGCCATGGCTGCTGTTCCAATTTAGGATGAAGAGGTCAATATACTCTATCTTCCCTCTGTTGCTTTGGAACATTTCCTCTTTGTTCTTGCTCTTCCTCAAGATCCCTTTTCCTTGCAACGGTTGGGGTGATTTAAAAAAAATGATCGGGCCTTTCCAAATCTGGCTCTAGGGGATAAGTCCAACTGTGAGGGTAAAAGCTCTCGAGTTTGATGCTTTATAGATTGTATCACTTTCTCTGGGCGTTGAGTGGCTGTTTGTCCATCTCTCATCATCCCTACGTCGCCATATCTGTCAATTAGTCATTTCTGCCATTTGGCTAAGGCTTCTATCCCTGTTTCTCTTCTCAGGCCATGGACAATTTGTCCCTCAAGTGCCTACTTTTTACACACTTTAAAAAATTCAATTTTGATCAAAAATTTAAAGTACAGTATGCATTTTTTTGTTGTATAAAACTCAAATATCAAAACCTATGGTAGGCACACTTGAAAATTATCCTGCAACTATTTTGAAATTGGTAAATGTTGGTAAGCACACCTGGATTTCAGCAGACAATGATAAAATTTATTGGAAATGTTGGTAGGCACACAAGGATTTCAGCAGAAAATTATAAAAAAGACATGGGAAATATTGGTAGGCACATTAAGATTTAAGTAAATAATTCTAAAATTCATAGGAAATGTTGGTAGGCACACCTGGATTTCAGCAGACAATGATAAAATTCATGGGAAATGTTGGCAGGCACACCAAGATTTCAGCAGTCAATGATAAAGTCATGTGAAATGTTGGTAGGCACACCTGGGTTTCAGCATATAATGGTAAAATTCATGTGAAATTTTGTTAAGCACACCTGGATTTCAGCAGACAATTATAAAATTCAAGGGAAATGTTGGTAGGCACACCTGGTTTTCAGCATATAATGGTAAAATTAAGGGAAATGTTGATTTGCACACCTGGTTTTCAGCAGATAAGGGTAAGAGACATTAAAATGAATTTAAACATTGTCTGCTGAAATCCAGGCATGCCTACCAACATTTCATACAAATTTTACCATTATCTGCAGAAATCTTGGTGTACCTACCAATATCATCCCATGAATTTCATCATTGTCTGCTGAAATCCAGATGTGCCTACCAACATTTCACATGTCTAGAATCATTGTCTCCTAAAATCCAGGTGTGCCTACCAACATTTCCCATGAATTTTAACTCTATATGCTAAAAACCACATATGCTTACCAACATTTCACATGTATAGAATCATTGTCTGCTGAAATCCAGGTGTGCCTACCAACATTTCCCATGATTTTTATCATTGTCTGCTGAAATCCAGGTATGCCTCCCAACATTTCACATGAATTTTACAATTATCTGCAGATAATTTTACAATTATCTGCAGAAATCTTGGTGTACCTATACCAACATTTCCCATGAATTTTATCATTGTCTGCTGAAATCTAGGTGTGCCTACCAACATTTCCCATGTCTACAATCATTGTCTCCTAAAATCCAGGTGTGCCTACCAACATTTCCCATGAATTTTTCCATTATTTGCTGAAAAACAGGTGTGCCTCTCAACATTTCGCACGAATTTCATCATTTCAAAAGTTTATTGTCTTGCGCCATAAGCATAAAAAGACAATTACAGTAATAAGAGCGTTTAAATAGATTTTGATTTAGAATTTGAGTTTGATGATGCTTCATAAAACGTGGAAGCATTCTTCGAAGTGGTATCAAGGAATGTAGATCGGCGTTATCTCTTTCATTTTCTTTTTGAAGGTAGTCATCGACAGGTTTAGCCATTCGAATGGAATGCGTTCTGCAATCTTCTTTGTGCGGTTAATGAAGCTCGTCCGGCCTATCTTTTTGTAACTAAAATCAAAAAAATTTAGTCTGTTCGGATAACGCGCTGAAAATGATGTTTGCTGAATAAGTCTCAGAGTTATTTCTGAGTTCATGGGAAATTTAATGAATTTGTGAAGCAGGTTACAGTCAGCCAGTGTGCGAATCGAGGTCAGAGATCTAATAGAAGTCAGTTCACAAATTTCTCTATCTGATAGTATATTAGAGAAGTCACGACAGTGTAGTCTAACTATCTTTAACATAAGAGATGACAACCTTCTATTTTCGTCATGACTAATATTTGCACCCCAAATAGGCAATGCATAAGAAAGCTGACTAATGACATGTGAATTGATGATGTTTTTGTGTTGTTTCCTATTCAGCAAACAATTTAGAACTCTAAGTGAGTATGATAAGGAACTCATCTTTTTTATCACTTTGTTCACATGAGAAGACCATTTTAGGTTAGCCTGAAATTGAACTCCTAAAATTTTGATGTTATCAGAGTTGGAAATCTTTTCACCCCCAAAGTCCAAGTCGACCTTCATGCCTGAGTAACCAAAGATTATAAATTCAGTTTTCTTTTTATTGATTACCATCCCTAACCCATTCAGCCATTCAATATGGCTCTTGGCAATTTCTTTCAGGTCGTTCAAAGATGCCATGAGGTTATCTTTCTCACAGCTGATTCCAACGTATGAGTCATCTGCGTAGCTAACATTAAATGCACCCTGAGTGTAAATAGAAAGCTGACTAGTGTAGGTCCTAAGACACTGCCCTGTACACAACCAAAAGGAATCATTTTTAATGTGCTGACCTCGCCATTCACATCTACAAATCCAGATCTATCGGTTAGATAATTTTGAATACATTTGATCCATCTGGAAGGGATGTTTAACTCAACCAACCTTTGTGCTAATAAATTAGGAATCAAGAGATCAAAAGCCGACGATAGATCGGCACTGTACATTAATACTAGCCTATTTTTGTCTAGCTCACTCGCAACATAATCTTGAATGACCACGCATGCCGTGGTGGTCGATGTATGTAGTCTATATGAGTGCTGATGTGAACCAAAAAGAATGTCATGGTCAAGATATTTTTGTAGTTTAGAGATTAAGGCCTTTTCAAATGCTTTGCTAATAGACGAGATATTACTGACTGGACGGTAATTACTAACTAGAGTTTTATCACCAGACTTAAAGACTGGCACAATCCTAGAGACTTTCCATCCCTTAGGTATGATGCCCGTCTCAATGACAAGATTAAATAACCTTGTTAGGGGCCTAATAACTGATTGAGAAAGATCTTTCAAAACATTAGATGGAATTTCATCATGTCCCTGAGCCTTAGTTGATTTGATTTGTTGTAAAGCAGATCTAATCTCTGATTCGGTGAAAAAGTCACAATCAGATTCATTATGGGGAAGGTCACCAAGCACGATATTATTTGGCAAGCTTTTGTCCACCAATGTTGCAACTTTCTCAGTAAAGAATTCTGAAAAATATTCTGATATTTTTTGAGAATCAGATATCATCTCATTCCCCATTTTCAGACTGATGTTGCTGTCTACTTTTTTGCCAATTAAATGATTCACACTTTTCCAGAAAGCTTTCACTGATTGATTAGAGTGAAAGTTGAACTTTCGTTTCCTTTCTTTCCGGATTTCAACATTTAATATTTTAGAAATTGACTTTAGTAACATAAAGTCCTCATCAGCAAGTGTACGCTTGTACTTTTTAAATTGCCGACTCTTTCTATTTTTTAGATTCTGAATTGAAGGATTTGTTACCGAATCAACATTAGGGAGCATTACTGATCTTTTGGGTACTAAAATGTTTAGGCCATTACAAATAGCAGTAACTACTTGGTTGTTTAAAATTTCAGGGTCATTTCTATGTATGTTCAAGCCCCTAAAGAACTGTTTGAAGATATTATTCATAGATAAACCGGAATACCACCTCCAGTCATTAAACGTTACCTGATTTCTTCCAACCATCCTGTGTAAATTCTTTGTGTGATTGATATCAAGGATGATGTGGTCACTGCAGTTTTGGTGAATTTCATCAACTTTCAGGAAAGGCACGTTTGTCACTACTACATCCAGCAGGGAAGATTGCATTGTATCTGAAACTTTCCTGAACCTGGTATTATTCAGAACAATTTGATCTAGGTTGAAGTTAACCATCATTGACTCAAATTGTGTTCTGAACGGACAGGTTTGAACCGAATTAAAATTAATTGTCTGCTGAAAGTTAGGTGTACCTACCAACATTTCCATGTCTCTTATCATAGTCTGCTAAAATCCAGGTGTGCCTAATACGATTTCCCATGAATTTTATCTGTCTGCTGAAATTTTGTTGTGCATACCAACATTCCCAATTCTTTTTCATTGTCTTTGGAAAGCCAGATGTGCCTACCAACATATTTATGTGTCTTATACCATGTTTTACTTGTTGTCTAGGTGTGCTTACCAACATTTCAACTTTTGCTCTCCTAAAGTGTTCCTACTTTGGGTTTTCAAAAATGAGTTTTTAGACTAAATGGTTGTGTTGTCCCTACCCTAATTTCAAAAAATTTGGTTTTCAATTTAATTTTTACTTTGAAATCAGATATTTTTGTAGTTGCTGTTGTAAGCGCTTCCATCCCCTTTTATAAGATCTTCAATCATCAAATCTTTCTCCTCTGTCACGTCACCCGGCAATGTCCAGCCAGGGTGAAAATACTTCACAATTTGTAAGGTTCTCTACGCTGGTGGGTTGACAATATAAGGGACTAACAGTTCTTTGAGTTTGACTTGAAGTTGGTCTCTACTCGTGTAAAAAATCTAGTTAAAATTTAATTTCTTTGATTCATCAGAGACTCTATAAGCTGTTGATTGTCTACCAATTTTTGAACGTTTGTTTGTGAAGAATGCTGATCCATGATAACGAGTTTCGTCTGAACCATGTTAATCATCAATTTAGCAATCATGTACTCAAACCATTGGTCACATGAGCTCATCCAGATGGTCAATCCAATGTCAGTAGGTACACCATTTCAAGCCTGCCATGTAGATGATGAAAATCTTTGGTCCTAAGGGACTACCATGGGCACATCCAACCCTTGATTCAAATGAAGAGTTTGACTGACCGATAGAGGCAAAAGAGCTTTTATCTATCAAAAAATTGTTAAGGACCCTAACCATCCAAGGATTAATTTTTTTGATCTTCACAGATTTTGCCAAAAAATTCAATATCTACTGAATATGTGGCTTAGCACAAATCTATCGACATCGGGGTATTGTTGGCTCAACTTATTTAGAAATATTCTGTCAAACAGTTTAGTGATAGAACTGAGATTACTCAAAGGTCTGAAATTCTCAATTAGGGTAGGATCTCCTTTTTTAAAAACAGGTCTGACTAAAGCCATTTTCCATCCAGCAGGAATTATTCCTGTGTATAACAAATACTGCTGTAAAGCTTCAGTAACCAATAGGAATCAGCATCTGTTTACAATCTTTGGTAAATCTAAGGTGGGGAATGAGAAGTTCGCAAGGGTGCCCGCAAAGGAAGTAAGTCAGATACTAACTGTTTATTCAATGAAACCAAATCAATATATATACATGGTGGGAATATTCTAGAAGGAGAATATTCCAGAGGAAATAGAAAGTGGCACAAGCAAACATGTGGCAGGTGACAATGGCAACAGGTAGTGTTGCATCAATTAGAAGGTTCTGGATAACCAAAGGAATGTGGAGGAAGGTGAATGAATGGAAAAGGGAAACAAGGAAGGTTCTGGAAGAACCTTTTGACACGTAAGGAAAATGGGTCGAGGAATGTAGGGTCAACGAATCTGATGAAGCATATCAGATTAACACATAAATTTACTTTAAATCTTTTATGAAACTCATACCTCTTTGCGCTCCTCTTTGGTTTAGCTTTATCGAGGGCATTTTCAAGTTCTTGTTGTGTAATCACAAATCTCCAATGCAGTTGAAATCATCTGGAATTGTCTCTGGCAGAATCAATAAATGTTAAACTTTAGCTTAAATTTTTTTGCAAATCTCTCGGCCAATTCAAGCTCAGCACAACATTCTAAATTTTCATCCCTAAAAGTGAACCCATCATCTGAGTTTAATTGTTTTGATGTTTTTCCAAAAAGAGCGAGTTGAACAACCATATCCTTCTGTTTTCTTATTTTTCTAGCTTTCTCCTTCTTGACGACCCTTGGAATATGTTTACGCAAAGAATGAGCTTTTGTGGCAAGCTTATTAAATGGAACCCTTGGACCTTAATTTCTTTAGTAATCTATCTCATTCTTTTCTCAAGGAAGTAATCTTATTGAGTTTTGAATTTATTCAGAGTTTCTTGTTGTAGACATTTTTTGGGACAGTGCTCACTCATAACTGACAATATTCTGTCCACAAGAATACTATTCATTTTCTTTAGACATTCAGACATGCTAACAGTTTTTAGTTCATTGCGTAGACTATTTAAAGCTTTAGCTGCAAATCATATTTTTACCACCAATCTAATATGAATTTTTTAGATGACTCAGTTTTTAGTTTATCACTGCGTCCTTGGTTATTATCACTAGAAATTATGTAAACTAAATATATAGAAAAATTGCACTCATCTGAAACATAGACATGTCCAATAAGAGATAATTCCATGGTGATGAGATCATTTGAGCTGACGTGGAGGTGACAGACGTGGGAGAAGTGGTGACAGGAGAGATCAGTTCGGCCAAAGAGAAGGGTACTACCCTGTCAGAAACTCTCAACCTCACAGAAGAAACTAGAAATTTTTATCGTTGATTAATTCATTATTTTCAATAAAAGTGTTTTTCCCAAAATGAAATCAATAAATGAAATATCCCTTGTCTACTGGAATTGCTGTGGAGGAATTAATGGGAAATTAAACACAGTTTTACACATTATTGATTCTCTCAATCCCACGATCCTATTTATCTCCGAGGCAGAATATATTGACGCTTACACGTGGGTCTATCACTTAGACTACGACCTCTATAGTACCGGTACCCAAAAATATGGCAAGAGCAGACTGGTGTGTTTTGTCAAAAAGGGTTCAGGTTTCCACCCACAGACCACCCATATTCCGGATGACATTGAAGCCATCATCATGGAAAATAAGTCATGCACAGTTGCTGGAATCTACCGACCGTTTGCCCATGTTAATAACAACACACCTAAATCTTACTTTAAAAAGCTCTTAGAGGCATTAGGAAGCATAAACTCCCAAAACAAGAAATCATATATAATGGGAGATTCTAACATCAACTGGACGAAAAAATCAAAAGACAAAGATGACCTTGAGAACTGGTCAATTGAAAATGGGTATTTTCAAAAAGTTAAAAACAATACCTGGTCAAGAAAAGTCAATAGCGGAGGCAAATTAGAAATCAGGAGCTCTCTTCTAGACCTTGCTTTCACCGACGATGAACACTGTGTGGTAAAGGTATTGGACAATCTAACAAGCGACCACAACATAATAAGCCTGAAAGCAAGCTTAAACTTAGAGTTTGAAGTTGTCAGGAAGAAGTTCATTAGGAGGGACTGGAGAAAATATCACCCCCAAAGCCTAATGAATAAGCTACAAGAAAAGGGACAAATGATGATCACCGGGGACAGTGACACCGATATTAACGCATTAGAAGCCAACCTAAAAACCTACCTGGATGAATTATGTCCAGAAAGAGTCATCCGTACAAACAGAAGAAATGATGTAGTAGACCAAGCATTGGAGAAACTAAAAAAGAAGAGGAAAAGACTTAGGAAAGAATTCAACTCTGAACATGTTGGAGTAGCAAGGAAAGAAAAAATCTCTGATCTGATCGACATCTTAAACAGATCAATAAAAAAGAGAATTCATGATGCAAGAAGAGGTCAACTCCTCTCCAAACTTGAGGGAACAAACTCAAAATCATTCTGGCATATTGTGTCTGACCTTGAAGGAAAAAGGAAAACTGATGAAATCATTATTAAGGAAGGGGACATTGAATTCCAGGATGACCAAACCTTGGCAGATAAATTTGCAGATTTCTTCTGGGAGAAGGTCGACAGGCTATCTGACTCACATGGAGAGTACTCCTATTCCTCGGGGCACTCATCACTAGAAATCAGTAAGGACGAGGTACTAAAAGCTGCAAAGATGCTTAAACCCAAAATGTGTAAAGGCTTAGATGAATTGCCAATGAGACTGATAAAAGATCTTGCCACAATGGCCCCCGAATTGCTAGCACACTATTTCACATTGGTCTGTGCCAAAGGAATGCCTAAATCATGGAAAATAGCTGTAGTTACTCCCCTGTTCAAGTTGGGAGATAAGAAATCCATCAATCAATACAGACCTATCTCAAATCTTGGGTCAATTGGTAAACTATTTGAAAAAGTAATTCTAAACAGAATCAATCTACTTGGAATGCTTGACGGAACATTTCAACATGGCTTCAAGCAGCAAAGATCCACAACGACAGCGATGCTGGAGCTGCAGGATTTCATAGCAACCAACCTTGACCAGGGAAGAATCATCGGTACCTATAGCCTAGATCTCAGCGCGGCTTTCGATTTATTGAGACCCAACGTGCTGAAGCAAACTCTCTCTCACACAGTCCCTCCAGAGCTTCTGAACATCATCATGGATTTCCTGAGCGACCGGAGTTTCCAAGTCAAGATGGGAAAATCCCTCTCATCCATCAAGAAGCTAAAAGTAGGCTGCGTTCAGGGGTCAATACTTGGCCCCAAGCTTTTTACAATGTATATGAGGAACCTACCGGACATCTTAGGCATCTCAAGCAAGACACACCTAGTTGCTTACGCAGATGACGCGTACGTGTCAATTGCAGGGAACAGCGTCGATGAAGTTAAAACAGCCCTAGAAAGAACTATGACTCAACATGACGATTATTTGTTATCCATCGGAATGAAGACAAATGTCTCTAAGACCGAACTCATCTATTTTAGCCGTCATGAATTACCGAACAGTCCACCCCTCCTGGTAAAGGAAAATAACATCTACCCGTCACAAACTATGAAAGTACTTGGAGTTAAATTCCAAAACAACTTAAAATGGGATACACACGTGAACTTCTTAGTATCAAAGTCCAAGGTAACACTTGCAAAACTGAGATATCTGTCTAAGATCCTCGACCAGGAAGGAATGAAAAAAGTAGTAACATCGCACTTCTACGGCATGCTATATTACTCATCCCAAGTGTGGCTAAATGAGATGACTACATACCCGCACATAAACAAACTGACATCCCTCCATTACAAGGCGCTGAGGTCCTCACTTGGGCAAACCAGGAATAAAACTCCTAGAAGCAAATTGGATGAATTATTTAAAAGGGCAACACCTAGGCAATGGGCGAATTATTCGAATGCCAAACTTGCAATCAAACTGTACTTAAATGAGAACGGGCCTCCTATTAGTCAGAAACTTAAACACTCAGCTTACATCAATAATAGGACTGAACTCTGCTATTTCATGGATACCTCACGACTCAAAGTAGGACAAAATTCTTTCCACAACCGACTGCAGTGCCTGAAAAAGATCAAGTTTAAATGGATTAATGGCATAAACGATCACACATTGAGAAAACATTCCACAGTGCAACGTCATGATTTTGAATTTTAAATTTTAAATTGACATAACTATCTATTGGATATTTTAAACTAAAATTGACACATCTCTTTCTAACATTTTTAACCTCATACTGTAATCATTGATGAATTTTCATGTGTATCTTAAGGCTCAAAACTCACTCATGTGGGTTTTGGGCCTTACAGCTCTTAAAAAGATTTATGACCTTGTAAAGTTGTAACCGATGGAGCGTTTAAATAAACGAAACAAAACGAAATTAGACAATGGCAACCTCCAAATCCTCATTTGTGAATACATAACTCTTAGAACCTTGTATTTCAATATAAGTGCAAAAAAGCAAGAATAATCATGCTCCGCTTACTTCCAGGTTTATGATCGTGGCACTAAGTTTGGTCTCTACACCCCAGGAGCAAGATTTGAGAGTATTTTGGTAATAGTTTTCTAATCTAAAAGCATCTGGAAAATCCAATCCAATTCCAAAACATTACTTTAGATGTCTCTGCCTTTGCATGCTAAGTGGGAATATCACAACAAGGTACCAAACTTAAATTCTTTTGAGATTCTTTCTAAACTATTCCAAACTTCTTTCAGCCTGAAACAGGATCCAATGAAGAAAAACTGATTGAAATCTTGAAGAATCCCAAAGAATGGGTTTAAAATCTTAAAATGTTCCCTTACAGAAATAATTATAACAATAAATAAGTTTAAAAGCTAGCTTTTACGATACTTAAATGAAAATGCTCAACCTTTTTTACTCTCCGGTTAAACTCATTTCAAGAAAGGCTGCCGCCTCATCTCTCATTCCCACATCTTTTCAACGCAAGGTATACTCAACACTCCAATTCGCAAGTAGCACTTGATTAATTGCCTTTATTGATCATCTCTGCTCTGACTTGCTGGCATATAAAGGGCTGCTGTTTACTCAATTAACAGTTCAGTATTTATTCTTTCCTTATCTGGGAAGATCATCACTACATTTTCACTATCTCATAGCAAGCACTCACCTCCTCTCATCAGATTATGCCACCATATTTTGATTTCAGTCCAGACCCTGAGATATTCTTACAGCCTGACCAAGCCACTTGTAGTTGCTTAGTCATAATTCATAGATTCTTTTTCCCCTATGGCAATGCACATTCTTAAAGCGATGGCTTGATGTAATTAGTATCTTACAGTCTTTCTCTTTATAAGGATACTAGGAGAGTTAGCCAATCTACAAGTAAGCCTACCCCTATTTTGCCTACCAACCAGTTCGCTTACCCAGTACATAAGATTACTAGCCTGTCTACCTACCAGTTTGCTTACCCAGTACATTAGTTTGCCTACCATTAAAAGAAGGCCTGGGTGAGGTCTAGACCAGGCCCGGGCCTCACCCAGGCCTAACCTTTCAGGGCTCATCATCTGGGCCTAACCAGGGCCTGGGTTATGCATGGTAGGCAAACTGGGTGGTAGTTGAGCTGCCAAGTAAGCAAGCTTGTAGGTGGGTAAACAAGTCAGGTAGGCGAACTGGTAATCTTATGTTGTGGGTAGGCGAATTAGGGGTGGGCAAACTGGGAGTAGACAAACTTGCAGGAAGGCGAACTCTCCTAGACACCTCTATAAGGAAACAATAATTTTGCCTGTCGGTGTAGTTTCTTTACAGGGTCAATCATCTTGTTACTATTTATTCATGAACAGGTTTATAACCGCAATTATAGCCCTGAACACCCTCTAGATGTCTCACAATTCCTGTTCTATTAATATTAACAGCTCATTTTGATTACAGACCATCTTTTTCTTTATGGTTTTATAAAATGTACACAATCAATATCTAAAATTTAATATACTGACACTAACACAAATAATCTGCATCAAATTGTGTGTTTAGAAACATGAGGATGTAGAAAACTTTAGAATGAGTGATTCAAAAACATCAAATAACTTGATGAAAATTCAAAGTTGATTATGAAATGACTTTAAAAATTTGGTTAACATTAAGACTTAAGAAAAAATTCAATCACAATTATTTATCTGGTCAAAAAATAATCCCATGGTAAATTGAGGGGAGGATCCGTTCATTTGGCAGTATGGAAGTCTGGTTTATCCGAGGATCGGAGTTAATTGCCAGGTTAAATCAATATTTACTTGTTGTAAGGGAAAAGAATGTTTGCTAGTACACGTAGAGAATAGTGGTCCTTACTATCAAAGGAGAATACCATTAAAGATGTCAATCAACGAGTGGGATTTTTAACGAATTGAAAAGTTCGTTGAGTTGATTGTAAAATATTTCAAAGGATATATATTGCAAATTAAAATATAGTGTAAAATGATAAAGCCATTGTACTGTAATCTTTTTAAGATATATTATTTGGATGAGTTCATTTTGAATTTAGGAAGGAATAAATCAAACTTTTCATGTATTCATTGGTTGCATTAGATTGAGACCCAGTGCTTTTGAATTTTAAGAAATTGTATCATTTGTAACTCTTTGTAAACTAATGCAGACTCATTTTGTAAAAATGTGACATCAATACTTTAAGTAACTTGGTAATTCCTTGAATGCCTCTAGTAAAGAAATTGAAGTTTCATCTATTGACAAAAAAGATTTAAGAACTTTTGCCTCTCATAAAGCATCTAAATGACATCCCTTAAAGAAGTGATTACTAAAGCCAAGAAGAAGTTTTTAAAAAAGTATAAAAGGACTGTGCATTAATCATCAGTGTTCATAGTCCATTTCAGTTGGGAAGTGTGAATATCACTTGAACTTTTTGACATGGCTAAGGTAAATCAAGACATTATAGAAAACTTAATCATCTTGTTAAAATAAAAAATATATTGTAATCCCCAAGTTCATTGCAATCCTTTTGTTCTCCTTGGTGGCTATGGGCTTTGCAACCAAGCCAAAGTGTCAGGCTGTATGGCAGACCGTTTATGACAAGAAATGCTGGGTGTTCCAAAGTCGCAAATGTACAACCTCGTACACCACAAGGTAAAAGAAAAGATTTAGGAATAAACCTTAAATTAATTACATTTATTAAAGAAAGGAGACAAAGTATGATAAGCAATGTTCCACAACTTATGAGAAGCAGTGCTCAACTAGTTATGAAAAGCAATGCCATAATGAATACAAGACAACCTATGAGACAACTTACACTCAACAGTGCAAAAAAGTCCCTTCTCAGGTAGGAATAGGACTTGGAATGCCAAAAGACAGGATTTAACTTTTATTATTTGTATTGAAGGTGTGCGGAGGTAATCACAAGAGGTCAGCAGAGTCAAGCTATGGTTCCAAATGTACTACTGTTTACAAGCAGGTCTGCGAGTCTGTCCCAGTGAAAACACCCAAAACCATCACGGTTCCCGTATGTGTTTCAGTACCAAGGGAGCATTGCAAATCAGTACCAAGAAAATACTGCAAAAGTGTCCCAAGACAGGTAAAAAATGCTAAGAGAGGCCTAAAAGCCAATAATTAAACTTTTGTAATTTTATAGATCTCTAAGAAAGTTCCAGTCAAGAAATGTGTCAATGTGCCTCAGAAGCGCTGCTCCTCAGTCCCAAGAAAGGTTTCTCAATGGGTTTGCACTGGTTATGAACACAGTTTAGTACCAAGAGCCCTGGCAGATTGAAAATGTATAGCTCATTGTTTAAATTTACTAATATCTTCATCGCTTTGGTTTGCTTTGTGAATGTTGAAGATAAATAAAATGTCAAAAGAATACCAAACAGTTTTTGTAAATATTTAAACGGAGATCAGTTATTTAAAAAACAAGCTTTTTTGCTCTAAAAAACCAAGTTTTTTTGCTAAAGAAAAAACAAAGGATGGATTTGTTGCCTCTTACAGCATAAGCAATCATAAAAATCAATTTCAATACATGTGGCTTAAAGGTAAAGTAGATCGTTAGTGAGGATGTTTGAACGTCAAGAAATAAGACCAATTACATACTTACTGTTTATTTGAGGAAGAGGCAGTTTTATATACATCAAACACATATCAATGATTTTAGAAGTCCTGAAGTTATGACAGTTGAAATTGGTGGTCAAGCTTGTAATGCAAGCTTGTATTAATATTTACTCTTGGAAAGTAAAGTGTGGCTAGTATCCGAAGGCGGTGTTATTGAAGGGTAATACCAATGTCAAACAATGCAAGGGTTTTGGTGATCAAAAGGTCATTGAAAAAGTCATTGATTTGATCATGAAAATATTTGAAAGGAGAATAAAACTTTACAACTTTAATACTAAATATAGCTAAAAGATTATAAAGTTATTTTACTATAATAATGGTAATTTTTAAGCTGGAAAATTGTGATTACTTTTTCATACACCAACACAATTCTGCTCTTGAAAAAGTAAAAGCAAAATGATTTGATATTAGTGAACCCAAAATGCCTCATCACCCCACAGACGCCACATTTTATTTTGTGTATTTATGGTACGCCTTGCAATTTGCATTTTTAAGGCACACATCAAGTAGTCATTTTATGGCGGTTAACCCTGTGTGGGAGTCAAACACAGGCTGCTAGAATGGAAAATCCAGCACATAACCTATTTGACTGCCCTAACCTGCTAGAACATGGCAACCCAATGTTACTCTCACACTTAGAAGTTTGCTTATGAGAATTCAAGTCCAACCCTGGCGTAATGACGGACTCAAAACAAATGAGGATTGCCTTGCACCTAGGTATATATGTAATCCAGTTTTCAATTTTATTCAAAATATTGAAATGATGCGCTGACAATTTTGAAGTTTATAATGTTATCGTAGTATGTGCTCACTACCTGTAATTACTCCTAATTCACTTGACGATATTTTAATGTGACTTTGCATGATAAAGTCATTTCAAACAGGCTGCTGTTATTGTTTCTTGATTGTCCCTAACTTTGCTCATTTTAAATGGGCTGCCATTATGGTTTTTCATTCCTACCTATAGTTGGTTTTGGCGCCAACATTTTAACTTCTTCAAATTTGCAAGATAGTTTGGCCCTCTTTTTTGTATATAAAGCTCTGCCCATTCATCAATAAAGAGTTCAGCGTTACTTCTTTTCTTGATTGCATGGGTAGGTCATCACTGGGTTTTACGCTCACCTAAACCAGACATATGGCAACACACTCTTTAATGTAACATCAATTTTATATTTCAAAGATTAATTCTAAACATCGTTCATATTGAATTTCTGACTGATAAGCTTCAAGGTGACTTCCTTCTACATTTTTGAAGTTTAAAATTCAAAACACATCTTAAGAACACTGACTATGTAAAAAGTCAAGATTTACAATTTTGAAAGTATCCTTGCTTTCTGAAAAAATAATGGAAGTGTAATCAAAATTTTATCCAAGCCAGGGACAAAGCTAGAGTAAGCAATTAAAATAAATAGCCTGCTATAGTTTTTGTTTCCTTGTACTTAGGATTGATCAGAAACACAAAAAACTGTTTTTAAGTTCTACTCTCAATAGGTCATCATTTTATTTGTCTATCTGGTCAAATTTCAATTCCTAGAGAACTTCCAGTCTTTTCCAAAAACACTGCCTGCTAGCTAACCATTTTTCTTCACTGATGAAGATTGCCCTTCCTGGTGTTCTTTAATTGATATACATGCTCTTTCTTTGAGCTCAAATGCCATTGTTGAACATTTTGATGACAGAGATTGCTGTAATATATTTTGCCCATTGTGTGGGGTTGGCTCTGCGTGTTGGTTTGTCTATTTCAAGTCTTGATTTTTTCTCCTCCAGTCTCCAACGACTGCTTTGAGGGCTCTATGGTGTTCAGTAAAAAGTCTCTTCCAGACACGGCAACACCTGAGGTGTGGGTGGAGGGGTGTCATGGGGGGTCAAGGCAATTCAATGGGGGTCAGAAGGGTCTGGATAAAACAGACTGTTTTTACCTATGTCCCACTTTCACACGCAAACGGACGAACCAATCTCCTCCAAATTTTGCACAGAGCTCCACACCAGCTTTGGGAAGGTTCTTAACACAAGTTTGACCCAGCCAACCAAACCCCTGACCCTGGGGTACCCCAAACTCCAAGATCAATGGAGGAAAAACTTTGCTTTACAAAAAATGCATCAAATTTTTCCGGGGCAGCGCCCGACCCCGGTTGGCTAGTTTATATATATATATAAGATAGAAGATGCTAAACAATGTAGTCATCATGATAATTTGTATTTAAAAAATGCATCCTTGAGACTGGCTCTGAGACAGTCCTTGGAGAAATCTACGTCAATCCAGTCTGAGTTAAGTGTAGTCATGAAAGAGAGGCTGTTGCTTAACTTTTGCTTGCCCATTTTGCCTTTAGATTTGCCAAAGAAATGGCCAATCAACAGCTTAGGTCGTGTTGTGTAAATTGTTGATGCAATATCATCAAAAAGGTTAAGAGGTTCTTTCTTGTTGATGGAGTTTTCAGGTTGATAAACAGTTTTTGTGACGTCTTTAACCTTTTCTTAGAAGCAATTGAGAACCGGATGATGGGTCAAAAAACTCTTTTTCCTCTTTGATCAAATACTCACATTACTCATAGAAACTGATCTTTGGCCAATAATTTTACTTTTCTTTATAATGTACACCAATTCCTAAATTATAAGTATAAAAATATTATGATATCTTTCAAATGCCAAGCTTTTACCTGGCCCAGATTACTCCATTTCAATAATAAAGGTTTGAAATTTGGTGTCAAGATAGCCCTGATCATAATTTACAATCAATATTTTAAAGTCTACTTTTTTGTCTCACTTTGGATTCAGGTTGAACAGGCTCAAAAGTTCTGACGCTGACCCCTGGGCTGATTGTTACTCTGAAAATTTAAAACTTGCTACACATCAGAGATGGGCCCTGACTTGACCCGAGCATGCTTTTTACCTGCAGTAAATAAGTGGCCGACCCGCCTTTGACCCGGGTACTTTTTGACCCGCCAAAAGGAAAAAATTGAAAAAT
>Ga0194133_10004702_pt1 | contig 17954 bp, 18 predicted proteins | sample TA2KigOf40mmetaG_FD_155448 | JGI IMG/M metagenome (GOLD analysis project Ga0194133, IMG submission 155448) | Freshwater microbial communities from Lake Tanganyika, Tanzania - TA2015055 Kigoma Offshore 40m | ecosystem: Environmental > Aquatic > Freshwater > Lake | place: Tanzania: Lake... | reverse complement strand
AATCCTTTCGACGTCCGTCCAGCCGCTGTGAATATGGCCAGGAGTTCCTTGGTTTCCCGCAGAAGGCATGCCACCTCTTGGCGACTGCCGATTCCAGCCTCAGTCATCAGCTCCAGCCAATAAACCGTCTCCGAAGCCTCCTTTTCCGCGATGGCGAGCTTGTGGATGAAATCGGCCTTGGACTCCGCCCGATTGGCTTCCCGATAGTTGGCCCCAACCGAAGTGCCGGACTTGAGCAGCTGTTTACCCATGGCCTCGCCTAGGTAGTTCTTAGGAAGGCTCTCCAAAAATCGTATTAACTGCAGGGAGAACTCCTTGGTCCGCTGCTCCAGCTCAGCCTTGTTCATTTAACTAATCCCGATTCGGAATTCCCAATCCCCCCGCGAAAGCGGAAAAATATCTCCGCGGGACGCGGTAGCCGGGATAGGCGGGGGTAGGTCTGACGGGGCCAAATCCGAATTCCGAAATCATTCTTCGCCGGCTCTACTTAGTTGGAAGCAGTCAGTCTCTGCTGCTCGGCCATCTTCGCAAAATGTCCCTTGGCCCGCAGAAGTTCCTCAAAGGTGCCTCGCTCCACGATCCGGCCTTTGTCCAGGACGACGATTTCATCCATGTTGGCCAGGGTGGAAAGCCGGTGGGCGATGCAGATCACCGTTCGGCCCTCCTCCAGGGAGTCGATGGCCGACTGAATTTCCGCCTCGGCCCGGGAGTCCAAAGCCGCCGTGGGTTCGTCCAACACGAGAATCGGAGCGTTGCGGACGAAAGCACGGGCAATCGCCACCCGAGCCTTTTGTCCGCCGGAAAGCAGCTGGCCGCGCTCCCCGCAGGGCGAGTCGTATCCGTGAGGCATCTGCATGATGAACTCGTGGGCGTAAGCCCTTTTGGCCGCAAGCTCGATATCGGCGGTGGAGGCTCCTTCGTGTCCGAACCCGATATTGGTTTTTACGGGCACATCAAACAAAACCACGTCCTGACTCACCAGCGCCATCTGGGCCAGCAGGTCTTGGGTGGCGTATTCCCGTAAATCGTGGCCATCCAGCAGTATTTTACCCTGGGTGGGATCGTAAAACCGCATGATCAGGTTGATCAGGGTGCTTTTCCCCGAGCCACTTTCCCCGGCCAGGCCCACCTTTTTTCCTTTGGGAATGTCGAGGGTGATGCCGTGGAGTACATCGATATGCCCGTAGGAAAAGGTGACGTTCTCGACCCGGATGCCTTGGCTGAAACGGGCAAGGGGCCGGGGATGGGCTGGTTCAACCACGGTCGGCTTTGCGGAAAAAAGCTCTTCCAGTCGCTTGGTGCTGACGCTGGTCATCTGCAGGGTGAGGTGCAGGTTGGCAATCCGCTTGATGGAAAGAGGGGCGAGCAAAAGGGCGGTAAGAAAGGCCACCAGATTTCCGGGCTTGGCCCCGCTGGTGAAAACAAACACCAGAAGGAAGCCAACCCCCAACATGGAAAGAATTTCGATCATCGGATTCAGCAGATTACGGGTCTGGGCGGTCTTGACGCTCATGGTCACACCCAAGTCGGACTGCTCCCGAAACGAGCGCAGTTGGAGGGCCTCCATCGCGTAGGCCTTGACGATGCGGACGGCGGCGAGCGCCTCAAGGAGGCCACGGCTTTGGGTTACCGAAAGCTGGGTGAATCTTTCCGTGAGCATCCGCAAGCGGCGTCCACTGGTTACCACCGGGATCACCACGAGGGGCAGCATGGCCATGGCAATGAGGGTTAGCTTCCAGTCGATGATCAGCATGCTGGTGAGAATACTGATGACGGCAAAGGGTTCCCGGATGGTGTCGATAAAGCCGTTGGTCATGGCGGTGTAGATGGCGTTGGTGTCGGAGGTGATCCGGGCGTAAAGGTCGGGTACCGGCATCTTCTGGAAAAAGGCCAGGGACAGTTCCTGGGCTTTTTTGAGGGCTGCCACCCGCATGTCTCGGATCACCCGGGCGCTGACCCAGGTCAGGCAGTAGGTGCTGAAGTAACTGGCCATGGCCCGCCCTCCCATGACCAAGGGGAGCAGGAAAAAGCCGCCGAGCATCTGCTGCCAGGTGACCGGTTGGCCCATCCGGGGTAGCCATTCATTCCCCAGGTTTCCAAAAAAGTCCCCGACCGGCCTGGCTGCCTTCTTCAGATCATTCTGCAGCTTTTTCGAGAAAGATTCCGGGGCCGGCTGTTCGGTGCTTATGGCTGGGGGCTCAGCCTTGGGCTTGGTTTGTGCTGCAGATACGGCGGCGGGCGGGGCGAGCCGGTTAAACAGCGCGTTGACCGAGAGAACAAACAACCCGTTCGAAAGTCCAAAAAATATGCTCAGGCCGATGCCCAGAATGAAGCGGAAGCGGTACGGCTTGAGGTAGGGAATCCCAAACGCCCAGATTTTTTTGAGCTCCTGCACAAAACGGATCTAGCAGGCTTTCCCCCCGTCCACCACCGCAGATCGGTCGCGGCGAAGGTTTTCATTTCCGCGGCGGGCAAAAGCATCCAGGATACACGGAATTTCTGATGAATTGCGTGATCTTAGCGGGCGGCGTGGGTAGCCGGATTTCAGAGGAGTCCGGCTTGCGGCCCAAGCCCCTCGTGGAAATCGGGGGTAAACCAATCCTTTGGCATATCATGAAAATTTATTCGGCCCACGGCATCCACGACTTTGTCATTTGCCTCGGCTACCGCGGGTATCTCATCAAGGAGTACTTCGCCAACTACTTCCTCCATACCTCGGATGTCACTTTCCACATGAAAAAAAACCGGATGGAGGTTCATAACCGCTACGCCGAGCCGTGGAAGGTTACCTTGGTAGATACCGGGGAAGAGACCATGACGGGGGGCCGGCTCAGGCGGGTTCGCGAATATGTGGGCGGCGGAACCTTCTGCATGACGTATGGCGATGGCGTCGGGAATGTGGATATTCGCAGGGCAGCCGCTTTTCACCGGAAGTCAAAAAAGCTCGCCACCGTGACGGCGGTCCAGCCGCCGGGCCGTTTTGGGGCCATGGATGTCCAAGGGGGCCGGGTCACCCGTTTCGTGGAAAAGCCCCATGGAGATGGCGGCTGGATCAACGGCGGCTTTTTCGTCCTGGAACCCGCGGCGCTTGATACTATCGCGGGGGACGGGACGATTTGGGAAAAGGAACCCATGCGCCAGCTGGCGAAGGCCGGCCAAATGGGGGCCTTCGTGCATCAGGGTTTTTGGCAGCCCATGGATACCCTGCGGGAAAAGCAGCTGCTGGAGGATTTGTGGCGCACCGGCCGCGCGCCGTGGAAAGTCTGGTAGTTGTTGGTTGGTGGTTGCTGGTAAAGCGAAGTGGCAACGATCAAGAGCTTTGAGGAGCTGGACTGTTACAAGATCTGCAGAGATTTTAGAAATCAAGTGGCTGAATTTTGTGAAAAGCTGCCGTCAAGGGAAGAATTCCGCCTAAAAGCTCAACTTTTGAAAGCCGCAAGATCAGTGGCGGCAAACATCGCTGAGGGTTTCGGGCGCCATCACCACCAGGAAAATCTGCAGTCGTGTCGCATGGCCCGTGGCTCGCTTACCGAATGCCTGGATCACCTGAACGTCGCTTTGGATGAGAGCTTCTTAACCAAGGAGTTATATGACAACTTTCGACTTCAGCATGAGATGGCAGCCAAGCTTCTTAACGGTTATATTTCTTACTTTAGCCGAGTGGCCGCGGCTTCAAAATGAACCGACAACCAACAACTAAAAACCCGCAACCCTTCAACGGGTCTTTCCGCCGAAAGCGCGTTTGGGTCTCCGGCCATACCGGCTTCAAGGGCAGCTGGCTCACGACGTGGCTTTTGGAGTTGGGGGCCGAGGTTGCCGGTTACGCGCTGCCTCCTCCCGGACCACTCTTTCGGCAACTCGGGCTAGCCGGCCGGATTCGTCATGAAATCGGGGATATCCGGAATGCCGGCCAAGTCCGCAAATCCCTCCTCCGCTTCCGCCCGGATTTTGTTTTTCATCTGGCGGCCCAGCCTCTCGTCCGTCGCTCCTATCAAAAGACTCTGGAAACGTTTGAAGTCAACACCCTCGGCACTGCGCATGTGCTCGAGGCTCTTAAGGGATATTCCCGACGCTGCGCCGCGGTGCTCGTCACCACGGACAAGGTGTACCAAAACCGCGAGACTGGCCGCCGCTACCGCGAGACGGATCCTCTGGGTGGCCGGGACCCGTACAGCGCCAGCAAGGCGGCCGCGGAGATTTTGATCGGCAGTTATCGGAACTCCTTTTTCCGGGAACACCCGGTGCGGGTGGTCAGTGCCCGGGCAGGTAACGTCATCGGCGGCGGGGACTGGGCGGAGGATCGAATTCTGCCGGACTGCATCCGCGCCCTGCGCCGGGGTAGGGCGATTCGGGTCAGGAATCCGCGGGCCACCCGGCCTTGGCAGCATGTGCTGGACCCCCTCGGAGGCTATCTGACCTTGGCGGCAAGGCTTTCGGCGAGCGGTCAACTGGTTGGCGCCTACAATTTTGGTCCTTCCGCCGGCGGCAACCGCACCGTGGCCGAAGTGGTGCGGGAGGTTTTGCGCCATTGGCCCGGGCGCTGGCAGAGGACTACTGAACAGACCGCGCCGCATGAGGCGGGACTTCTGCAGCTCGACAACCGTCTGGCACGAAAGGAATTCGGCTGGCGGCCCCGCTGGGGTTTCAAGGAAACCATCCTTCAGACCGTCCGTTGGTACCAGGCGGAGCACCGGCGGGAAGCCACCCCCCGGGAGCTCACCCGGGAACAGATCGCCGGCTATATGGCCTGCCTCCCCAGCCTGGAACTTCGCTCATGAGTGCCAAGACTCCCGCGGAATTGAAGGCGGAAATCCTGCGGCTGAGCCGGGAGTTTGCCAGGCAGGTGCACGCACCTCAGCGGCCCGCAAGCGATCCGGAACGGCCTCCGTTTCAATCGGGTAGCACCACCATTCCGTATGCGGGGCGCGTCTTCAACGAGGAGGAGGTGTCCGCGGCGGTCGCGGCCACTCTCGATTTTTGGCTCACCCTTGGTCCGGAAGGGGAGGCCTTCGAAAGAGAGCTGGCCGGCTTTATGGGCGTGAAGCACACCCTGCTAGTGAATTCCGGCTCCTCCGCCAACCTCCTCGCCCTGACCACCCTGACCAGCCCGAAGATTCCGGAGGCAAGAAGGCTGCGACAAGGGGACGAGGTGATCACCTGTGCGGCGGGATTCCCCACCACGGTGGCCCCCATCCTACAGAACGGCTTGGTTCCGGTCTTTATCGACAACGACCCCGTCACCGGCAACGCCCGGGTCGACCAACTGGAAACCGCCCTAAATCCGGGAAAAACCAAGGCGGTGATGATGGCCCATACCTTGGGAAATCCGTTCGACTTGGGCAAGGTTCTGGCTTTTTGCCGACGGCACAACCTGTGGCTGATCGAGGACAATTGCGATGCCTTGGGCAGCACCTACTCCTTGCCGGTGGCGATGGCCCGGGATTTGGGGCTGGATCACCTGCTCAAGCTGGCGGAGGAAAATCGTTCCTCGTTTTCGGTTGCTGGTTGTTTGTTGGAACCAACCAACAACCAACAACCAACAACTCTCCACAAATTACCGGCCATCCTCGATGGGCAACTGGTGGCCTACACCGGCTCCTTCGGGGATCTCAGCACCCAATCCTTCTATCCGCCCCATCACCTCACCATGGGGGAGGGAGGCGCGGTCAACATCGTCTCCCATCCTCCCTTGAAAAAAATCGTGGAGAGCTTCCGCGATTGGGGTCGGGACTGCTGGTGTCCGTCCGGCAAAGACAACACCTGCGGAAAAAGATTCGGTTGGAAACAGGGGGAGTTGCCCGAGGGATACGACCACAAGTACATCTACAGCCATCTGGGCTACAACCTGAAGCCCCTCGATCCGCAGGCAGCCATTGGGCGGGTCCAACTGCAAAAGCTGCCCGCGTTTATTCAGGCTAGGAAAGAAAACTGGCAAAGACTGCGTGCGGGGTTGGCTGATCTGGAAGGAAAGTTTGAGTTCATGCTTCCGACCCACGCGACGGGGTGGTTTCCGGGGGGAATGGTTGGGGAGTTGAAAGGTGGAAAGGGTGAAAATTTGAAAGGAACTTCCTCAACCTTCTCCTGGGATTCCAGCGGGTGTGCCAGTGCTCCTTCCTGGTTTGGTTTCATGGTGCGGGTCAGGCCTGGAGCAGGTTTTACCGCCCGGGATCTGGCGGCCCACCTGCATCAAGAAAAAATAGGAAACCGTATGCTCTTTGGTGGGAATCTTACGAGGCAACCCGTCTTCGTGGGGCTGCGCCGGGAACGGCCCGGCTCCTTTCGCGTGGCGTTCGCGCTGGAGGGGGCGGATGAGATCATGAATCAGGGGCTTTTTTTGGGAACCTATCCCGGCCTGTCGCCGGCCATGCTGGATCATGTGACCGGGGTGATTCGGAAGTTTTGCGGGTGTCGTTAATACGGCTTTGCCATGGCTTCCCGCTTGCCTAAGCGCATCCTTTTGACCGGAGGAACCGGAATTTTGGGAAGGGCGCTGCTGGAGCTTCTTGCCGGCCAAGAGGGCAGCCGGGTTCTGGTGCTTCGCAGAAAGGGTGGGCGCCCCTTGCCCAAGCTACCCGGGATCCGCGCGCAGACCGTGAACTTTGCCTCTTCGACCAATCTCGCCGGGGCGCTTGCCTCTTTCCGGCCCCAAGCGGTGGTTCATGCCGCCGCCACCGGCATGGAAATTCCGCGGCCACCTTTTTCGGTGATGGCGGAGACCAATGTGATGCTTCCCCTCCGCCTTCTGCAAGAGGCGGCAAGGTGCCGTGGGGTTCATTTTATCACGGTGAGCACAGGCTTGGCTTATTTGGACCAAGGCCGGCGGCTGCGGGAAGAGGATCAGCTTGAAACCACCCACCCCTATGCCGCCACCAAGGCGGCCGCGGATCTGTTGATGCGTTCCGCCGCCCCGGCTTTGGGCGTCCGGTTGACGGTGCTCCGGCCTTTTTCCTTCACCGGTCCTGGGGACGATGGAACGCGCCTTTTTCCCTCGATCCTCCGTGCGGCCTCATCGGGAAGAAAGGTTTCTCTGACCGGGGGACGACAGGTGCGCGACTTTCTTTCCGTGCGAGACGTGGCGGCGGGCGTCTTGGCCGCCCTGCGGCACCCGCCGGCATCCCCGGCCAGGCCGGCCATCTACAACCTCGGCAATGGCCAGGCGCATTCCCTGCGAAAGATTATCCGGAACGTGGTCAGGCAGTTGGGCCTCCGGGTGAAGCTCGGCTTTGGAGAAAAAGACGCAGATCCCAGTGAGCCCCGCTTCTTGGTGGCGGATATTCGGCGGGCAGAGCGTGAACTTGGCTGGAGGCCTCAGGAGCCCTTGGTGCACGCAGTCGGGCGTCTGGCCCGAACCTCCTTTCCCAGCCTGAAGCTGCCCGAGCCCCCGGCCCGAAGGCGGACCGGATGAGTTCCCAAGCACCGCCCGATCTTTCCGTGGTTTTGCCCGCCTACGAGGAGGCGGAGAATCTGGCCTGGTTTCTGCCGCAACTACGCGGGGTGCTCCACGATCTTGGGGTTTCCCATGAGATTCTAGTCGTGGACACGTCATCCCCGCTGGATGCCACCCCCGGGGTTTGCCGGGAGCAGGAAGTGAAATATTGTAACCGCGAGGGGGGGAATCTGTACAGCCACGCCGTGAAAACCGGCATTACCCGCTCGCGCGGCCGCCGCGTGGTGATGATGGACTGCGACGGCTCCCATGATCCGGCGGTGATCCCGCGGCTGTGGGCCGAAAGGGAGCGGGCTAATCTGGTCATCGCGTCGCGCTACGTGGTGGGGGGGCACACGGAAAACCCGACCATCCTCATTGGGCTCAGTTTGGTCGTAAATTTTGTGTTTCGGCTGGTGCTGCGGCTTCATTGCCGGGACGTGTCCAACAGCTTCCGGCTCTACGAGGGGGATGAACTGCGGGCCCTGCAGCTGGAGTGCGCCAACTTCGACATCGTGGAGGAGATTCTCATCAAGCTCTCCTTTGGTCGTCCGGACTTCACCGTGCGGGAAATCCCGTTCACCTTCGGGCGAAGGAAAGCCGGACGAACAAAGCGGGATCTGGTAGCCTTCGCCTTGAGCTATCTGGCCACCTTGGCGAGGTTCTATCGGATGGAAAAACGATTTGGCCAAGGTAAGAAATGCAAAAATATCTGATCACCGGCGGCTGTGGCTTTTTGGGGGCGAATCTGGCCGCCCGGCTGCTGGGCATGGGAAGGCCGGTTGTACTCCTCGACAACATGTCCCGGGAAGGGGCGCGGGCGAATCTCGGCTGGCTGCGCAGCCTAGGGCAGCTGGAGGTCCGCACCGGGGATGTGCGGGATGGGGCGTTCTTAACGGAACTGGTGAGGGAAACGCAGCCGGATGCCGTTTTCCATCTGGCTGGCCAGGTGGCCATGACCACCTCGGTGAAAAACCCGGCGGAGGATTTTTTAATCAACGCGGCCGGCACGGTCAACTTACTGGAGGCCCTGAGGCATCATCGGCCTGAGGCCAGTCTCGTTTACTCCTCCACCAACAAGGTGTACGGGGCGCTGGCCGGCGTTCGTCTGGTGGAGGAAGCCAAGCGATACGCTGCTCCGGACCATCCCCGCGGGATCGGGGAACAGCAGCCGCTGGATTTTCGCACGCCCTATGGCTGTTCCAAGGGCGCCGCCGATCAGTACGTGCTGGAGTATGCGCGGACGTACGGGCTGCGGACGGCCGTCTTCCGTCACTCCACCATCTATGGATGTCACCAGCACGCGACGTTCGACCAAGGCTGGGTGGGATGGTTCTGCCGGCAGGCTTTGGTGCAGAAGGCGGAACCGGCCGCACCGGCCTTCACCATCTCGGGAGATGGCAAACAGGTACGGGATCTGCTGTTTGCGGATGATGCGGTGGACGGTTACCTCTGCGCGGAGGAAAAGATCGATGCCATCCGTGGCCGGGCCTTCAACCTGGGTGGAGGCATGGCCAACAGCTCCTCCCTTCTGGAGTTGTTTGAGATGCTTGAAAAATCGCTTGGGATCCGGCTTCGTTACGAAAAACTTTCATGGCGGCATGAGGACCAGAAATTTTTTGTGGCGGATGTCACGGCAGTGGGGGCGGCCTTGGGCTGGTCCCCCAAAGTCGGCAAACGCGAGGGGGTCGGGCAGGTTGTTTCCTGGATTCAAGGCAAGCGAAGCTGTGTCCACTGAGGTTAAGTAGGGCACCGGCGCCCCCGGATGTTATCGCGGAAAATCGCGAGGCGACCCGCTATTCTAAGAAAAACTGGAGTGATCTCCGTCAAAGGAACAAGGGGATATTCCGACTCCCTATTTAAGACGCGGAGGTCCAGTGGACGTCTTGCACGCTATGGCAAGGACATCTTTAGGTAAAGGCAACCGGATTCGACCGCCCGGAAACAGCTCGTTTTGGGGCCGCTCAATCTTCGGGTGTCGGAAAAATGCGATCACGCCCGTTTTTTAAAACTCCCTGCTGGCATTAGCGGAGAATAGGGAACGCACCGGAACCCCTTTTGACTGTCAATCCCGAGAGCCAATTTTAATTTAATCTGAGCGATTCGAATCGAAGGAATTCCTTTAACAAGGTAGGCTGAAAAACTTGAGAATTAGAAGAAAGAACCCGCTGGCGCCAAAGACAGGCAAAACCATTGCCATAAAAAACAAAACCGATAAGCTAGTTCCAGTTTGCATAAAAACAATAACCGGAATCGCAAAAAAGAGCTAAAACAATGCAAGGAACTCTTTGAAGAGGGAAATATACCATTGATTCAAAATCCCAACCGCCCCCCCAAAATAATCCCGTGAAGGCATGTCTTAACGCGGTTAAAAAGCTTTTTCGCTTTAGAAAAAACAACCTCGAAATCATAAATGGCAGAAAAATTTTAAAAAAAAATGAAGGCAATTCAAAAATCCTAGAACTTTTCAGCGCAAACCTCCCTTTTTTTGTGTCCAGATTTGGAACCACAGAATTAAGCGTGGTTTGTCATTTTCTGCGTCACAACCGATATAAAAACGCATCTTTCCCTGTGGCCCTTCGAAAAAACCTTTCTGTGCTTTCGGGATTTTATCCGGAGGATGACGCAAGCCTCGTAAAATTTTCCACAATGTTTTTGCGGGCCGTTGAAAGAATTGATGGATTGGGTGTGCGTTGGGAAAAATTCGACCAAGAGTTTTGGTTAAATGAAAAGTTCTTCCTCAAAAAATTCTGTGGGAATGCCGCGTTATTAGGAATCGAATCCATTAGCACCCCCTTTCTGTTTGCAGAATCCTGGCTACGGGAACTGCAAAATAAAAAAGTACTGGTGATTCATCCGTTTAAAAAAACCATTGAAAGCCAACTCGAACGGAAAAAAACCTGGAATCAAAACGTCAATCTTCCAGATTGCGAAATTCGCGTACTGCAGGCGGAACAATCCCTATCGGATCATAAAAAAATCTCGAAATATCAAACCTGGTTCGAGGCCCTGAAGGCCATGGAGCAGGAAATTCTGCAAGCTGACTTTGATGTGGCGCTGGTTGGGGCGGGTGCCTACGGCCTGTTTTTGGGGGACTTTTGCAAGCGCCTGGGTAAAACTGCCGTTCACGTTGGGGGGGCTCTTCAACTCTTTTTCGGTATATACGGAAAAAGATGGACGGATAAAACATCATCAGACCATATTCCTGCTAGTTTTTTTAACGAGCATTGGGTGTGGCCATCGGGAGCCGAGATTCCCCAAGGATCCCATCTGGTGGAACAAGGATGTTATTGGAAATGATTAAAAGAAAACGATGGATTTCTGCGAAAAAGGTTTTTTGGGCAAGCAACCGATTTGATCTTGTTTTTAAGCTAAAAACCCTAGTGGACACGGAGGGTTTTCGGCATAACCAAAAAATATTTATGGAACATTACATTCAACACATCCGGGCTTTTAATAACTTTTATGAGGAATTTCCTCGAAAAACATCGCAGGACGACTTTCTTTCCTCATTCAGAAAGAACTTTCACCATATAAAAAACAACCGCTTCATCTTAAAAAAAAGTGAAATCGGAATTAACTCGCGTTATCAGTTGCTGGACGGGGCTCATCGAGCGGCCATTTGTACATATCTAAACCTTCCAATATTTGGGGCAATCACGGAAGGAAACAGTGAATTTGATTATGTGTATTTCCAAAAACGGAGACTAAAGGAAGCGACCGCGGATCTGCATGCCTTATTTTATGTCCAACAAAATCCCTCCGTGACAATCGGGATCCTCCATTCCGCAGTCAATTTGCGGAATGAAAAGGATGTCGACCAGATCCTTCAAAAAGAGCGGGGAATCTTTTACAAAAAAGAAATCCACCTTAATTTCAACGGCTACGTGAATATGAAAAAAGTGTCCTATGGCCCGGAAACAAACGGAATGTCCTGGATCGGCAATGAGGACAACGGCTACGCCGGGGCAAGGCAGCACGCAAAACAATCCTTCGGGAAATTTCCCATTCGAATGTATGTGTTGGGTTGTCGGGCATCTGCAATGATTCAAGCCAAAAAAAAGATCCGCGATCTCTGCGGTATCGGCAATTTTTCTTTTCACACCACAGAAACAAAGGAAGAAGCTCTGCTCGTGGCGGAGACTTTTCTCAATCCAAATACCAAAAAATTTTATGAGACGTTCCCTCATAAAAAAAACCTGTTTGCCAAAATCGGGAGATTGAAAAAAATCGGCGCTACCCTGAAAAGACACAAGATTGATTGTAACGACATCTGTTTGGTGGGGAGCGTGCCGCTTGAATTGTTTGGAATCCGAAAGGCCAAGGACCTTGATTTTATAGCCCTGAAAAAGAGGCCACGCTTGTTCAGGCAAGGCCTCCTCTCCCATCACTCTAGCGAGTTGTCCTATTACGATGACGTGGGCGGAATCGTTTACCGCCCAAGGTTTCACCTCCAAATCGCGGGAGTGAAAGTTATTTGCCTAAAGAAACTCTTGAAATTTAAACTTACTCGGCGGGAGTTTCCCAAAGATTTCATGGATATCATCAAAATCATTCTTTTTATGATCATCAAAGGGAGAATCGTATGAAGGCACTTGAAATCCGGCGCGGGAAAAAAACCTACGCCCTGATTATCCGGGCGCACCAAAAGAAAGACGGCATCCATTTTTTTACGCCTGGGGAGTACTCTCAACAGGTGGCGTACATGGCAAGACCCAAAAACCATGTGATCCCCGCCCATCGGCACAACCTGTTCCCAAGAAAGATTTTTTGGACCAGCGAGGTTCTGATCATTAAATCCGGCAAGGTTAAAGTCACCTTTTATGATCAGGGAAAGAAGCCCTTTCGGAGCGTGGTTTTACATCCTTGGGACATCATTCATCTCATCCAAGGTGCCCATGGGTTCAAGATGCTGGCACCCACGGAAATGATTGAAGTCAAGCAAGGCCCATATGCCTTGGAGCGGGACAAGACGCTCCTGTTTCCCCGCCATGGAGCGGCGCCCCCAAGTCGATGACGTCCCTTCCGCGTAGTGGGTCGATGAATTTGCCTTTCGGCCTATACGGCAAGTACTACGACCTGATGTACCAAGATAAGGATTATGAATCGGAGGCAAAATACGTTGGCAAACTGTTGCGGGGCCACGGCCTTCCCGGCAACAAACTTCTTGAATTCGGAGCAGGCAGCGGGCGGCATGAAAGCCAATTGAAAAACCAAGGATTTGAGGTTACCGGAATCGAGCGGAGCTCTGCCATGATTTCTTTGGCGGAAAAAAACGGCTACGGGGATATTCGGCAGGGCGATATCCGCGACTTTCTGGCGGGCGGAATTTATGACGGAGCGATTGCCCTGTTTCACGTTATGAGTTATCAGACGGAAGACTCCGATCTCGGCGCAGTTTTTCAAAACGCTTCGGCTCATTTGGCGCCCCAAGGGCTTTTCCTGTTTGATTTCTGGTATACTCCGGCCGTGGAGTCCCAAAAACCCGAGTCCCGGGTGAAAACCTTCCGCTCGCACGAAATTGAGATAACCCGGAAAGCGACACCCGGGATCCGCCCCTGCGAAAAAGTGGTGGATGTTCATTATCAGGTGGAAATTCGAGAATTCACCTCCGGAAAGACCTGCTCCTTTGAGGAAAGGCACGCGATGAGGCATTTCAACCCCGAGGAACTGGATGCTTTTGGATCGGAGGCAGGGATGGTGAGGGTGCTGTCTGAGGAATTTGGAAGCGGTCGACCCGCTGGCCGGGATACGTGGGGCGTATGCAGTTTGTACCGCAAGGCTCAAAAGTGATTCCGGTCAACGAGCCCCTTTTGGACGGAAACGAAAAAAAATACCTTTGCGAATGCATTGAGACAAAGTGGATTTCATCTGAGGGGCCCTTTGTCAAAAGACTTGAGCAGGGCCTGGCGAATTTTACCGGGAGGAAATACGCGGTCGCCGTGGCCAATGGATCCTTGGCGCTGGATCTTGCGGCAGAAGCCCTGAGCTTGGAACCTGGTGCGGAGGTAATTTTACCCGCTTTCACGATTATCTCTTGCGCCAACGCGGTCATTCGGGCCGGCTGCAAGCCGGTCCTGGTGGATTGTGATCTGCACACGTGGAACATGATTCCCCGGGATGTGGAGGCCGCCATAACCACCCGAACCCGCGCCATCATGGTAGTCCATATTTACGGTCTGGCCGTTGACATGGATCCTATTTTGGCGCTTGCTAAAAAACATGGTCTTCGGGTCATTGAGGACGCCGCCGAATTAATCGGCCAGACTTACAAGGGCCGCCCTTGTGGAAGTTTCGGTGATATCTCCACTTTCAGTTTTTATCCCAACAAGCACATCACCACCGGAGAGGGAGGCATGATTCTAACGGACGACCTGGATTTGGCGGAACGGGCTCGCTCCCTTCGAAATCTCTGTTTTGGTCCCCGGCGGTTCATCCACGAGCACTTGGGTTGGAATGCAAGGATGAGCAACCTGCAGGCAGCCGTTGGGGTGGCCCAGTTGGAGCGGATCGGGGATTTTATCCGCTTAAAACGGAAAATCGGCGGGGAATACCATCGGCAGCTTCGGTCCATGCCCGGGCTGCAACTCCCGCTGGAGCGAACCGAGCACTCGGAAAATATTTATTGGGTGTTTGGGGTTGTCCTGGGGGAGAGTTTCTCGGTAGATGCGGATACAGCCATTTTGAAATTAAAAAACAGGGGCATCGAGTGTCGTCCGTTTTTCTGGCCCATGCATCGGCAGCCCGTGTTCCGGGCCATGGGGCTTTTCGGAGGAGCTTCCTTGCCCCACTCGGAATTTCTCGGGAAACGGGGCTTTTATCTCCCTAGCGGTCTGGCATTGTCAGCCGAGCAGCAGACAAAGGTCATTCGCGCAGTCCGAGAGGAAATATTTGAAAATGCCTAGCATCGGGATTTATCCCGGGGAAATGGATCATCCCGGGGGGGGGAGCATCCTGATTGACGGATTGGTTCGTCACCTGGTGGCGAACTTAGGGCATAAGTACCGTTTCGTTGTATGCGCCGAAAAAACCTCCCGGAAACTTCCATGGCTCGATGGGAAAGCATTATCCGTAACCCGAAATCCCAGAAAAAATCTTTGGGAACGCCTCTGGCCGCGAAACTCGCAACGCACCGTTCCACCGGTCCCCTGGCGGGAGATTCTTGAGAAGAACGACGTTGAATTCGTGCTGAACCTCAGCCCGTTCGAATGCCTGGAATTGACGGTTCCGTTCATCCAGTTTGTTTGGGATCTGAAACACCGGACAGATCCCTGGTATCCGGAATTCAACCGTCGTCGGGATTGGGATGACCGGGAAACCAAACTGCAGAAGATTCTTCCGCGGGCTGCTCGGGTGATTGTGGGAACGGAAACCGGCCGAGAGGAAATTCTCCGGCATTACGGTCTTTCGCCTAAAAACGTCTGCGCGATTCCCCTTCCTTATCCGGATCATTTTGATTCGGCAAAAGCCAGTCAAAGGAAGGACCTGCCTGAAGACTTCTTGTTTTATCCCGCGCAATTCTGGCCACATAAAAATCATTTTAACCTGATCCGAGCCTTGGGTTTTTTGGGCTCGAAATATAAGATTAAAATGGATTTAGTCCTGACTGGATCCGATCAATTTTACCAGAAAAACGTGCAATCTTTCGCAAAAAAAATGAAACTCAACAGCCAGATCAGGTTTCTGGGATATGTAAATAACACCGAAATACCAGGTCTTTACAGAAGAGCAAAAGCCCTTGTCTACCCGTCGCTTTTCGGTCCGGACAACCTTCCCCCGATGGAAGCGCTTGCGGCCGGCTGTCCTGCCATTGTGGCGGACATACCCGGGGCACGTGACCAACTGAAGAACGCGGTGCTTTATTTCGATCCTTATGACCCCTCAGATCTGGCGAAAAAAATATTTGATTTGCTCAAGAGCAGATCGCGGGCAAGGAATCTGGTTAAAAAAGGCTTTCAACTCGCCCGAAAAAACAGCATGGAGAATTATGTCCGGAAAACGGACGCAATCCTGCAAAGGCTTTTTTTGGAAAAAAAATGCTGGACGGAATGATGCTTAAAAATCAGGCCCAAGAGGAGCATGCGGCTTTTAGGGCTTTCGCAGAATTCCCGTCAGATTCATAAATTTAATCAGCACGACTACGTTCCGCATTTTGACGGAATATGAAGTTAGTTGATTTCTCCGGTTAAAATTTCATCCTGGATGGAGGTGGAGCACGGTACGGGACTGGGTCCGGCAACTCAGGAAAGCATTTTCAACTGCGTGAATATCTTGGCGAGAGGAGCTGGCTGGGCGGAGGTCGAGGGCAAGGGAAACATTTTTTTATCGCGGTGTCGTTTTTAAGACCTTGTGGCGCCGCACCCGGATGGGGAATCGGCATGAGCTTTCTTGCGACAAGAGCCATGGAAATATGTCTGGTGGCGAAGTAGATCCTCTAAATGACGGAAAATGGGTTTCCGTTCGCGGCAACCCCGTCCTTGGCCAAGGCTCTTGTTGGCTTCGCACCGGGAGGCATACGACCCCATCGTTTAATTCCAAAAGTCCTGCTTGAGGAGAAGAGGGTTTTCCGCCTGTTTCTGGCCCAGGCCTGTGCTCGGGAGCTGGTGCGTGGAGACACGAGTTCAACAGGTCCGCGCGAATTTAGAGACTTCCCCGCCAAAGGTTTCAACCATTGCAGCGCGCCTGGAAATACGGGTAAAATTTTATGGGATTGAGTTTGGATGGGGCGTATGATTCCGACAGTCGCTCATGTTTTCGATGCGTGAAAAACAGGACTTGGAATTATTGCCCAAAAAACGACTTTTTGCCCTCTGACCCAGCCCCGGAGCAAAAGGCGGTGGATCGTTAATTGGCTTTGGAACCGTGCAAGCGGATCCGACCGGCCAAGGGCGGCAGCATGTTGTGAGTAGGCAGTGTGCGGTTTGCTGTGGGCAGTTGGCTCAAGATAACCGCTAGCCGCCCACCGCATACAAAAGTAGGCAGTAAGCAGTTCGCTGTGGGCAGTAAGTTCAAAATAACCGCAAACAGCCTACCGCCTACTGCGCACTAATCATGAAATGTCATACCCTCGAAGTCTGGAAACGCTCGAAGGAGTTGGCGGTAAAAATCTATAAGTCCGAAATGCAAGGCCCCTTGGCCAAAGACATGAGCCTCCCTCGTCAAATTCAGAGGGCGGCTGTCAGCATCTGTTCGAACATTGCCGAGGGCGCGGAAAGGGAGTCACCCAAGGATTCGGCACACTTTTACACCATGGCCAAAGGCTCTTCAGCTGAGTTAGCCACCCAGCTGGAAATCGCATCGGAGATCGGCCTGATTCCGGATGGAACTGTCAAAATCTGGGTTCTGGAAACTGAAAAAATCGCAAGAATGTTGAACTCATTGATCAAAAGCGTAAAAGCGAGGGGTAGTAAGCAGTAAGCGGTGAGCAGTAGGCTGTGGGCAGTAGGTTCAAAGTAACCGCAAACAGCCCACAGCTCACGCATACAAAAGTAGGCAGTATGCAGTTTGCCGTAGGCAGTAAGTTCAAAGTAACAGCCAACCGCCCACGGCTTACCGCGCACTAAAAACTGAGTCCCAAGTCCTAAAAACCTAAAACGACAACGTCCCTTGCCACCTAATTCGGTACGGTTAGAGTAAGTACATGAGCACGGAAACCTTGGAAGTAATCAAGATTTGCGAAGCTTTACCGGCTCAAAAGCGGGCCGAAGTGGCTGATTTTGCGCGCTTTCTACTGGGTCGTGCCCTGCCCAATTATGGATTTAGTGCGAGCCAGCTAAATATGGTTTCCAAAAAACTTCATGCCAAAGCGCAAAAAGCCCGCCAACAAGGCGCGGCCAAAAAAGAGAGCCTACGATTTTTCAGCCGGGTAAAATTAAATACAGACATAAAACCGCTAGGAATATCCCGATGACCCGGACAGAAGCCCAGGCCCTACCGTGGGAGGAGAAGGTGCGGATCATGGAGGCGCTTTGGGAGGATATGAGAGACCGTTTTGATGCGCTGGAGGTTTCCGCTGAAGTGAAGAAACTTTTAACCCACCGGCGGGAACGGGTTTTGCGCGGGGAAGTGCCGTTGTTGGACTGGGACCAAGTGAAGTCGACCCTTGGCCGCGGGTGATTTCCGTTCGCATTTCCGGGGAGGCCCTGGAAGATCTCAACGAGGGATTCTTGTTCTATGAGGCACAGGCAGAAGGCCTGGGGGATTATTTTACCAGCTGCCTTCGGGCAGACATCGAGGCGTTGAAAGTCACGGCCGGGATTCACCGGCTTGTGTTTGACGATATTCACCGGGCCTTAAGCCGGATTTTTCCGTATGGGGTGTTTTACACTCACGACAAGCAGGGGGCCGTGGTTTGGGCGGTTCTGGATTTGCGCCGGGACCCATCGTGGATTCACCAGCGTCTAAATCAGGAAAAATAAAATATGCACTTTCTTGACCACCGCTGTCCACAAAACAACTAAGTCCTGAGACCTCCAGTCCTTAGTCCCTCTGCAAACCGCCAACCGCCCACCGCCTACGGCAGACAAAA
>Ga0194133_10004695_pt1 | contig 17973 bp, 32 predicted proteins | sample TA2KigOf40mmetaG_FD_155448 | JGI IMG/M metagenome (GOLD analysis project Ga0194133, IMG submission 155448) | Freshwater microbial communities from Lake Tanganyika, Tanzania - TA2015055 Kigoma Offshore 40m | ecosystem: Environmental > Aquatic > Freshwater > Lake | place: Tanzania: Lake... | reverse complement strand
CCGAAAAATTAATTGCTATAAATTCTAATAGAAAAGAATTAAAAGCATATTACATTTCAAAGTGTACGTTAGGTGAATTTCTAAAATAATTATCGAATGGTTACAGGGGGGTTCGATTCCCCCCCCGATAACAAACCCAAAAGGTGCAGGGTTAATTGCACTATTTATTTATTTAATTTTTTATCAAAATGAAACTTAATAAGTTTATTGAAAAAAAAGGTGATTATGTTGGTAGAAGCACAGTAACAGAAATTATCGTGCGATTAACACTTTTGCGTTACAAATTACTAACCAAAATCGTGAAGAAATGAAAACACCAACAACAACACCGTATGAGGAATATGACAAAAGCATAGCCAATGCAAAAGCAACCTATAATGTTGCTATAAAACGTGCTAAAGCAAGGTTAAAATTTAGAATTTCAAGTGCCGAAGATTGTGCCAAACAAATTGATGTGCTAATAAAACAACAGCGTGAAAATTGGGCGGAAAGTTTCTACAATGAAGAAATAATGGAACGCAGAATAAAAATTGCACAATGTTTACTAAAAAAAGACATTGTAATTTCTTGTTATGTAAGGTGCGGAAGTTATTTTTCAATGAGTACAATGCGAACTGCAAACGAACACTATAACATTGTTTTTAAAATTAGAAATCAAGAATTTGTTTATGGAGTTTCGAGAAAATGCAACATAACACTTGTCCACAAGGTAGATTATTCTTCTCGCCCAAGTGATGAAGAAATTTTAACCATAGCACAGGGTTATTTTCCATCCGTTAAGCGGATAAATGTAATATCGTAAACAATTTAACAAAACAAGGGGTGCGACTTTAACGCACATTTTTATTTATCAATTTATTAAATTTTATCAAAATGAAAAACGAGCAGATTATTCAAGCGTTAGAAATCGAATTAACAGAATTAACGCACAAGGTTGATGCACTTCAAGAAAAAATGAATTTGGAAGCATCGAAAGAAAATCAAGAAATCAATTTCCTTAAAAACGAAATTGAGCAATTCGCTAAAAAATTAGCGGAATTAAAATCATCTCAAGAACCCATCGCAGAAATTGACAAAAAAATGCTATTTGATTTCGGTCAGCAGATGGTCAAGTATTTAGATGGTGTTATTGTGGATTGTGAGCAAGAAACATATTCACCCGAATTTACTGACGAACAATTTGAGATAAGTTGGAACAACAGGGTGGAATTACGAAATGTTGAAGTTGAAGTTAATGTAGTAGTTGATAAAATTAAGTGGAAATTATCATTTGACGATGTTTTGGAACATATTGAATGTGTGTCGGGTGATTTATTGCAGTACGTTTTGAAAAACAAAAATTATTTTAGCAATTTAACTGATGAAATTTTTGATAAATTCAAAGCAATATTGCCGAGTGGTTTTCATTCTGTAAATGATTGTTCGGAATTGCAAGTTGAATTAATTTTACGAGATAGTGAAATTTGCATTGAAACATTAGAGATGAATTTCGAGGATTTAATTATGGATAATATAGACCAAACCACAAACGATTTTATTGATGAATTAATCCCGAATCCATTGTACGAAGATGATGAAGATGTTGAAGAAAATAATAGCGAAAATAATTAATAACAAATCCGAAAGGGGGCAGGATTTAATTGCCCCCTATTTTTTAAATTTAAGTAAAATGAAAAAGAAGCACATTAGACCTGCAACGATTGAAAAAACAACTAATTTTTTGAATTTTTTAAAGGGTATGACACTTACTACGAGTGAGATGAATGATTTAGCAAAAGAGCATAATGTACGAAGTGGCATACAAGTATTTGCTCAACGATTAGGACTTGCTACAAAAGTGGGTACGAAATATATTTTCAAGGATATTGAATTTGAACCACATCACGCACGAAAAATTGCTACAATGTCCAACGAATATAATGCTCAATTAACACAAGCAAAAATAGAACGTGAAGCAAAAGAAGAATCAGAATTAAATCAGCAATTAATTTCTTTTCAAGAAAATCAAAAAATAATTTCTATGCAATTAGAATTACAAATCAAGGAAGAAAATATTGCTGAATTAGAAGCGGATTTAAAAGAAGCAAATAATCGCTTAATCATCCTTCAACGTACAATTAAGGAAATGGAAGAAAAATCAAAATCCTATGATTCGGTGCTTGAAGAATTAAATCAAACTAAACAATTACTTTTAGTTCATTTAACGAAAAAATAGTTGCTTGATAAAACACTCACAGGGGCAGGGTTAGTTGCCCCTTTTTAAATTAAATCAAATGGACAATTTTATTGAACCGAGAAATTGGTGGAACAGAGATTACGCTATCGAATGGTGGCGTACAGATGGTCATTTCAACGAAGATTTGTACCTATCCGTTCTTATGGCAAAAGAAGAACGAAAAAATAAATCTGCCGAAAATAATCAACAAGAAAATAAAGAAGAAAATGAACCAAGAAAAAAACAATTTATTTTCTTTCGATTCTTACCTGTTAGAAAGTGGTTGGGTATTGAAAGGGAGAATTTGGTGGAAGCACAATAAAACCATAAAAGTAATTAGTAATCAAGGAGAGCAAATTAATTTCCTAATGATTGCATTAAATTTAAACGAAAAAATAAAACACAAACACATCGTTACTTGCGAGATTCCTAATACTTGGGAAGAAGCAGAAATAATTTTTCAAAAATGTAGGTTAAACTATTTTAATCATTATCAAAATGACACAGAGAACATCTATTGAAACATACACCGAAATAAAAAATTCGGGTTTGTTATCGGAAAAGCGTTGGCGAGTTTACGATATTTTTTATGAAATGAACAGACCATTGACAGGGGCGGAAGTCAGTCAAATTTACAAAGCCAATTATCCATCATCACAACATTCGGAAACTATCCGTAACCGAATTACTGAATTAAAAGATATGGGGTTATTAGCGGAGTTTGAAGTGGTTGATTGTACGTTCACAGGGCGGAAGGTTTTTTCGTTTATTACAACGAACAATTTGCCCGAAAAATTGGAAAAAAAAGAAACGCTAAATGAAAAGTTAAATCGAATCCTAAAACAAATAGAAGTGCTTGGAAAAAGTATGGACAACGAGCAACAGAAAAATGAGTTAAGGGAAATTTACAAAAGTGTGTATCAGTTAAAAAAATAAATTAATTATTAATCAAAAAAAAACGAGCAAAATGGAAAATCAAGCAACGTATGAATCAAAGCAAAATGAAATTGCATTGAAACAAGAATTGGAACGAGAAGTAAAAACTTGGGTGGAGAGAAATTTTAATTTCATTCAAGTAAGCGTGTTGGAAAAAGTAAGCGACAATAATTTATTTGAATATATTTTTTATCCATCCGCAGAAGATATTTTTGAAGATTGGTTAAACGATTGTAACGAAATGGAAAAGGTTGCAACTTATTTTTCCTATAATGAATTAGATGGATTTGATGAATTTCAAACAAGATACGAAAGTATTGATGATACGATGATTAATTCATTAATTGAATGTTTCGGTGTTGAGCAATTCGAGAATTTCAAAGAATGGTGTTTAGAAGTTCAGCACGATGATATTGATGAATATATTTACGAGCAAGAAAATTATCCTATGTGGAACACTTGTTTTGAATTTCGTGATTCTTTTCGCAACACCGATAAAGATATTGAAACAATTTTAAGCGTAGGATTGGGAGTAATTAGTGGATTAGATGATTTTAATAATATTTTGTTTATGAAATCAGCAGGACACTCTTTTTATTCTACATATTGGATTCCTTTGTACTTGGAATTTTATCCCGATGAAAAAATAAAATATTCGGGAATTAATTATCAAGATTTGTAAAAAAAAGTAATCACGCAATTTTTTTTTAAGAAAATAATTTTTTTTGATTGTGGGTTCAGATATTTTATTTATATTTGAACTCACAATTCAATTATGTTTAATTTAAAGAAGTAAAAAAGATGAAAACAGAAGATTTAAAAAATTTAAGTTTACAAGAAATCGTTGTCGCTTTGCAACAACAGAATTTACAAAAGCAGGACTTTGTAGTGCCATCACGTTTCGTGCGTATGAAAGATTCTAAACTACAAGTAATTAATCGTGATTGCTTGGATGGGTTAAGTGAAATTCTTTTATCCACAGGAATATCTTTTGATGAAGATGCTTTACAAACAATGGAATTACAAGTATTAGATTGTTGCCATTCACAGATAGGTAGCAAGTTGGAAATACCTAAAAAATATTACGACAAGATGCTATCACAAGAAAATTATTTTCATCTACTTGACTACAATGTAACTACTTGGTTTCAAGAAAAAAATACGAATTATTTATTGCGTACATTTATTGACCGAGAACAACGTACAGGAATAGCAAGGGCGATGCTTTCAGACCGCTACAATGTGTTGGATAATTACGATGTTATGTTGGCGACATTAGAAGCGATTAGGGAGAGTGGAATCAACGTACAAATTGAGAGTGGGGATATTACTGACACGAAATTTTATATGCGATTTATTTGCCCCGATATTGAAATGGAAGCACCCGAATTATTGAAAAATTATCGTGTGCCAAATGGAACGCAAGGTGGTAATGGTATTATTTCGGGATTTGTTATTTCTAATAGCGAAACAGGAAATGGTAAATTCAGCATATCACCAAGAGCCGTTGTATTGGCTTGTCGTAATGGAATGATATTCAAAGATGATTCGTTTCAAAAAACGCATTTAGGGGCAAAGATGGAAGAATATACCACGATTGATTGGAGTGAAGAAACACGCCAAAAAAATTACGAGTTGGTAATTTCCCAAGTGAAAGATGCAATTAAATTTTACGCAAGTCAAGAATTTTTGGGTGCTAAAATTCACGAACTTTTGGAGAAAGGAAATAAAGAACTTTCACACCCGATTGAAGCGGTAAAAAATGTTACAAAATCACTTTCCATCAGCGATGAAAAAGAAGCAAGTATTTTGAATTATTTTGTGAAAAGTGGCGATACAAATGCCTTTGGAATTACCCAAGCATTAACGTACTTTGCACAACATAACGCTTCGCCCGAAGAACGCTATGAAATTGAAACAAATTCAGTTTTGATTTTGAACGAAATTGATAACTATGATAATCCCGAAATGGTTGTCAAAAGAGTACCATCTTCCCAAATAGTCAGTTTGAACTAAATAGGAAGCACCCCTCTATTTCATAAGTTAGTAGGGGGGTTATTTTTTAATTATTTAATGTATTGAAAATGGATTTAATGCACATTCAAAGCAAGTATGTAAAGTACAAGCGATTTAACGAATATATATGGGCAGAATTTTGCTACACAGATAAAAGCGAAAAATTATCACTACAAAAAAATTACGTTGAAGATATTTTTGTTTTATCAAATATTATTGGTCGTTTAGAAGTTTATTTGTTGGACAAAAAAGATTTAGAAAATGCCCATTATTTAATAAAGTGGTGGGAAAAAGAATTTGATGAACGTGATTATTCCTTGAACGCTTTTAAAAGTTGGTTAAACGATTATGAGTAAGATTTATATTAATCAGAGTTTGGTTAAGGATTTAATCAAATATCAAGCCGATGAACTTTGTGGTTTGATTTTTCACAACAAATGGATTTTACAACAATTTGGCGGTGGTTCAAAAGCAAACGATTTAGGACACTATTTTGAGTGGTTATGCACAGGAAGTTTCGCCAAAGGAGAAGATTCAGCACCGCAACCCGAAAGAACTAAAAGTGGGGAATTGACTGCTGATTTCAAAATAGCAAAACAACAAGCGGAATATTTTAATTCAATTATTCAAAATTTTGGAATAAAATTACTTTCAGCAGGAGAAAAAATTATTGCAGATGAAAAATGGATTGGTACATTAGATATTGAAGCAAAGTGGGATTCTATTTTTGAAAATGCGGATTTTAATTTCGATGATAAAAACACAGAACACCGTGTAATTATTGATGTAAAATATAGTGGATTATTAAATGACAAGTGGAGTGAATTTGGTTGGAATGACGATACGCTTTCAAAGAAACAAGGAACGATGTTACAAGCAAAACACTACAAGTTTTTATATTGGAAAAAATACGGATATAATCCACCTTTTTTCTTCTTTGTTTTCGATTCAAAAGTGGTTGGTAAAATGAAAGTAATTAATGTTGAGATTGATACCTACGAACTTGAATTACACGAAGAATTTTTAGAAAAAGCAAAGCGATATTTTGAGATTCAGTTAGATAAGGGATTTCAGCCGAAACCGAATTATGAAAAATGTGTCGAATGTAAATATAATGTGCATTGTTTGTTCAAAGCAGACAAGCCAAAAATAGTAACAGTTAAACCCGAAATATAAGTAAAATGAAAAATGAAGTAAATGTTATGGAAAATGATTTATCTGTCATAGAACAGAATCACAGAAACGAAATTCTTGCCATCCACGAAAATATGCAAGAGTTGTTACAAAAATGCCAAGATATTCAAGTATTTGAAGATGATAAAGCATCATACGATAATGCAGTTGAATTAAAAAGATTGGTTAAAAGCGTTCACGTTGCTATTGACAAAAAAAGAAAGGAGTTAAAACAACCTGTAATTGATTATGGGAAAAAATTAGATGCTTTTGTCAAAGAAATTTATGAACCATTGGTCGAAGCCGAGAAGTTGGTAAAGTCAAAAATGGCAGGATATGAAGCACGTTTGGAAGAAATCAAAGAGGAACGTAAAAAGCAAGAGGAAGCCGAAAAAGAACACGAAATAATGTTGGAAAATAAAATTCGTGAAATAAATAACCTTTTGGGTGAAATAAATTCTGCATCAAGCAAACAAGAATTAATTGCTATCGAAAATAAATTGGATGCGATTGATATAAATTCGTTTGGTAAAAAATCTGCTGACGTAGGTTTTATTGTAAATCAAATGAAATTAACTTGCTCAATGGCGATGCGTAGTTTCAAGGAAGAATTACAAGTGGACAAAAATCAAAATCCAATAGGCGAAGAAATCCCCGAAAACATTTCTATTTTATTGCCACCTAACGAGAATGTTCAAAAGGTTTTAATCAAAGATGAAAATGGAATTTTTGATGAAATTACCTTGCCAATAAATCAAAGCGAATTTAATCCTTTGGATAACGTACAGGAAGATGTTTTACAACCTATGACTGATGAAGAAGTAATCAATTTAATTGATGATATTTTCAACAGAATTTACGATTATTATGAAAAGGAAATTATCTATAATGTTCACTCTAAATTATCTATTTATCATCACAACGAAAAAAAGAATGTTCAAGAACACAGAGATTTAATGGTGCAAGGTATTTTGGTGCGAATTGGAATGAAATTAAAAGAATTTAAAATTGTATAATCGCTAAATAATAAATAAAAAATGAAAACAATTATTTTAACCCTTGCTTTATTTTGTGCTACAAGTTTAACTGCACAATGGACTTACAAAGAAATAAGCGATGGATTTGACGACCCTTATCGTGTTGCATACACCGAATCAGATGGATTGGCATACCTTAAATTAGAAAATAATGATGGTAAAGTCATATTTTTTGTAAAAGGTGGCTATTATTGTGATGATAAATTAATTTGTGATTTTGTGTTTTCTAATTCTACTGAAACGTACAAAGCATCACTAACAGGTTACAAATCAACGTCAAGTGATATTGTATTTTTCAGTTTTGATTTACTCGCAGAATCCGAAGAATTTATCAGTTGGTTCAAGAAATGTAGTAAAGTAAAAATCCGTGTAAATGAATCATTTTGCACAACAACTTACTATGATTTTGATATGGGAAAATCATCATCTGCATTAGAATTTATTAATAACAAAAAATAATTTTTTGGGGGCGGTCAATTTACTATCATTTTAGATTGAACAAAGCGAATATCGGTATATTACTGCCCCCCTTTTTTTATTAAATATTTATTATGGTAGTTTTAAAAAGAGTTTTAACAAGAAAAAGTATTTTGAACTTTGGTTATGCAGATGTGCGTGATTTATCTGTTCAAATGTTGTTGGATTTAGGTAATCAAAAATATTTAATTAACGCATATTTTAATTTAGAAAAAATTGATTTTGTTGAAGATGTTTTAGATGAATTAGGGATAACTCCCGAATTTCGATTTGTTAAGCCAAATAAAGATAATGATTTACACAAGGTCTTTTTGAAACACAGGCACTCTACTTTGTCAAGTGAAGAAAAAATAAGTGAATTTAGAAGAAGTAAAGCAAGAGAAAAGGCGTGGTTAGTTAAGAAAGTTAAGCATAATCAAAAGATTTCAAAAAAAGGATTTTTAAGAGCAAGAAATCAAGGTCATTTCTAAAAAATAATAAACGAATATTAAATCAATTTAATTTGACAAAAAATGGAACAGAAAAAAAACGACATTACAACAATAAATGGTTTTTCTAATGTGTTGAAAAACTATGAAAAATCAATCGCACAATTACTACATCAAAAGTATGGTGTGTCTTACGAGGAATTTTATGTTACTTGCGTTAATGCAGTAAAGAAAAATCCTAAATTATTAAATTGCGACCCAAAATCATTATTTGGTAGTATTTTATTATCTGCCGAAGTTGGTTTAAGACCTAATACTCCCGAACAACACGCTTTTATTTTACCCTACGGAAAAGAAGCAAAGTTTCAAGTTGGATATAAAGGTTTAATTGAAATGATGTATCGTAATCCAAGAGTTAAATCAATTTATGCCGAAGCGGTATTTGAAAAAGATGATTTTGACTATGGTTATGGTTTGCAACCTTATTTGAATCATAAGCCATTTAGAAATGGTGATAGGGGTAGTTTGGTATGCGTTTATGCCGTTTGTAAATTACAGGATGCAGACCCAATATTTTCGGTGGTTGAAAGGTCAGAATTAGACAAAGTAAAAACATTTTCTCAATCAAGAAATTCGGATTTTAGTCCTTACAATTCGGGTGCTGACGTACATCACTTTATGGAGATTAAAACAGCAATTAAAAAATTAAGTAAATTGATTCCTAAATCATCTGTAATCGAAATAAGTAAAGCCATCGAATACGATAGTCGTTTTGAAGGCGGTGCAAAAGTTATGGTTGAAATTCCACAATCACCAAATGATATTGTTGAGCCAAAAATTATGGATTTTGAAGAACACAAAAAATCAATTTCTAACGCTTTTGATGATATAGAAACCGATAATGTTTCACAAGAAACATCTGCACAAATAATTGAAGAAATGCCAACTAAACCTACTGAAAAAGAAGAAGAAATGGTATTTGATTTTACCGAAAGTGTGGAACAATTTGAAGATGATGAAGTGCCTAATTCTTTATTCAATCCACTAAATGATAGCGATGAAAATGATATTGAAGAAAATAGCACTTTGTTTTAATGGATATTAATGAGTTTAGAAAAAAGTATTTTGTTGATGATGGTAAAATATTTTCTAAAAAGAAAAATAAATACCGAAATCAAAAGGTCGAATTAGATGGGATTAAATTTGATTCTCGAAAAGAAGCAAATTATTATTCGGATTTACTAATTAAAAAAAATGCAGGATTAATTTTGGATTTTGAACGACAAGTTCGTTTCGATATTGTCGTAAATAACATTCAAATAGCAAAATACTTTTTAGATTTTAAGGTCATAAATTTAGATGGAACGATTAATTATTACGATGTCAAGGGCAAAGATAAAGTTTCGGGAAAGTGGGTTACAACAGACGTATTTGCACTTAAAAAGAAATTAGTCGAAGCAATTTATAGTATTAAGATTGAAAAGGTATGAGTTCTCGGTTGAGCAGTACGGATAAATGGAACGATGCGTGGTTTAATTGTTTATCGCCCAATGCTAAATTGCTATTTTTCTATTTAGTTGAAAATTGCGATAATGCAGGGTTTTATGAAATAAATAAAAAGTTCTTAATGTTCTTTACAGGATTGGATAATGAAAATCTTGTAAATGCAATTAGTGAATTGAAAAAAGCGTATATCAAAAGCAACGATGGATTGCGTATTTGGATTATTAATTTCCTAAAATATCAAAAGAAAACACCGCTTAATTACGCAAATAATAACCACAAACAAATTATTTCAATAATTCAGTATAACTTAATAGATGAAACCAAATTCAAGGGTTGTGTTAAATTAAATGCGATTTTACCGATTGACTTGCAAATTGGGAAAAGAAAGAAAAAAGAAACACCTGCATACAATTATACACTTGCATTGGCAACAGAAATACCATCAGAAGATTTTTTAGATAGTACAAATGGAGAATTACCCAAAGTTGAAATAACAAGGGAAGTCATTATTGCAACACCACGAATGAAAAAACCAACCATAGATGAAATTAGTGAATATATGAAAGAAAAAAATTTTGAGTATTATGTTGCAGAAAGCAGTCGCTTTTTTAATTACTTTGAAAGCAAAGCGTGGATGATTGGAAATTCTCCTATGAAATCTTGGAAAAAAGCACTTTCTAATTGGATGATTAATTTCTATGAAAGAAATAAAATGCACGAAAAGAAATCAAAATTAAGCGTTATTCAAGAAGCACACGAAGAACTTTCAAGTGTTGATTGGAACGAGGTATATAAAACAGAAAACAATGAGTAATATTCAATTAAAAAAAGATGTTTTAGTTACGCTATCTAATACTGCAAGAGAAGTTTATTTAGCAGGTACAAAACCAATGATTCGGGAAATTAAAAACAAAAATGTTGTAGCCGAATCGATAGCAATAGCCGTAAATCGTGTGATTGCAGATAAAGGTATAAATATGGAAAAAGATGATATTCAATATCTTAAAATAAATATTACATCGGATATTTTGCGTGATTTTATTGGATTTTCGGTTGAAGATGTTTCACTTGCTTTTTCAATGGGTGTAAGGGGGCAATTAGGTGAGTATTTTGGAATAAATGTAAGTACGCTTTATCAATGGCTTGTTAAGTATCGGCAGGAAGTAGTACCGAAAGCAAATGAAGAAATTTATTACGCTTTACCAAAACCTGTGGTTGAAGAAATAGTAGATAAACAAGCATTAGAATTAAATTTAGCAGATGAAATTATCAATTTGGTGGGTAGCAAAGATTTAATGCTTCATAATGATTTTGGAAATATAAAATATAATTTATTGGATAAATACCATATCATCAATTTTACTATTGATGAAAAAATGGAATTTTATCGAAATGCTCAACACGAATATAAAAATGATTTAGAAAAGAAAAATTTGGATTTAATAATGAAGGGTAAAAGTATTCAAATATCAACAATAAACAATCTTTTAGATAGTGTTGAAAATGTAAATAAAACAACCAATGATATTTTGATAATTTACGCTAAAAAATTAGCATTTAGAAACTTTTTATCAAAAGTAGATGATAAAAAACAGATAGAAATAGAATTAAAAGACAAAATAAACAAAAATTATGGAAATCAATGAAAAAAAAACCTATGGAACGAATATAGGTAAGAACATTAAAAAGTATCGTAAACTTAAAAATATTAGCCAAAAAGAAATGGCGAAAAAATTACAAGTTACAAATACTTGGTTATGTAAATTGGAGAATGGAAATAAGAACACTACGATATTTAGGTTATCGGACATAGCGACTATTTTGAATGTAAAATTGTTAGATTTAATTGAATAATATGATACTGATAAAAGACAAATCGGAGTTTACCATTAAGCACATTGAATATGATTTACTACAAGTAATGATTCGTGGATTAAAAAACGAAAAAAAAATTATTCAAGACAATATTAATTTACTTATTGTAGAAAATATGGCGATTAAAGAAAATAAACCACATAGTAAATTACAAATTAATTACTTAAAAGATTTAAGAATGGAAATTGAAAAAATTATTTTCGACTACGAAAAAATTGAATTGTAAAAAAACCCCCCAAGCAAAAGCAAGGGGGGGGGGAATCATAACCTATAACGAGCAGAAACAGGTATGATTAAATGGCTACCATTAAACTCGAAAGTAAAACACCGCAAATTATTGCTATCCATTTTCCTACCTTTTGAGTTCTAATTTCTTTTTTTAATAATTTTTTTTCTTCTTCGTTTATTATTATTATTTTCTCTTTTTCAACGATGATACCACGATAGTTGAAAATGATGCTATCTTGCTTATTAATTATTTCATTTTGTTCGTAAATTACACCATCCTTTTTTATCATTTCTTTTGCATCTAAAATTCTTAATTCGTGGCATTGTTTTCTTTCTTCATTCCAAACGCCTAATTGCTTGGATTGAGCAGTTGTAAAACAAATTATTGTATCATTTTCAAATATGATAGTTTTTGGATATTTTTGTGCATTAGCAAAAAAAATAGTTGCCAAAAAAATAATGCTAATTAAATTCTTCATTCCAATAATTAGTAATTTCTTTTGAATCCATTTCTTTTACTTTGACAATTCTATCTCGGTAAATTATTTCTACTTTTTTTTTAGCAGTATGTATTGAATCAATTTGCTTCTCCAAACGCTTGATTTTATTTTCGTGGTGCTTAATTTTACCTTCGTACATTTCAATCACATTTTCTCGCATTTTTATTTGCTCTTTTATTTCTTTTAATTTTTCTTTTCTATACTTATCCAAAAACCTTTTGTAATTTACTTTTGACGTAAAAATATTCAATGAAATAGCAAGAAATAAAATAACTAACCAAGCAACTAAATATAAAGGAACTTTTTTATTCAAAAATTCGTTAGATGATTTCATTATGCCTTAATAGTAATTACTTCGTTATTTGGTTTTGTGATTTTAAACTCAACTCTACGATTTCTTTCTCTATTAGCATCGCTATCATTTTTTACGATTGGCTTTGTTTCACCATAACCTGTTGCAGTAATTTTATCGGCAACAACGCCTTTGCTAACTAAATATGATTTAACGGCATTTGCACGGTCTTGTGAAAGTTTTTGGTTATACGAATCACTACCTTTATCGTCTGTATGTCCATCAATATCTATCTTCCAATTTTTTGCTTCGACTAATGTTTGTGCTAACTTATCCAAAGCAGGGAAACTACTTTGACGAATAGTTGATTTACCAAAATCAAAATTTAAGTTATCAAAAGCATCCTGTAATACATTTGGTTCGGGTATTGGTGTTGGGATTGTTTTTTGTGGTTTTTTACGAAAATAAAAATATGCACCTACTCCTGCAAGAACTAAAATTGTTCCAACAACTAATACTATTTTTGTTGTTTTTGTCATCGCCATAGAACTATTGTTTTGTTACAAATTTAATAATTGTATAAATACCTAATAAAGTCAAAATCATTGTCGAATAAAATATAACATCATTATCCAAAAATTCCATTCCATATTTATACTGATAATATTTTCCATATTTCAACAATTTCCACCGATAATTTCTACCATCAGTTTGAGTTAATTGAAAAATTAAAAAATCATTATGTTTAATATTAACAGGTAAATTTTTTAATGCTTCATCTACCGAATCAAACATAGCAGATTCAAGAATAGTATTATCTTTTTGATTTCTCCAAGTTAATTTGATTGTTCCTTTTTTGTAAGGTAAATCATTTTCCATTTTATTTGTTTTTTGCAGGGGCAGGTGTGTAACCCAAAAATGAAATTCTTATTTTACCACCTTTTTCATTTGTATTTCTTGTTGGGGTGCAAATCTTTTTTGTATTTGGTTTTTCATTAGGCGTTTGACAGGATTGTTTTCCTTGCGTATTTATACAATTAGTGCAACCATAAGGAAATACACCATAAATACCTGTATTGTGCCACATTTCTTTATTTTGAATTGTCCGAACACTTTTGCCATTTGCTATCCAATCTGAACCACCAATTAAATCTATTTTCATAATGCAGTTTACACCTGCCATACAACTTAAATCTAATCCTTCATTAGAACCTTTTGGAACATTTACACTCCATTCAAATAAATTAACTCCTGTTTCCCATTCTTGAGATGGGCAATTTTGGGGCGAAGTTCCAAAAGAAACATTACCACTAAAAGATAATTTTGGCGTATATGTCAAAGTATCATTTGGTTGAACCCAAACACTTCCTTGTAATTCAGAACCATTAATTCCAAAAATACCATTAACACTTTGAACCCAAGTTGAATCAATAGGTGAATTGATAGTTAAAAACATTAAAACCGAATCATTTGTTGCGTTTACTATTTCAAAACCTGTATTTGAAAATGTACTTTCAGTAGGGTTTTTTTTGTTATTTATACAATAAATTAAATAAAATATTGAAAATATACCTAAAAGTAAAAATGTTAATTTTTTCATTATTTTTTTTCTTTGTAAACTATCATTCCTGTTTTTGTAGTTTTCGCTACATAGGTTTTTCCATTATATGTAAATGATTTAGCACCTTCTTTTCGTGCCTTATTCATTTTTGTAAAGTATTTATTTGCCATAATTTCTATTTTTTATTTTTTTTACTAATGTGCAGGATATTCGTTTTTTTCATATTGATAAAATAATTGTCGAATATAAATACCTGTCGGATTTTTAAAGTCAAGAACCAATTTGTAATTTTTACCACCTACTCGTTCTTTCATTCCTTTTTCTTGTCCTAATGCTCGGTTGTCAGCACCGCCACCTGCTGAACCAAACGTCATAAAACCTGTATATGCTTTACCATCGCTACTTGGTTTAATTGTGGCTTCCCATTTTACCTCGTAATTTTTTGAATCTATTTTTACTTTCAAATCAGTTACTTCGGGATTAATTCCTTTTTCATATAAAGCAAATAATTGTTCTTTTATTTTTGTGGACATTCTACCGCCAAAACCATCGGATTTCCTACGTTCAAAACTATGTAAAGCATCCCCCATATTAGGCGTTCCTTTTGGTACAACATAGCCACCTTTTACAATCGTTCCTACGGACATTATTTTTTTCTTTTTACGTTTTTTTATTACAAAACTTGTTAGCAAGGCAGTTGCCAATAAACCGCCTACACCTATCAAAATCCATATTTGTTCTTTTTTTAAATTAATCACCACAATAATTGGTCAGCATAATATCCATTTGAACCTTTTTTTAATCTATCTTTTTGATGACGTATTTTATACATTTTACGTCTTGCGTTTGCAGTTCCTTTTAGCACTTTTCCTTTTTCTTCTAACGCCATATAAGTTGGATAATCTTTATATCCTAAACCACCAACACTTGCTATTTTTTTGCCATTCTTAAATACGTCAATTTTTTTTCCATCAACACTACTTGGTTTTACAATTACTCCTAATCGTTTTGCTTGTTTTTTAGTGTATTCGGTAATTTTATACATTATTTGTTTGGTTTTGGGTTCACAGTATCTCCACTCGCCCATAATCTACACCAATGATTTAATTCCACGTTGCCTTGAATTTGAGAACATATTAATTCATCGTTCACATATCTTTTAAAAGTAAACCGACAATTTCCACAATTTTGTCCACGATAAGGTTTACCCATATAATTACTTCCCTTTTTAGTCATTTTGTAGGGCGGTGTTCCTGACCCCAACAACCAATAAAGTAAAGGTTTTTTACGCTTTTCTTCAATAGGTAATCTTCTAAATTGACTTATTGCTTTTTGAACATAAATATTTGCATTTAAACCTGCATTGGGATAATCAAAATTATTATCGGGAATTTTATTTCCATCAATACCAATTAAATCTTCAAAAATATCATCCATTTTCAGTCATTTAAGCACCACAACAACCACCCATTCCCGAATATCCACTACAACCGCAACCACTTGCTCCCGAAAACGAATAGTTAGCACAACAAGTTTTACAATCTACATTTGAACCGCAATAACCAACAACACCCCTACCACACTTACAACCGCCTGTTTGTTTGTCAATTCTTCCAACGCCCCCTCCTGCGTTAGACATTGGTTCTGCTTTTTTTGGTGCTTTCATTCCCAAGACATAATTTGCTACGAGAAAACTACCAAAAAATACACCCAAAATTAATAAAGTTTCTTGTTTCATAATTAAATATTTATTTTTTTCATAAAGTTAGGTAAATTACCACGTTTTTTCAAATAAAGATAAGTAAGTGTACCCGATACTCCTAAAATTAACAATGCAAGTCCTATCGCAATAATTTGTTTAGTTCTTTTTTTTTTATCAGTAATTAAATTTGATTTAAGTACAAAGTTGTTACTTTTACCTAAATTGTTTTGTAAAACTTCTTTCCAAAGTTCATAGTATTTATTTACTTCTTGTAAACCTTTTGAACCACCATTTACACTTTTTCTCGCCTTTGTTAAATCGCCATCTTTTGCCATATCAAAAGTGCTTCTATTAGCACCATTTTTAGCATAAATACCACCTCTTTTTTGCGAAAGAAATGTTGTTGCAATTTGATACGAATTTTTTGGTTTTAATGCCAAATCACCGTTATTAATTAAATCAACACCAATAAGTTTACCATATTTTTCATAATTTGCTTTCCCTGTTAATTGAATTAAGCCACGACCAAAATAAGGCAGTCCATTTTGGTCAGTTCCTAATGTGTAATAATTTTTTTTCCCCTCTTTTGTACTACGGTAATAATTTAATGCTTTTTCACAAGGTTTTTGATTATATGGCTTTCCTGTTAAACCACATATATAATCCGATTCCCACCTTTGTAATGAGTAATCACTTTCTGCTTTTGCAGTTGCCAACAAATAAGCCAAGTCGCTTACTTCATTTAAGTTATTATCGGCTTGTGCAAATTGTAAAACTTGACGTAAAGAATCTTCAAAAGATGTTTTTCCACCTTTTTGTTTGTAATCCGAAATTGCTTTTTCGATATTTATTAAAACACCCATTACATAAGGTTTTTAATTACAACAAATACATCTTTACTTTTATTTTTATCTATTTTTCCATTTGATAAGTAATAATTCTTTTTTGTAACCGAATCACTAACATTTCCACCTATCCCTACCGCAACATTACCATTTATTTCAGTAACCAAATCACAATGCGACTTATATCCTGCTTTTGAATCGTAAGTTATTCCTGCTTGTCTTGGGTAGCAAACTAAATCGCCTAATTCAACATTTACTTCATCGGGTTTATATCCTTTAAATTTTTTGTTGTTATTATCTTTTCTATTTTTCACAGAATCAGCAATATAAACGGAATGAGATGATGAATATTTAAAATTATCACCTGCACCTGCTTTTTTCATTATATATGAAATAAACGAAGATGACCACGCTTCTTTAATGTAATAATTATCATTTTTTCTAACACCTGCACCTTGTTCCCAATAATTTCTTAAATCTTGTAATGTATCTTTTGCACCTTCTTTCAATCTTACTCCATTTTTATTCCATTTGTTCCATTCTGTATTTGCCAAATTTATTGCAGTTTGTTTGAAACTTGATAGCGAATTATCTCTTGATTTTGTTACAAAATTTTTCTTTTTGGATTTTGAAAGAAAAGCAACAATACCAATCGTTAGAAAAGCAACACCGCCTAAAACCAACCAATATTTTGAATATGTATTACTCATTTTTTAAAAATTTTTACAAGGTATCGAATTATTGAATGATTAAAATAACCTGCAAAAAATGAAAATAATTTAGTAGCACCTGTGCCATTTTTAAGAATGATGCCCAAAGTGTCCATAACATCTTTTGACATTATTAACAATGCAAAAACAGAAATAAACGAAAGTGTTGCTCTTATGTAGTTATTTACATCACAAAAAAAATAACCTGCTGAAAGCGGAATAGTTTTATTACGCCTATCTAAAATCATCATTAAAACGTGGGTAATAATACCGCAACACGCCAATAAAATATTTTCAAATGTCAAATTTTCCATAATTATTTTTCAATGTCATTGTTAAGCATCACTAACTTGTCTTTTATCTCATTGTAATCTGCTATGTATATTTTTTTAGGGTTTTGTGAAGCAATATGTTGTATTTTATTTTTTTCTTTATCTAATTTAACTTCTATTGCCGTTCTTGGATTTTTACC
>Ga0194133_10004691_pt1 | contig 17982 bp, 13 predicted proteins | sample TA2KigOf40mmetaG_FD_155448 | JGI IMG/M metagenome (GOLD analysis project Ga0194133, IMG submission 155448) | Freshwater microbial communities from Lake Tanganyika, Tanzania - TA2015055 Kigoma Offshore 40m | ecosystem: Environmental > Aquatic > Freshwater > Lake | place: Tanzania: Lake... | reverse complement strand
TATATATATAAAAATAGGTGTACAGATGTTTGTTTGTTTGTCTGTCTGTTGGTATGAGGAGGACTAATGGAAATCCAAACCCCTGCACCGATCTGGATGAAATTTTCCACGCACATCCCCACCTGTCCAAGGAAGGTTTTGGTCCATGTTTGATCTTTGCCCCCTCACCCCCTGGGCCTGGGGGGCTTGAAACCCTAAAAGCTGAAGGACACATTTTTAAGATGCTCAGCAGGTTGTGAATTAACCTGGGCAACGCTGGTTACCTCAGCTTGTTAATAATATTTAGGTATTGATTCAAGCTGTGTCCATACAAAATGTCATTCTCCAGCATAAATATTGTGGGAGCTTTTAGAGAAAGAATGCAAAAGTCGGCAATCATTAATAAAATTTCGGCACCATTTTGACCATTTCTCAGCTTCTAGACAAAAATTCAAAAATCTGGCTCTTAACTTTTTTTGCCATCAATATGAGGAAACAGTTTGCAAAATTTAAGTCCTCTAGCTTTAAAACTGAGTGAGGAGAGAGAGAATGATGGAAGGACATACTGTAAAAATGCAAAATTTCAAGCAGCCCCTTATGTAACAAAAATTTTATTACTGATTTTCGCTTAATAATATAGAAAAACATGATCTGATATATATTCAGTTTTTCTATTTGTATTGGGCAATCAAAAGGATTTGGACAAATATTTAAATAAGTGTAGTACTAAGTCCATATCAACAGAGAGAGCTTTCTTTCACCCTACAAATGAACTCTTTACATATAAAATAATAATTTATTTGTATGCATAAATACTCATACCAATCAAACATTTGAAAATTTTTGTAATAAATATTTTAGGAAAATTATTGTTTTAAATAGTTGACAAAATGTTGATCTGGTTGGGAATCGTATGACTAGGACAAATCATTTAAATATACAAAAAATTGATTTATCAGTCCTGAAAACTCATTAACTCCATTATTTCATCACATTTTCTTAATTAATTACCAGGATGAAATTCATCGTTTGTAGGTAAATGGTCAACAATGTACCAAGGCATATTACTCTGGATGAAATAAATACTGATAAATAATCACATGTCAGATGGCTAAGATTGAAAATGGGGCAAATCAAATTGGCCAAATAATTTTCTGCACAGTGGGCACAGGAGTAAAAGTTAAACATAACTTTATCCAACTATTAACCTCTCACATTCTCATCAAATTATTAGCTCCAATAAATAATAGTGATGGGGTTAAAAAAAATTCAAAAATTATTGTCATCGTCGCCGGTCTGTCATAAAAAATTACACGAATTCACATATTGCAAACATCAGGGAAATGAAGATTGTCGAACAAAAATGTGAAAAACACATTTAACGTATTTTTTCATTTTTGGCCTCAGTAGTGTTGTTGTCGTTCAGATCAACTGACGCTTTATTTTCACTGTCTGATCCATCCTCCTCAGCCCTTTCAGTTTGGGCTGAACCACAAATGTCAAGTTTATTCATTTCGGTTTCAACTTTCTTTAGGCATTCCATTCTAAAAGAGGCAATTCCAAGTTGTAGTGAAAATTAATTTTAGAAAAAATTGGCGTTTAAAAACCTTATTTTGGCCCAACGTTCGAATCCTTGACCTTCCTCTGGACCACGTGGTTGTCGAATTACATTGGGCGGAAGAGACAATCCTAGTGGCAAAAATTTGACAGTTTTCGACCTTGAAAAATATATTTTTGCACTTACCAGATCTGGCAATATCAAGTTGCCCAGAAACTCTTCTGTTCATCCAAGTCATAATAGATGCTTGTTCGTGTGATCCAGTTGGACTTTCACTTTGGTGAGAGTGGTTTGAGCCCATCGAGGATCTCGAATTTTTTCTCTGTTGGAGGCTGTATTTAAAAAAAATTGATTTTCGAGAGGAACAGTTGAAAATGATCATCATATAGAACCTAGCAAATGCTGGGGCACTTTTAGCCATTGAGTCAACCATTTTCAAGTGTTCTTCAGTGATTGGAAAACACTTCGGGCTCCCAAAAACACCAACTTTACGACGTGGAGCTGTAGCTGAGGAATGAGTAGGTACCAAAATGGGAGTCTAAAAAATATTAAATTCAGTCAAAGCAAAGTCCAGACTCTCGGTTTCTCAATCATACTTGGTTTCCACGTTTTTGTTGGCCCTTTTGTGGCATCTGTGGATATGACTGTTGCTGGTATAATTTTGAGCCGTTCATATCTTTCCTTTCGTCATTTTTCTTAATGTTATTTCCTTTTGCAGGAAGTAACTCAACGATCTGTGGATCGAAAAAAAAGCTTTTGAGAACACTTGAAAAATTGGGTTGAGATTGAGCATACCTTGAGACCGTTGGTCTGGTTCGTGTTGAACTGCTTCCTAGCCTTCAACGCGTACTCAGTCTTTTCAAACTCGATCAATGCACTAACATTTGACGAAAGATCAGGGATCTTGAGCAACATATGACGAACTTCAGCAGGGAGTGGGTTGCCTTAAAATAATAAATTTTTCTTTCAAAATTACAAGAATAATTTAAGCAACCTCTTTCCTTTAGAAGTTGATGCTCATTTCGTACAATAAAAGTACATACAACTAACACCTGCCCTTTATCACTACTAGGTTTCAAAATATGCCTGGCCTATGACCTCACATTCAACAGTAAGTTCCCTCCCTTGTCCTCTCTAGATAGCACAAACTCTCAAACATGTATGATTCAATGAAAGTCAGTCTTGAGCAAATCAGTAATACACTTTTTATCCGACCATCCCTATAGGGGTTTTAAGAAATTTTGCATTTTTACAGTACGTTTGTCCATCATTCTATATTTCCTCCCTCAGTTTTAATGCTTGATGGCTAAAATTTTGCATACTGGCTCTTCATATTAATGCCAAAAGAAGTTACTGACCAGATTTTTGAATATTTGTCTAGGAGCTGAGATATGGTCCAAAAATTGCCCAAATTTTATTAATGATAGCTGACTTTAGTACTTTTTCTTTAATAGCTCGCACAATATCAAAGCTAGAGAGCTGATATTTTGCATGTACACAGCTTGAACCTTGAGCCATTATCTAAATATTACCTTTAATACACTTCACTCTAAAAGCCAGCATGGGTGTTTTCACTCGAGAGGGTTTGGCATTTTCCCAGTAGCAAAAAATGCCTGTCTACTTAATTAGCTAATGGACTCTTTCTCTGGTACCAGGACATGGACCGTAATTAAGAACATTTCAACAAATTTTTGGGACTCCAAAGTTTATGTTTTTACATTATAAATAAAAGTGGATATGACTCAACATAACTGAGGAACTTGGAAGCAGGATGCTTTGGATCAACTTTCAAAATGAATAAACACCATGTCTTTAAAGTCACGAGACTTCACTGTCGTGACTATAGAAGGGTTAAAACAAACAGGGAGCTATGTGAAAAATCAGGCCTTAGAACTTTTAATTCAATGAGATTGTTGGGCGACGCAATCATGTTGCATCGGTTATGTAGGAACCCCCAAAATACTGACTTAACTGTGCGCTTAAAACAACAGTCTTTTTTTATGAACAGGATCCCTGAGAAGATCTTTTTCTTTGATAACAGTACAAAGAGGATTGGCCGCCACTCGTTTATAAACAGGGCCAAAATGATCGCAGAAACAAATCCCTTCCCATGGCCGGACTTTTCATTTCATGTTTTCAAAACTCGGATGAAAGAGTGCACGCCAAAGCTGATCTGATGACACGTCCCTGAATTTGTTATCCACTGAACATAGCTTAATTGATGTGCTTATTTTATTGTCATAATTTTTCTTTTATGACCAATTGGTAAGAAAATAAACTTTTATTAAATCAATAATCGCTTTCCTTAAAATAAAGACAAACTTATAAGCTGTATTTTATATAAAAATATAACAATTCAACCTCTCTTCACTCTTTAAATGTACCCTTATTTATCACCTTTAAAGGTAGGATCCCAAAGATTACTTTTGTTTGGGTGAATGGGAACTGAGCACCTGGTTAGACCCATTTAATTGATCCGGTTAGCACTAGAATATTCACGAATACCTGGCCGCAGAATCCTGATCAGAGCTACTTCACCGCAAGCTGAAAAAAACTCTGCAACGGACTCGATGGTAGGTCGCTCCATGGGAAGATTCAATGCCAAAACTGTCCTCGAATCCACTGAATTAAAAATTTTATAATTAGTTTTGAAACTTGAGTAAACTTGTTTTCTTTACAAGCGTGATGAACCCTTAATTAATTTTGCCATGTTGATTTAAATAAAGTAATCGTTTGAATTTATGACCTTGATATGGGCATAGTAGAAAAATTTAAAATTACAAAGCAACTTTTTGTCTGATGTGTGTGTGTGAACTTTTTCGTTAATTTAAGCTACAACCTTGAAACATCTATTCAGGTATAAAAAGAGTATTCCAGAACAAAAACAATCCTGACATAGATAATTAGCAAGTGCAAAGCTTTGACCTACTTTAAGAGTTCATGAACAACGATAGACTACCTGTTTCGTCATGTTCAGGTAAAGGTTCGATTCTTCGGACTTTAGTTTTTACATCATTTACTTCGAGTTTTGTTGATGATTGTTCAATCGCAAATCCAACCTGCAATTCAATATTAAAAGCTGAGTTTTTTCAATTTTGTAATTTTAACCGTAAGTACCTGTCTCCAGTCTTTTGTGAGATGCTTGACTCTCTTAAAAGATGAAATAAGCTTGAGTGAGACAAAACCTTCTTTGCTACGCTTGACATGCTTCAATAGAAATTTATCTTTTGAGATATTAGCATCCGAGAAATAGAACTCAACCTATAAAACAAAACAGGTGAAATTCCATCCTTAGATTTAATTTTTCATTCCTTTGTTTGAATCTTTTGCGTTTTAGGCAACAACAAAGGATTGTATAAAAACAAAAATTGTGTCGAAAGAAAGCAAAATATTCTTATTTTTGTGATAAGAATTTGATAGCATAAAAGTGGAACTCCATTTCAGGAAATATTGCAATTCAAAAGATGACATTTAAAAAAATAGAACAGGAAAATTTTTTATAACATCATGGTTTGGCAAATATGCATTGGCTAATTATTTTTGTCATCAACAGCTTTAATTTTTTAAAACAATGAGAGAAGTATTATCAAAATAAAATGACGAAAGTGAATCATGAATTTACCTGCTGGACAATTTGGTGACAAAGTTCTGGATCAGGGGGAAAAAATGGCGAATCATTGTCGTCAAAATCCTCCAAAATGCTGCTCACATTACTAACAGTTGAAATGCTGTAATTGGTTTAAAACTTTTTAAATTACGAATCGAATGAAAACAAGGAAGATGTTTTTTCTGAATTGTAGCAGACCTTGAGATTTTCCGACTTGCTGCCTCTGAAATTCCAGAATCTCTAGACTCTTTTCGGTTGTTGTAACCAGGCTTCACGCTCATGAGCTTTGGAGGCTCAGATACTTCGGTCTCATGGTAGTCCTAAAAAGCAAATTGAATTATTAAAATCAAAATATACAATCCTCTAAAAACTACTTGAAATAACTGACAAAGTTAAAAGTGGAAATCAAGCAAACATTGATTTTTCCTTTTCTTACGTAAATGAAAAAAGATAATAGAGTTTATCTTACAACCTGGTAAAAGTACGTCCCGTTGGGTGGTGCTTGCGGTGCTGGAGGTGGAGGCTGCGCAAAATCAGGAATAAACTCTTGACCTGTGTAGGTGAGTTTTGAAGAGTAGAAGATCGGGCAGGGTTGATAGAAGCTCATGGTAGAATTTCAAACTAAGAATAGTAAGAAAGATTTTTTTTAAATCAACGTCACCCCTGTTTTCGACGTCAATTGTTTGTCACACAAATTTAAAGATGACTTCAATTTTTTTCGCAATCATATCTCAAACTTTTTTTTAAGTTTAAATAATTGAGAGCTTTGAATAATAAAAATCATGATCGGCAGGACTTTTGTATCTCTGAAGCATAATTGTTCTTTTTTCTAGCGGTATATACCTACATGATATTATTTTCCGCATTTCTATCCGTGGGGTTTTTAACTTTCATCAAACAGGAAAGACAAAAAACTAGTGGACACCTAGGCTCGTGTGCATGCATCAACTGTGTAGGGTGTTGACCTTGGCACACTCCCAGAGCAATTCAGAGAGAATAAATAAATGTCGCACCATTCAATTTTTTTTAAAGCCAATATAGTAAATTGTTTTTCCATGATTATCTTACTCCATATGGCGTTAGCAGCCTTATTGTGATAAATCAAGTTTATTCAAATTAATTTTCAAGTAGCTTCCTGGACCTTTCTTTACACATCAAAAATGTTTTCAAATGATTTATCCAAAAACCATTTGAGATTTGGAATTCAAAAGAGAAATCAAAATCTTCATTCATTTATATTTGAGCTTCCAAGATAAGTAAAATTTTGTCCTTTCACACCACATGTGATTAATTTAAGGCTTTATTTTGCTCTTATAACAAGTCAGTTTGATGCAAGCAGGCCAGCAGCATTTTTATTTACAAATATTTTTTCTTTTCATTCGCGTACCATTCACAGCCACCTTAAGTAATCGATCTTCATTAAACGCTTCTTATTAAAAAAATCCAACTTTCAACATCTGAAGTTTCAAAGCCAACCTGTTTTTTTATCTCTCAGTACAAACATTGCCCTTTTCAAAAAGACCTAAGAGGCTTGAGACATGTGAATACATTAATTTAAGATCATAAAGATTTACTTACTTGCACAGATTTTCTACTCCCAAACTTTCAGAAGGTCAGTTAGTAAAGAGCACCTTCCAGCACAAAGACTGGCAGACAACTGTTCTAGTTTTAGCTCGAGTTCACGCAGCCAGGTGCACGCTCTTCGCTGCCTGGAACAATCTAAAAGTCATACAATAGGACCGTGCTTTATTATTCAACATCGGTAACTTATTGTCACTAAAATGGCTCAAAAATTGACTTGTAAAGTCTTGGCTTAAAAAACTCACTTGTTGCAGTGACCATCTGATGAAATTTGAAGTTGAAGCTCACATTGAACAACCAGAGCCATTACCAGCACGACACGACACGATATACCGAGCTGAAAAACTTGCATCGAAAGTTCGGACAATTTTCAAGTAGTGAACCAAGCCTCGTGGCTCATGCATGTCTTCATCAAGTCGACCTACAAAACAAAATCCGATCAAATCAAAACAAAGATGAACATAAGGCACCGCTCTCTACGATCAGTAATGATTTGTGATGTCATTGCGACTAAAATGTTATTTATTAAATATCAATGTTTTTAATTTTAATTAGTTAGATTAATTTTTATACCAATTTGTAAAGCTCCTCTTCCCCCTTCGACCGGACAGCACGTGCTGGGGTCCTCTGAGAGAAAAATTTGTAGGTTATTTTTCTTGGAAGAGGTTTCGCCTCCGCTTTCAACAGGATAGCAAGTGCCGAGGACTCACCTTTCCAAAAAACCAGACTTTTTGGAAAATACTCCATCACAAGGTAGATGAAATCTACTTTTGTGAGTTTAGCTTTGAGCAGTAAAACTCAAGCATAGACTCTGAGCTGTGGTCAGTTACTCCAGCAATAGCCTACTGAGCTGTGAATAACGAATTCCGCAATGACTTTTGAGCTGTTAACAACAAATTCAGCAAAGACCTAAGCTGATGTGAACAACAAACCGTTGATCAGCACTTACACCAGTGGCTTTTCAGCCCCATATCCTCCATCTCGTTGGAGCAAAAACCTCTTAAGTTGAGGTTAACCAACCCCACGTCAAGTGGGTTGACGAGCGAAAATAAAAAAAATTAGTTAGATTATAGATCATAGAAATAATTGAATATTTATTGCAACTTTTTTTCTTGGAGTTCCAGTGCAATCAGGGTGCATGTGTCAGGGTCTCAACTTCCAATAAGTGCCTGTTTCTTTGGAGTGGTTTTTCTTCAATTTTTAAGTGGAGTGGTCGAGCTTTCAGTTTTCCCTACCTGCAACTAGAAACCCAAGTGAGGGCTGTCTCATTACACATCCCAGGGTCTCTGGATCACCATCGATCGAAGAAGACTCCACGTCATTTTTGACAAACTGCACATATAGCCAAACCCATAATATAGTTGGGTATAACTTTCCCCTTGCAAGATTCTTGTGATGTAGCAGGCAAAAAAAACTTATCTATCTTAAATTATATTCTGAATTTCAATATTTAGTAAATATTGATAAATTACATAAACTAGATGTAAGTTACTGATCTAATCATTGTCATTACTAATTCCTAGATTTTACGTTTTTTTGTATTAAATGTTTGAATTTTTTCATTGCTTCTAAAAACTTTTTAAAATGGCTTTGAAGAATTTTGCTCTACAACAATGACGTCATATTTTTTTCTTTCATTTTTTCTACAGGTGGTGCATGGAGCGCTCTCCAATCTTAATGCACCTCACAGATTTCCGGTGAAATTTGAAGTTTTCAACTTGATGGAAGAAAGAATTCTTTGACATATTCACCTTAGAGAAATTCTAAACGGAATAAAGTGCTTCAAGTGGAAAAAATAATTATGTATAAAAAACATTTGGTTTTTAGAAAGCCAATTTTCATTCATCAATCCTACTGAAAAACTCCAACTTTTTTCTAAAAAAAGAGAAAAGTTTCAAAATAGATTAATATATTTTGGCAGAATCACAAATGGATAAGGAAAAAAATAGCACAATGAACCACGATTTCATTATAAAATAACTGGTAATAACGCAAGTGATCCGAGCATAATAATCTACCTTAAGTGGTGATAAATCAAAGTATTAAATGAACATAATAAAATAAATCTTTTTATCTACTTAGATATTTTAAGTATAAAAAGATCACTCAGGTGCTGTTCTTTCCCCAACAACTACTCCCAGGATGGTGTTTAGCTTTTGACCAGGATGGGCAAGGTGTTGGATTTTTCTTGGAAGTTCCTGAAGAAAACAAAATTGGAGTTTTGTTTAAATAACAAAATTAAGGGAATCTAAAACAATAAAATGAATTCTAGGTTTACTTGAACTGAATTCTCATCTTCTAGGAGTCGTTTTCCTACACTCGATTTTCGTTCAACTTCTACTCTCATCAAAGCATTTATGGCTTGCAGATCCTGAAACGCAGAAGAAAATAAAAATTTTGCTTTCAATTTTAGGATGCTTTACATGATTTATCATTAAATTTGATATAACAACCCCACTTAGTCTCAATTTACCTTAGCTGGTGATCTACTAAAACTGTAAGAAAGTGGTTTGTGAGGAGACTGCGGTTGAAAGACAACAGAGTCACCTGGTAGGTGCTTTAACGGACGAATAAAAACCTAAAATATTTAAAAAACAATGTTTTAACAGTTTCGAAAAAAAAGAATCTTCTTACTGGATGCTGGCTAGAGAGCTGTCTGCATGGCGATTGAGGGTGGGCCCTAAGTTTGGGCAATGGAGATAAGGGGGGAATTGTATTCTGGCGGCTGCGTTTGAACCGTAGGGCAAAATCCTAATCAAAATTTTAAATTTTAAAAGAGCACAAACTCATTTTAACTGGGTTGCTCACTTGTAGCTTTTCCATAAAGATTTTGTTATAGAAAGCTATAATATCGCCTCTCTCTTCCCCATCAACTACAGTTGAGGTCGCAGCAGGTCTAGTGGGTGTTGAAGGAACACTTCCTTGGAGCAGATGTCCATGAGAAGAGGTTTCCTCTTCTCCTTGGCTGCAAGAAGTAATTGAGGTATTAAAACCCATTTTTGAGGATTATAAGAAAGGTAATGTCCTTCTAACCTAACAGAGTTGTACAGAAGAACACTCCTATAAATGTGGCTGGCTGCTTGAGGTTGATTACGATAGTGCTTCATAATCTCAGTGAAGTTAATGTCTTTTCCCAAGACCTTAAAGAATATTTAAAAATTGAAAAATTAATCTTTAATAGTTTTTAAAAAGTTGGTATCGTACCTTGTTAACAATGTATAGAGAACACATCAACAACTGATCTAGGTGACGGTCCATCATCAGTTTTGTATGTTTCATGATGGCATGTTCGAAAACTGTCCATATTTTTCTTTTTACCTCTTCGTCAATCTCAAGAGTGTGACATAACTAGGCAAATGAAACAAAAAGATTAGAAAAGATTGAGGCATAAAAAGTGAATTATCAGCTCACCAAATCGAGTCTCAAATTTGCCAGGTGATAAACCTTTCTGAAAAACAGGACGACACTCCCTGTTCGGCGTAGTTTTCCCTGACCTCCTTCGATGTCACCATCAAAAGAGCTTGCCTGGGCAAGCATGATTTCTGAAAAAGAAATTTAATGAGACCCCTTTAAAAACTTTTATCATTTTAACAAAATGGGAAAAAACACACTTTGAGTGCCTGGTTTTACAGGGCTCGACATCAGCTGTAAGGTTTTCATGGGAGAAACTGAAGGTCTTGGCGGAGAGCTGTCAAACGACAATTGTCGACGTGATACAATTGGCGACTTTAGACGGTCACTCACTATTGGTGCTGAAATCAAGAAATTTTTAGTAAAAGAACAGCAACCTTGATATTCGCTACAGTAAAGCTCACATCTAACGACAGAAAAAGCACTGTTAGACATAGGAGATTGAGTGATGTCGATGGGGTGTTCATGTGCCTGATGTGGCAGAGAAACTTCTTCACACGAAGGTACACCAAGTGGATCACGTTCAAGAGCAGACCACAAAGGGCTATCTTTGGCCCATGCTTTGGACTCAAGTATAGATTCCTCAATGCGCTGCAAGTGTTTTACAACATCTCGAGGCAGCCAATCTTCAGAGCGAATGATCACCTCTATTACCTGTGATGTATAAATTGCCATTTTATAAATCGAAGAAAATTAATCATGGGGAAAAGTACCTTGTAAAAATGAACAGCCTCTAGTTGAAAAACTTCCAGTACCCATGGAAATGTTCGTTGAGAATTATACGAGAAAATAACAATCTCTAGACAGCAAGAAAGCAGTGCCTGAAAAGTATTTGTAAGTCAGTCTGTAAAGCAATGTTTTCATGTAAACGAGAAGAACTTGCCTTGTGAAATAGTTCCTGTGAGAGCAGGTTGTCTAGAGGCTTCCCCTTAGCCTTTTCTGAGACAAGGATTGCCTCTAAGAGCTTGTAGTATAAAGTCTCGCCCATCCTGAGGCGCTTTTTAGCAAAAGTATCGTAATTTAGTCTTGTGTTTCCATCGCTTACACCTCCGGTAGAATAATTATTGCAGAAAACTTCTCCCATTGTGACTACGCGTGTTATGATCCCGTCTGTAGGATCAGACTTGCAGTTCTTAAGTAAATCTGAAAGGGCTTTACTAGGGCCAGGTTCCCTGTTCACTAAGAGCCTGGTCAACCGTGATACTAGTAAAGTTGCTTGAGAAACAGGAGTTTGTTTTTCTTGCTCTCTGGAAAAAAATATCTGAATTTAACAAGAATTTATGACACTAACAAATGACGGCTCACCTAGCACGGAGGTAGTGTTGACCAGACAGAGGAGTTGAAGGTATTAGATTGTTCTGTTCAAAGTGGGGACCCAAGGTACGCCTTGCAGAAAGGGATTCACCTAGCTCAGAGCTCGGATCTGTTCCTGGTTTGGTAGGCGTTCCAATTTCAGTGGCAGCCATGATGTCCAAGAAAACTCTTTCGTCGAACTCTCCAATGCTCAAAACAAATGATTCATAGTCTCTCCTGAAAATTTTTATTTTATTTTAACTGGCAAAAATTACTTCATTCAGATTGCACTCAAAGAATAAAATTTATCATGAATCATTGGTGGTTTGTAAAAAATCATTATAGAGACCATGAATCTTGACTATTAGTTAAAGCATTTCAAAGAGCTCACCTAACACTCTTAAAGTTGGCCTCAAAATTTAGACTATCAAGAAGGCCCGAGAGCTGCTCAGAAGTTCCTTTGAGAAGCTGAAAATTTGTTTAAAAAATCAAAGGTAGTTTTGGTTTGATTTAAATTCAAATCATAAGTTCATATTTTAAAGAAGCTAAAATTGAAATCTCAGTCTGTAAATTACCCTTTCATCTATAAACTTCTTGATCAGAGGTCTCAAAAAATGCTCGCGGATAGTTCTGACCTCTCCAATGATCCCATCATGGCGACTAGCCAGCCAGTCTAAGATACAGGGAGGCTCACTCGGGGATGTAGTCACCTTGTGCAGATTTTCTTCTTTTTTTAATAAATCTACTCGATCTGCAAGGACCACATTTGAATAAATGTGGTCTACACAGGAGACAAGAAGGTGATACGAATTGACCTGTAAAGTAGAGGCCTTCTAAATTACAATGTTCATTTCAAACTGTTGTTTATTAATTTCTCACCAAGTCATCCGTAATAGTTGGATAATAAGCTTTAACACGCACAAATAAGGTCCAACAAAAGTCAAATACTTCACTGACGGAGCAAGGAGGTTTCCTATGATAATTTTGAGATTTTGCTCTGTGAGACTTTTTGCAATTGATAAAAACAACTAACTCACTTTTGCTTTCTTGAACGTGTCGGCTTAGGGGGATCATCGGCTGGATCTTTGAAAACATCCTTAAACAGGCTCTTGTACTTTTTGAAAATGACGTTTGAAACGGAGAAGTTCCGCTCGAGACGATCTATTTTCTTTCTAAACTCTGTTTTCATGTTCGACATGTCAGCCCATTTTTTGGCTTTATTGAAGAAATTTGGTAGGTCCTTTTGGAAAAGTAAGATATTTTTGGAGTGGTTGAGCTCTAGAAACAGGTTAAAAATAGAAAAGCCTACCAGCTTACAACTCCTTAGCAGTCGGGTCAGAGAGACCCCGTTTCCTTCGATAGTCACATTTGCTTGTCCTACGGTTGGGAGCGCAGCCGAGTGACATCCAACATAGAGTGCACAAGCCAACCAATGTAATTGTGTTCCCTATTCGTGAAACAAGACTTTAGGATCTACTTTTAAACAAAACAACCGACACTGAACTCATATTTTACCTCTAGAGTGTAATTGTGTCGAATGGCAATGTAGGATTTCCACGCCAGATCCATAGTCGACTCGTCCATGTTGAGCTCTCTACAAAGCTGCTCATATTCATTCTTTGTAGCTCCAACATCAGGGTCGTTCAGGGTCTCTTCTGTTTTCACAGACGGACTCTGGCCAATGTGATTCGAGGGCATCTTTCGTTGAGCAGAATTGTTGTAGCCTCAACCCTTAAGTGCTTGATCCCTCCTTTGAAGATCCAACAGTAATCTAGTTCTCAACACGGTTTCTACCAGACAGACATTGAGTTGAGTCAAGAGCAAATGAAACTTTCGTGCCTGCTTCAAACAGAGGAACAAAATGAACTCATAAAATAGATTTTCGTGTAAACAAACCAAACAGTGGAACAAAAAAGTAGATCCGAAGCTCACAGTAAAAAGCGACGGCTCCACAAAACCTTGTCACGTTATGATCTTGGCCTGAGCATATGCCTTATTCCTCTTAAATTCTAAGCAATTTTTTACCTCGGTATTTTTACTGAAATATTTCACGTTTTCAATTTTTTTAAAGGTCTAGCGTAAGAATTTCTGCAGGTGTTGTTTTTCAAAGGAAATTGTTACTTTAAAACTCCACTAGAAGGCGCCACTGTCCAGTAAGAGTTGTAAACAAGCAGTTGTAGAATTCGGTGACTTAAGATTTATGAAGTGATTTTGCATTTTGATATCTGTGACAAAGTTCGTTGGGGACTCTTAATGTGAAGTGGCGCCCTCAAGTAGAATTTTGAAGAAACTTTTCCTTTTGCAACAAGCTTTTGGACGCGGGAAAACGTGTACGCAATGTCTTAGAGGAATGTTAATTTCGCGATTGCGACACCAATAATTTCTTTTGTGCGTTTCGCGTTAAGATCCAGTTTTGGGGCCAGGTTTTTAACATATGAACTATTTTTTGATCTGCCCGAGATCCAAGTCGAAAGGTTTTTGGATTCTAGTTAGAGATGGGTTCGGGCCAAAAATTTTACCTGGGCAGGGTCAAGTTTTTATTGGTTGCTTGGGTTGGGCCTAGTGAAGTCAGGACAGCCTTCTTTTGGTCCATCCAGGTTGGGAAATATGTCCACAAAACGTTCGTTGAACGCTATGACTCACACTTTTCTTTCTCGAAGCATGACGCTTAAACCAAAGCTATATACGGTCAATTAGTGCGTCACATAGATATATATGAAATTGGACTGTTGCTTGTGTATAGCAGGAGTTGTTTACATTCCAAATTCCAGTTTAATGTTGACATGTTTTCACAATTCTCATTTTCAAATTGCCTCACATGTTGTCCGTCCAAGTAACCAGTTTTGAGTTTGGTTTGACACAAAGCTCTTAGGAAATTCTTCTTAAGTACCTTTTGCAATGTTTTCTAAGAGATTTATCAACGTCTCTGCTGAGATAGTCAAGGCTGTCAAGAATGGGGAACCTGTTGTCGCTCTAGAATCTACCATAATTACGCATGGCATGCCCTGGCCTAAAAACTTTGAAATGGCAATGAGGGTTGAAAGTATTGTCAAGCAAAAGGTAAAAACTGTGCTGACTTTGATCCAACCCTCTCAAATTGATTTTAAGATCAAACCGAATCATTTTTTCAGAAAGCCGTCCCTGCTACTATAGGTATTTTGGGCGGTAACATCCATGTTGGGCTTAATGAAGACCAAATAAGATTTATGAGCGAAAAATCTCAGACACAACCTCACAACTTTGTAAAGGTTTCCAGGCGCGATTTCCCCTATGTGATGTCTAAAAAGTTGAATGGCGGAACAACTGTTGCGGGTACAATGATCATTGCACAAAAGGTGGATAAAGATTGGTGCTTTTTTTACAAGAATAGTAGGTCGACACATTTTTCTGAGAATCGCAGGTCGGAATACCCATTTTTGTTACTGGAGGTATTGGCGGTGTTCATCGTGGGGCTGAGTCGTCAATGGATGTGAGTGCTGATCTTACAGAGTTAGGAAAAACGCCTGTGGCAGTCATATCTGCTGGGGTGAAGTCAATCTTAGACATTGGTAAAACTCTGGAATATCTAGTGAGTCACAGTTTTCTTTGGTACAAATTTATGATATGTCCATATTGGACAGGCCTAAAATAACTTGCACGTAGGAAACGGAAGGTGTTTTTGTTGGCTCTTTTGGAGAAGAGGGAGAATTCCCAGCTTTTTTCTCGTCGAAAAGTGGGTTTAAAGCGCCTTACCACTTGGAGTCGACATTGGAGGCAGCTGAAATTATCCATAAGAACCTGGTAAAAATTTAAACTCTAGTTTGGGGCTATTTGATAGTTTTTAAACTTTGCGTATCATTCAGTTACTTCAAAGTACATCTGGATTGTTGTTCTGCGTACCTATTCCAAAAGAAAATTCCCTTGACAGTACAAAAATTGAATCAGAAATACAGTTGGCATTAACTGAATGTCAAGATAAAGATGTCAGAGGAAAAAATATTACACCTTTCTTGTTGCAAAGGTAAGAATTTGAACAGTTTTCATGCAAAACTTGTGTGCATTAAAAGAGGAAAATTGTCATAGGATACACGAACTCACAGGAGGTTCTTCATTGGAAGCCAACACTTCCCTTGTTGAGAACAATGCAAAATTCGGTGCAGATATTGCTGTGCATTTAGCACAAATTAGATCAGCTCAGGGCGTATATGAGCCTTCCATTCAATTTTCAAGGACAAAGCAAGAGTTGCAAACACAAGTAAAATCTAGCTTTAACTTTCAATTTGTCTAAGTTGCACCACCTTATACAGCACTAATGGTTCAGCTATACGCCGTTCTCTATGTGAGAAACCTTGATAAGATAAAATGGTTCCCAAGGGAGAAACAGAGCAAGAGTACTACTCCTTTTGTTCTTGCCTATCATAAGCATTTCAAGTCATTTACTAACTTAGACTTCAAACATATTTTTGTAATAGAAAAGAAATTTTGCAGTGTTCACGCCCTACAGTTATTGGTGGATGCAATTTTGACTTTGTGGTTCGTTCATCAGAAAAAAAACTTCGTTTGGACGGTTCAACAAATGCGGGACAGATCCGTTCCTCGTTTGGAGGTGTCGGTAGAAATATTGCAGATGTACTCTCTCGTTTAGGATCTGACCCAGTGTGTTAACATTTAACTGTCTAAATTTAATTGTTTTTTACTTATTTTTATTTGAAGGTTTTTATTTCCTCTGTTGGGAATGATGCTTTGGGTCAATCGATCTTGAGAAACAATTTACACTTGGATAAGTCTTTTATATCCTTAAACGACAATCCTACATCTTCATACTGCGTCGTTTTAGATTGTGATGGTCAAGTGAAATTAGGAGTTGGTGATATGAGTCAAGTCATGAATATTTAATGATATTTTTCGGTTCTTACTCACTAAATGTTTCTTCCTTTTTTAGCTAGTTGCTCCTAATCAAGTTATAAAACATATAACCACCATACGGAGGTCGCCACTCGTAGTAATTGATGCCAACCTGCCTCAAGACACCATGGATTTGACCCTGGAGGAGTGCCTCCGCTCAAATATACCTGTTTTTTTCGAACCCACAGATAAGTACAAGAGCCTGCAAGTTCTCAAAAGTCCAAGTCTCAAGTCGGTGGTTTATGCCTCACCTAATCTAGCAGAGTTGAGAGTTTTGGCAGGGTCAAGTATTATGGATGAGGCTCATGATGTCAGGTTGGTTTGAAATTATTTGTATACCATATAACTTGCAATGAAATACAATAGAGCCGAGCCAAAGTACTGGAAATTACACAAAATAAGCTCACACTTCTGATTTGATGATTTGTCAATTTAAGACTAATGAATTTTAAAATGGCTTTTTCAGAAGTCTGAAAGAAGTGCTTGACGAGTGTGTTGAATTGTCGAAATCTATCATAGAAGTCATCCCTTTTTTAGTCATCACGCTGGGTGAAAAGGTCTCTTTAAATTCTCTTTCTAATAATAATAATCTTGTGCAGTATAGACTCAGGTGATGTTGATGCGTGGCCAACACATTTATAAGAGTCTCGCCATAGAAGTTTATGGTCACTTCAGATTAGTATTACCCTGACTGAGAGTGCCACGTTGATTTTTTTTGCAATCGGTGTTTGAAACATTGCTAGCATAAACCCACAACCTTAGATCTTAGTTCTCAGTCAGGTGCCCATGACCTCTCAGCCGCAGCGACCCCTTAATAGTAAAAGCGTATACAGCAAAAGAATTTTTATGCTGCTTGGTGAGCGTCACTGAGAGGACTCATTTTTTTAATATTTTTTGTGAATTTATTTGGCCTTCTCGCCTTAGAAGTTACATGGGCTGAAGGTCAAATCCATGACTCTCAGATGAGATTATTGTTAAAAAAAACTTCTACTGATTTTACATTTTCAGGGTGTTCTTGTCATTCGCCGTGGATTGCCTGATGATGCATTGCCCTTAAAAAATGCAGATTCCTTGCGCAAGAATCCAACAGTTTCTGCAAAGCACTATCCTGTTCAAAAAATGGAAGAGGTTGTTTCTGTGGTAGGAGCTGGCGACTGCCTTGCTGGTGCTTTCATCGCATCGTTGCTCAGAGGATTGGGCCAGGCATTCACTCTTAATCTATCAAATTATTCAGGGTCTTTACGCCATCAGTAAAAAAGCAGAGCAATAAACATTAGAGCACCAAGACGGGATTTTATCATGAGTTAACCTTATCACGACAAAGTTCACTATTTTTTTCTTGAGAAGTTATAAATTAGGGAAGAAAATTAATTAATTGAATTAATAAATTTTAGGATGCTGCCATTTCTGCTGGGATTCAGGCTGCCCGCCTTTCTCTTGCCAACGAGAACAATGTCCCTTTGGACCTTGAAGAAAGTCAAATTCAGTGGCAAGCAATCATCTCAAAAGGGAAACAGCTTTTTTGACCATGGGGTTTTCTCCACATGTGCTTCAACTGTGATTCTTTTTTTGTCATATAAATTCTTGTGATGTTATTTTTATTGATTGAGCAGTAAAAACCACTGACATGACTGACTTTGCCTGGGAAACGAACAACCAGATGAGTGAA
>Ga0194133_10004690_pt1 | contig 17985 bp, 16 predicted proteins | sample TA2KigOf40mmetaG_FD_155448 | JGI IMG/M metagenome (GOLD analysis project Ga0194133, IMG submission 155448) | Freshwater microbial communities from Lake Tanganyika, Tanzania - TA2015055 Kigoma Offshore 40m | ecosystem: Environmental > Aquatic > Freshwater > Lake | place: Tanzania: Lake... | reverse complement strand
TGCTTTCACTCATATATTCCTTTCATCGAACTTGGCGTTACCACCGACTTGAGATCGGTTGGTGATCTTCAACGGGCCAAGCCCCTCAGATCGTCTGGATGATTACAGAAGACACTATATATAAGGTGTGTTGCACGGTTTCAAATTAATTTTGCTATACCTGTGTGCGAAGTTGTTTTCAAATTTCGGATTGCGTACCACTATTGGGGGATTATGAAAAAAGTTTTAAAGGAGTCGAAAAGTTTGCATTATCACGCCGTGATTATTGAGCTCGACTCGACTCTTCCCCGAAGAAATTCCAAAAAGCCACACCTATATAGAGGTGCTCCTCGCCGTAGCAATGACTGCCGAGCTCGACCGCACCCTCACCCGAGAACAGAAAGAGAACCACGGTCGGTAACATCCTGCAATCACTGGTGATGCACAACTCAAAATTTGCAACTTAAAGTTGTGAGGTCTTTTAGAAATGAAATTTTGTATTAGTCTTGCTACATGGTTTCAAAAATTAAGGACTCTTTGATGAAAAGTAGGAGTCTGAAATGACTGAATACTGGTGGGGCAAGTCGGATAACAAAATCTCGTGGGTAGAGATAACTGAACGGCCATATGAAGATATTGGCAAAAATTTATGGGTAACTAACCCCAAATCAGTTTCTCGCAGATTAATTGATTGGCCAGTTAAGGGATCTCATGTCCTACATTGGCACACTCCCAGTCGCGAATTCGTGGGGGTCTCAAAGGTTGCTGACGATCGACCGCGACCTGGTCGATATGGAGTCTCCGACATAACGGGTCGTGGGGGAATTACATGGCGCAGGAAACTGATTTCTTTTGAGGAATTTCCCACGGGAGTTTTGACACTCGAAAATATTCGTCGGCAAGGGAGCCTGATCAAGAAGTTGCACGGAAACTTGTTTCGTGAGTATGGTCATCCGCTTCATTTTCCGTTCGTGCCTGTCGGTAAAGGAGGTTGGAATGATTTGAGACCCCGTCAAAATTATCTTTCAGTTTGTCCGAGCGAATTGACCGATTTGCTTATCGATTTTCTGTCCGAGTATCGAGAAGTTAATTCATGGTATGACATACCAAAAATTCAAAAGAGAAGTTCGGGTGATAGGCGAGGGAAAAAGCGAGGGCTTTCAAAAAAGTTGCTCGAAGAAAAATATCGCAAAGTCAACCAAGATATCGTAATTTCTTGGGGAAAAAATTTCAAAATTCCGACCAAGTCGCTAGAGCAATCAATCAGAGCACATAATCGAATCCAGAATTCTTTAGGATCATGGCTTAAGTCAAGAAAATTGAAACCGTATACGCCGTCAGCAGGTCACGCGGCAAAATTTGATATGGCGTGGAAGTATCGCGGAACCATGTTTGTTTGCGAGGTGAAAAGTTTAAATCAGATGAATGAGGAAAAACAGCTCCGATTGGGTTTTGGTCAGGTATTGCACTACAAACAACTGATTAGTCAAAGCGAGGGAGTAGAGGTTTGCCCCGTACTCGTTATCGAAAGGCAACCTGCCGACTTTAAGACTTGGCGAGCATTAGCAAAGTCACACGGAGTCAAGCTGGTCTGGAGAAAAACTTTCAACAAATTATTGTCTTGACACTTTAATTTTTCAGACTTCAGCCTTTTCACAAAATGGGGGAACAGTTGAAAGATCGATTCCTTTACACCGCTCGTTTAAACGCTGCATTCAAGTGTGGGCTCAGAAGATAAGATAAAAATAGTAATTTTTAATAGAGAGTTGAGAATTCTCAGTGCCAGAACAGTCTTTTCCTCGGGACGATCAATTGATGTGGCCGATAATCACGGCAATGCGGGAGCTTGGCGGATCCGCACGAAATCCCGAAATTGAACAAAAGGTAATTGAATTAGAAAAATATAGCGATGAAATAATCGAAATGCCGCATACCAATTCGCGTCAAACAAAACTTCAGTATCGGCTTGCCTGGGCACGCACGCGGTTAAAAAATGTCGGTGCTTTAGAAAGTCGCGAAACAACACTTTGGGTCTTAACAGAAAAAGGTTGGAATATAACTCAATCAAATCTGCAAACAGAATATAAAAATTTCTGAACCAAAGAAAAGGAGCTTCGAAATCAAGCGCGCAAAGTTGCCGATATTGCGACAGATGACGAGGATGATGCAGTAGATGGCGAACCTTGGATTGACGAAATGCTTGATTTGATAAAAAGTCTCTCACCATTAGGCTTTGAAAACCTTTGCCAGAGAATTTTACGTGAGCATGGCTTCGAAAATCTTCAACTGACTGGTGGCAGTAATGATAAAGGAATAGATGGAAGAGGAACCTGGAAAATGGGTTTACTTTCTTGGGATGTTATTTTCCAATGCAAGCGCTATTCAGACAAGGTATCAAGTCCTGAAATGCAGCGATTTAGAGGAACGATGACTGCCCGAAACGAAAAAGGAATATTTATGACAACGGGGCAATTTACGAAAGAAGCTGCCATTGAGGGAAAGCGTGATGGGGCTCCTCCTATTGAACTAATTGACGGAGAAGAACTCTGTCGCCTGATGAAACAAAAAAACCTTGGTTTAAAAGTTGTTCCAAAAGAGTACGTTACAGTTGAAAGGGAGTTCTTCGATCAATTTAAGTAGCTCCAATTGAGAGCTTCACCTTGACAGCCAAATTGGCTTTACACTCGTGAGGCCTTTTGAGCTGAGGACTATGGGGCCACTAGTAAACTCCGCGAGACAATTTATATGTTGTTTCCATCCTGCCATTTTCAAATTGCGGTCATCGGTTTTGGCTCGGTGTTTTTTGGGTGGTGCAATCTAGGTTGTGTCGCTTGAAAAAGCTAAGAATTTGTGCCTTGGTCTGGCTGAAATGACAGTCGATAGCAATCGTCACTTTCTTTGTAAATTCGAACTGAGTCACTTCCGAATGCCTGAAGATGTTTTTTTTCTATAAATGTTCCGGAAGGAAGCTTGAGTCTTTGTCGAAAGTACTTTCCGAGTATTGCGTTATTGTTTGGGGTCTCGATAGCTTTATTGTTTTCTTGCGCTATGGTGCAAATGAAGGCCTCTCCATCGTCAGTGATCACCTGGAAGTGCTCACCCTTTTTTGGAAAAAACTCGGATTTTGCGATTGTTGAGGGCACAGGGATATACGCCTGGTCAGGATTTCTTCCTTCTCGCTGGCCCCAATTCAGTCCTGATCTCTTGTGCACTTCGCCTTGGTCGGAAGGGCGACTCATAATCAGAGGTAGGTCGACAAAGGGCAATGTTTTTTCGGTATTGGAAGGTTCGTTGACGGTTAAATTGGGGGCAAGTTGCTCATCAAATATGTCAATAAAATTTGAAATGTCCGGACTTCTATAACTTATTCCACCTTTTGAAGAAGCGACAACGTAGTCGAATCCCACAATCGGGTCAATAGCCATGCAGACTTCTTGGTGACTTGAGGTTGAAGCCGATATTCCAAATCCCAACTGCGTGTAGTTACTTGAACCGAGATATGCCTCTTTTGGTCCTTTGTCGTCGCACCACACGTAAATTTTTGAGTGATTTGATTTACCTCTTACATTTAAACTGCAGTTAAAGGAGCGATTTCCGATTTGTCTTGGAATTGATTGTAAGCCCAACAATGTGTTTCGGCTGAGTCCATCCCGCCCAGACATTCCAATATGGAGATCTATGGCTAAGTCGATTGATAAATCTTTAGAAGCTACTTCAAAGTGTTTGGTCACCATGGAGGCTGAGGCATAGCCAGAAACAATGAACAGCTCATGAGATCCCCGTTTGGCGGGTTCGATCAGGACTTTTTCAAATAAATTGTTTGTAATCAGCTGACTTGCTGGCATGCCTACAGACCCAAATCCAAAGCAGATTCGACATATTTTTTCATGTTGGGCTCAATATAGCGATATTTTTTGCCAGACAAAGTTTTAAATAACGCTTCGAAAATTACTTGTGCACCTTGAACTGGTACTGCCATTCCAATCTGCCTTCGGACACTTTCTTTTGAACCGGTGAATACAAAATCATCGGGAAATGTTTGGAGTCTCGCACGTTCTCGATTAGTAAGTGCTCGTGGTTCCCTGTAATGATAGACATGAGTGCCGCCACCGCCAGAGCCAGTAATCGTGTATGAAGGTTGATCAGGATGGAGTCGTTTATAAATCTGACTCAATTTTAAACTTTTAACATTTAGTTGTAAATCACGGGGAAGTTTTGCATTGAATGCATTTTCACCTGGCCTGATGTGCTTCAATCGTTCTACAACCCGTGGATGTTGTCGAGTTAATTCGTGATTGGGGGCCGACTCTGAGATTTGCGGATTCATCAGAGCATTCTGTACCGAAACATCAATATGTTTATAGATATCAGGGCTTGGAACTTTAAATTCGATATTGAGGTCATTTCGAATACCAACTATCAAGATTCGATGGCGAGCCTGTGGGACACCATAATTTTCAAATTTATATAGATGAGGAACTAACTTGTAACCTTTGTGTCGGCCCGCCTTTTCCAAATCCTTCAGTATTTTCAAAAATGTTGAGCCCTCATTGTTACTTGATAGCCCGCCCACATTCTCTGCGACAAACCATTTTGGTGAATACTTGTTTAAGACTTTAAGACCGTAGGTGTATAAGGGCCCAAAATTTCCCCGTGTACCCAATTTTTCGCCGACGAGGCTGAAGTCATTGCACGGAAAGCCAAAAGCAAAACCATCAACTGGTCCAAGCCGAGAGATATCCAGTTTGCGAACATCTATACAAAACACAGTTTTGTCAGAAGCGCCAGGAATATTCCTTATGTAAGTATCGCACGTTGCTCGGTCGTAGTCGCTTGCCCATGCATGGTCTATTGATACCGACTTAACCACTTTGGCTGCGTTGTAGGCCCCCATAGCCATGCCGCCTGGTCCACAAAAAAGCTCACCAAGCGAGAATTTAAGGTTACGCACCAGCCCAATCTACGACATCGGTCTCGCTGAGTATCATTCGATTCATGTTCCGAAATATGATCAGGGAAATTATTTGCCAGTTTGGGGGATAAGGCAATGACAGATGAGACCAGGAGAGAAGCTATTAGGAAAGCCCTAGAGGCTTACAAGGCAGATGGCTCGAATCGAACAGAGACCATTGAATATCGAGATAATCAACGCAACTTGGAAGTTGTGACCATCAATATAGATGTACCTCTACTGAATCCAAATAACAGCAGACTCCGAGCGCAATTACTAGAGCACCCTCAACATTCTCTAATCAAACAAGACTACTTTTCCAAAACATCCCAAAAAATTCTCGAAACATTACTTTCTGCAACAGAAAAATATAGCGAGTTGAGAGGGCAGTTAGAGGACTTCGGGCAACAAGAACCAGGAATTATCAGTCGTGACGGACTCCTGGTAAACGGAAATACTCGCCTCACAGCAGTTAGGGAACTTGGGCTCGACGGCTTTGATGTTGCTGTTCTTCCCGCCGATGCCACCGATGAAGACTTTTTCAAAATCGAGATGTCACTCCAGCTGAGAAAACTTGTGCATCAGGATTACACCTTCACCAATGAACTTCTTCTTGTCGCTAATCACCTTGAGCGCTCGGGTAACGAGGCAAAGACTATCAATGCGATGCAGTGGAAACGGGGCGGCAAAAAAAAGCTTTTGCTTCACCAGGGATACCTTGCACTTGTTGACGAAATTCGCGCGATGGTCCCAGGTCTAAAATACGAATTTTTTGATAATCGCTCTGAATTTATCAAAAATCTTCATGATGATGTCGTGAAGCTCAGTGAGCAAACTCCGATAGAGGCCGAAACACTCAAGCAAACTCGTATCACTGGATTATTGTTAGGTCTCAACAAAGACGAATGTCGCGAAATGGACGAATTCCATTTTGAAGAATTTGTTCTTCCAGGAATTGAAGGTGATGATCTTGAACAGACTCTCCTTCCGTTTATGGGTGTGAGTAGCGGCGTAGATCCCCTAGATCCTTTAATTGATGAGACACGGAAATCTCCAGTCGACCTAAAAAAACTAAATCATAATATTGGAAAGAAAGTTATTGATGCAGAGGGCTCAATTAGTGACAGCCTTGTTGAGCAAAATTTCAGGAAACTTCATTCCAAACTAAGGATGACCGCTCGTCAAAAACGAGAAAACCGTATAAACAAGGAATTACTCTCTGAGCCGATCGAGTATTTGAAAGATGTGACAACACGTGTTCAGGAACTTGCTGACAGAATCCCGATTTTTTTTCAAAATCCAAAATTTGAGACTTCAAAATTTAAATTTCAGATCAAAAAGACCTCGAAGGCAATCGAGGCACTTCAAGAGGCCCTAAAACGAGTAAATGATGAGTAGGAAAACAAACAGAGCTTTGTGATGCCGACCTTAAATATTGCACTTGAGGATGACGAAAATGTCGTAATCAGCCCGAGCTCCGATATCTCCCGAAATGATTGGCGATCTGTTGTCTTATTTTGGACGGTGGACATCGTTAAGCCTCTTGCCTCTAGGCATCTTTGTGTGACAATGACAACTTTTATCGAGAAGCTCTCTTGGTTGAGAGATGTTTGGAAGGATAGAGGTGGTGACTATGACATTTCGCCAGAAGTTTTAAGTCAGGCCAAAAAATTCAAAGATGGCGCACTGGCATTTCGTGCTCTCAGAACAAAAAATACAAATCGGTATGTTGGCAAGTCCGTAGAAGTTCCAAATCTATTGGCAACCCGCAAACTCACGCCACGCCAACAAGAAAACATTCTTTACCTCTTGGACATGACCAATGGGGCAAATTTTTCTGTTCCGGGTGCAGGGAAAACTCTTACTGCTCTATGTGTCTGGCAAATCCTTAAAGAGCGGGACTTTCTCAGAAAGCTTTTGGTCGTATGTCCGAGGTCTGCATTTGAAGCATGGCAATTAGAGCCTTTCGATTCTTTCGGCTTTACGGGCAAAACAGAGATTTACTCAGGCCTAATCACTAACGAAAGTACTGAAATTTGCCTTGTTAATTATGAACAGCTCGAAAATCAAGAAAAGCTTGACTACCTTCGGCAGTGGGTAATCAACAACAATGCTGGCTTAGTTATTGACGAAGCTCATCGAATCAAAGCCGGCAATTACTCCGTTCGATGGAATGCCGTGAGAGCATTGAGTATTTTGGCAAGACGTTCTGACATTCTGACTGGTACGCCGATGCCCCAAGGACCTCAAGATCTTCAAGCTCTATTCTCTGTGGCGTGGCCAAAATTATCTAAGACTGACTTGGATGTGAGATTACTTCCGCATCTTTCAAGAAATACCGTTTTTGTGAGGACTACGAAGGGCGAACTTGAGTTGCCTCCAGCTGACCCTAAATTTATTGCTCGCGAGCCAAGTGAACTCCAGACTCTGATTATCAAGGCGCTCCAAGACCGGTATGTCGGAGTAAATTTTCTGTCGATATCTGACTCAAAAAATCTTGCAAAGCGTGGAAAAGCGGTCATGACCATGCTTGCAGCATCAACAAATCCAGGTCTGCTATCTGGACAGAAGCAATTTTCTCACCACGAATTTGGTTTCTCTTGGCCGCCAAGAGCAATAACTTCGGACATGCATCTCACTGACCTTATCGAAAGATATTGCAAACATGAGACCCCTTGGAAGTTTAAATATGTTGCTCTTCGTGCACAGGAAATAACAAATGCTGGCGAAAAACTTCTCGTTTGGTCTAATTTCATAGGAAACCTTGCTTCATTGAAAGGAGTTTTGAAGAAATTTCAGCCAGCAGTCGTCTATGGAAACGTTTCGCCGAAAGACCGGGTATCGGAATTACACCGTTTCAGGAATGATCCAAATTGCACAGTACTCTTGTCCAACCCACAAACTCTTGGAGAGGGTATTAACCTTCACCAGGTTTGTCACAGTGAAATTTTCGTTGACCGAAGTTATAACGCTGGTCTTTATCTCCAAGCTGTCGACAGAATTCATCGTCTTGGTTTGGCCCCTGATCAAAAGACAACAATTGAAATTCTTGTTTCGAAAGGGACTATAGACGAGCGAGTTTCAAATCGACTCAAATTGAAAATTGATGCTCTAAGTCTCTTTTTGCAAGATGAGCACCTTGCAAAAACTGCGATACCCCAGAGTGACGAACTTTCGCCAGAGGACGTTCTTGGTTTGGATGATGAGGACTTCGAGGATATAGCAAGCTATTGGAATATTTAGGATGTCAAATTTTTCAGCTAATTATCTTGAAGTGATAAAAGCTGCAAAAGTGAAAAAACATTTTGAGGACTTCAAAACTGAAGGGCGGCTCTCTAGAGATATTAGAAGTGGATATCAGGCGAGGATGAATGCGTTTTTAGATCTTTCAGAGCAAGGATTCGTAAAGTTGGAGTCCGGATTTATGACATTAGGTATACTCTCGCCTGCACCTTGGCTTACAAAAAGCTTGCTCAATGGCGAAATAGAGTCCTGGGAACTTTGTGATGCTTACCCAGCTAAGTCATGTAAATTCAAACCAGACCTCTTAAATTTGGAAACAATTGGTAGGGAAGGTGAGGATTTTGTTATCAAGTGGTTAAAGCTGAATTTAAGGGAGGAACTCCATTCAGATATCGTTCAGACATCGCTTTTCGATGATCGTGCTGGGTATGACGTCATTTCGCCAAGTGTGAAATTGAAACATCGAATTCTGCTCGAAATCAAAACAACTTCAAGACCGGGGGATGATTTCACCTTTTATCTAAGTCGTAACGAGTGGAATACCGCACTTAGAAATCCAAATTGGTATCTCGTCTTGGTTAGAAAAGTTAAAGGGGAATGTGCTCTCTTCGGCTATTTGGACAATGAGAGCTTGGTGAATTACTATCCCTGTGATCGACATCATGATTTTCAGTGGACAAACGTTGTTGGAAAACTCGGTCTCGATGATGTCTACTCTGGGTTTCCTGGGTTTTAGTAAAAAGCTCCACCGTTCAATAGCTGTCTTTGTCTGATATCGCTATCACAAAGAGTCGGTAGCCATTAAAAGTGCCGTCATAAAGGCTGATTAAAGTCGCTCTACCGATTTTGGTTCGCTAATGGTTGCATTGCCAATTCTGCACTACTCTTTCGATTACTTATTAATAAGAGGTTGGATTCCGAGCAGAAACCATTTTGATATCGTCTCGGTCTGAAAGCTCTTCGACAGTTGCCATCCATTTCAGTAGTCCTTGTTGAAGGTAGCGAAGTGTCACTCCACCCTCGAATTCGTAGGCGCATGAGATCATAACCATATAGTCACCTTCGGTGTCTGGTGTTGGAGTTGACGCCCCATCAGGCATTATCACATGTGCCATGCTCAAATAATTTGTGCTGTTCCAATTATTTGCCCATTCGAGGGGGTTTTCTGTGACCCAAATAATTATTCGAAGAGAAATTGCTCTAAAAAATGGATCAATTCCGTCGAAGACAATCGCCCACTCCTTGCCGCTTGAGGCTGAGTCGATAGCCGATCCGTTTCCAGTCTCCTTGATTATCGCCTTAAAGCCCAACTCTTGAATCAATGACGCTATTTCTTTAACCGTTAAGTAGTCGTGCATCATCGGTTTTACCTCCTTGCTTTTTTGAGATGATTTTCGATCTGAAAATGGGCAATTCGTATATGAGCTCTTTTAGACCGATATGCAGCAGATTTGTATTTATGTTCTTCTTGCCATTGACAGGAGCACCATACTAAAAAGCAGTTTTCTGAGATTTGAGCGACCTCAGTAATCGGAAATGTTTCAGTTATCCTTCGGTGTTTCTCTTGGCGGTTGATGAGAGCCTGGGGAACTAGTTGTGTTTGTGGGGCACCGCGACCGGTTATCAGTCTTACCCGATTCGGTTTCACGTCAAATTTGCTTTCTATTAGGTTTGAACTTAACCATTGAATGGCTATTGCGACTATGAGCTTTCTTGTTGCTGCATACGGGCGGTTCATTGACGCGAATATGCAAGACGATTTCGTTGTCGCATTGCGGGCAACGCCAAATGTCGTTGCGTTTTTGAATTTGAGGGGAAATCATTTTTGATCCTTGTGTTCGAAGGGTGAGCTTCAATGATTCATGTATTTTTTCTCTATCTTTTGTAAAATTGTTCTCGAAACAGTAGTTACCGTATATTTGCTGAAGTTTTGACGCCAGTTGAGATCAGTAAATTATTTTTCGTCGCTCTTTTCAACCTTGGCTGAAGTGGCTATAAAGCGGTCATATACGTCTTCCGCAAACTTTCGGAGCTCCTCTTCAGTCATTTCTGTGAGGGATTTGTCTGGCCTGACGTAAAAAGGCTTTTTACGATTTGTTTTACTCATTCTTGTTCCTTCGATTGAATTCGGTATCACAGTCGGCTTGGGAAAACACAATTACCATCGCTGGTGTAATTAGATCCTCGTGATTGAAATCTTGTTTCTCAATCACTTATAAGGACTGTTGTGCAAAATTTTGTAAAAGACGTAATTTTACGATTTCTCAGCTCGGAGATTGTCTGCCATCTCGCCGGCGGTGCGTTTCAGAATCGCGGTGACTATTTTTTTGTTATAAGTGAATGGGATAAGCAAGGTTTTATGATCTTTGGCCAAGGTTTGTTTGTCCAGTCTTGGTGGGCTCAATTGTCTAACCCATGTGCAGATATTTGATATGCCAGGGGCAGTGCCACAAATCGCCTTGAGGTGGCAGCGAGCGATTTCTTTTTCAACGGAACTGAATTTTGCCAGCTGCTGGAGCCTTATTTGCTGTCGGCGAAGTTCCGGTGAGGGGTCTGCATGATTTTTTTCGGTGTCAAAGAGCTCAAAAAATTTCTCTACCTCAGATTCTGTTTGTAAAACCCTCAGGTTTGCTTCACCGTTGTTTTGAGCGCGTTTGCCTGAAAGCCTGAAAACCCCTGAGAGCCGAATCTTTAGATATTTTTCAACGACACTCGGATATTTGTTTATGAGCTGATCCCATTCAATTTCAGAAACTATTCTTTGTCTAATTGCTGTTCCATGTGGTAATTGTTCGCCATTTTCAAAACACTTTTTCGCTTTTGATCGTTGAGCTATAAATGCCCTTTTACAAATTTTTATTATCTCGTGATGCAATTGGATTTCGTTTTGCCAGTAAGCGGCCTCTTCTGATGCGGGAATGGCATTTCCCTCTGACTTGGTGTTGTCGAGTCGCTTTGCCTCCTCAATTAAAGGCGTGTATTTCGTGAATCGATTTTTTAACTCCTCGCAGTAAATGAATGCATCTTCAATTTGATTTTTTGAGTTTTCGGAAAAAATATGCCATTCGAGGTTGACATTTTGCTCAAGAAATTTGTAGCGGAGTGCCGTTTCTACTGCTCTTACGCACGGCACTACGACCTCGTGGGCAATAAATAGTTCACGAGGGTTGCCTGTCTGTAAATCATTTCTTCGATCGGTTGTTCTTCGATGGAGCGCTGTCAAGCCAATTTTTACGAAAGGTGATAAATTTTTTGTAATCAGATTTTGCTCGCGAATAAAATAGATCGAGCCTTGCTCTGTCGAGATTTTGGTGTTTGACATGAATCAAATACGTGGAGTGTCATCTTCTAAAAAAGTCTTTTTCATAGATAACCCGGCACCTTTTGGTATTCAGTGTTTTGCTCGGGTTCTCCACTTTTCAGAAGAGTGCCGGACAGATGCTTGACAAGCATCTGTTGAATCGGGGTAATTGCGGTCAAATTGCTCAGACTTTTGAGTGTCGACTTATTTTTTATGTCTCGCTTAATACTTCCAGCCAGACGGTGTAACTCAACTGTCAGTTGTTCAAGTACATTTTCGGAGACTGGAGCTGATTCTGTAGGGGCTTTTCGTTTCATGCATCCCTAAAAGGGTGGTTTCGTTCAGAAATGTAAACGATTTGAAAGAAAATCATATTTTTTTGTTGTCCATTTTTATTTTCAAAATCCCTTATCTTTTCCTGATTTGTTCTGAAGATTTAAAAATGACGCAATTTTTCTCATTTCTGGCTCAGCGCGAGTCTCTAACCGATGCAGTAGAGCTTTTTGTGAGCTGAAGCGCTCTCCTTATGATTAGGGATATGGTGTCAGGTAATTGGGAAATTTTTGATCATTTAAGGGCCGAATTTGATGCACCGTATGAAATAGGGTCTTGGTTCCTTGTCAAAAATGAAAAGTTGATAAAGAGAGATGGGAGGCGATTTTCAAACGACCCTAACGGTCACCCAGTAGTCATAGCTAATAGATACAACCCTCGTCGCCATGGTCCAAACGTGACCGGCTATCCACGTTCTGCATCAGTGCCGGGTGGATTAACACATGAAGCCCATTTACCTCACAGCGGTCGATTGGTTTGCATCATAAATCGAACGGGATGGGTGAAGCTTCATATACCAGTAGCAATTTCATCTGCGGAAGTAAATGCGTCAACATTTTCCTGCTGCGAAGAGACCAACTCTAAACTTATGCACAAGATCAAAGGAGTAAGGTGAGCTCCTTCGACGAGCTAGTAAAAGAATACGAGTCGACTCGAAGCAGAGCGGGCAAGAATGATCGTGGTGAGCCACTCCGCGGAAACATCGGGGAGCTCATGTTTAAACATTTACTGAAACTTGTAAAACTGAGGAAATTTTCGAATGAGACAGATAGTGGTAGATGGTCCTACTATTTTTATAACAACAAAATCAAATGGAATGAATCAGAAAAAGAAGATCTCGCGATCGAATTAGTCACAACAACCCTGCTGGGCGATGGGAAAATTGATTATCTTTTCGACCGTGCACACGACAGCAATTCGCTTGACAGGTTGTTAAATGAGATGATAAATCGAGTGCTTAGAGGTCGTCTACAAAAAACTCTTGCATCGAATATCATTTCTCGACTCAAAAAGAAACTCGGAGAAGACGGGTTCGAACCCACAGATACGCCAGACGGCCGATGGTATGGGAAACGCAATTCGAAAGCTTTACCAACACAGATTGAAGCTCGAAATTGGCGTCAATTGGTTGAAGAGATACGAAAAATTCCTCGCATACCTTTTAACGAGCGCTCCGAAAGAGCCTGGAGTGTCTGGCCCTCGAGAGGATTCAACGAATTATTGCAGAAGGTGGTCGCAGATCGTGAAGGCCTTTATTTAAGCGATATTGACAAGATCTTAAAAGAAGTTTTGACAGATTCCATCCCAAGCGCCCTTATAAGTCGTGATGGGCTCCCGGATGAATCCGAGGTAAAGCAAGAAATCGAGAGTTCCGGGAGCCGATCAATTGAGGATTTATATGAGGACATCGAAATGAAAAATTATGTATCTGAATACATCCTGAATCTTGATCGAAATCAGATATCTATTTTGGCGTTGAAAGGTGGACACGGTCTTTCCGACGAAGAGATTATGCCGCACCTCGATATCAAATCAAGGCAGACAGTGCAAAAAATTCGCGAGGCTATCGGAGAAAAAATTGTGAACGACTTCGGAAGTAAATTTTCCGCCGACGATAGTCGTATTGCTGCAAGATATCTGATCGAGCTTTGTTATGAAAAATTTGGTGAGATTGATTCCAAATGACGGGTATAGGAGGAAGTCTTAAAAATGGCGACATCGTAGTTGTTGACGGACATGGCGACGCCCTCGACGTTAGGCGCCTTGCATTGGTGGTAAGTATCGAAGAAGAAAATGATCATCTACAAGTGATGCTATGCCATGAAGATCTGGAGCTTGCGTCAATAGTAGACGCAACGATTAGAGGTTTCGAATCAGGTTTGAGCTACGACTTAGTGGTTGAAACTGATTTACACAGTGTGATTTGGAAGAGTCAAGTCACTAAAACAATTGGAAAAATTGCTCCTGATCTTGTCAATAAAGTCCTGGCACATGCGACAGATCCCGATTCTTTGGTGGATGGCATAAGAGCTGGATATGCGATTCAAGGGGTAATGGATCCGCGTTGGAAATTTAAAGAGATTGAGGGGCAGCAATTCAGAAATCTTTGTGCACACTGCGTATCAAGACTTCTGTCTAAAGAACCGGTGACGATAGATCTCGATATTTTCAAGTTGTGCGACGAAAATGAGATTTATCGTTTTTTGCATTTTGTAAAAGATAAAAAAATAATGTTGTCGCAAAAAGATCAAAACGAAATGGAAAAGATTGGTCTATATACCAAAGCCTTTTGGAAGGAAAGATTTCCCTCGGGGGGCCTAAGTGATGCGATTCACAAAATTTTTGTAAATCTTATTCAAGTTCAGGAGCAACGGGTTGAGAGCTCTGATGAGAAAATTGTTCAGGGCAGAATAAGAGATGCCTCCGTACTTTTGAATGTTGGATTTCCGATTGTTACAAGTAGGAATTTGTGGATCAACTTTGAGTCAACTTTAGAGACAGCACCCAGATCACTTCATTTATTGGCAGTATAGGGAGAGTCAAACAGTATGCCGTTGCCATCAAACTCGAATAATCAGAGCTTTACATTAAAGAAAATCTTCCTGCGAAATTTTAAATCTATTAAGAAGACAGAAGTAGCGGTCAGCCCATTGACCATAATTGTCGGGGCAAATAGTTCGGGAAAAAGTTCTCTTCTTCAATCAGTACTTTCAATTCAACAGGCGATGTCTAAAGAACTTAACGGAGTCGACTTCCCATTAAATGGCGAAATAATCCGTTTGGGAACTTTCGCCGAGACCAAGAGTTTTTTTGCGCAGGGGTCGAGTGAACCGGTGCAAATAGGATTTGAGATCGAGACAGACCGTAGCTCCCTGCGGAGCTGGGATGGCGACCTCGGAAGAATGGTGCGATCTGCCCGTCGGGAGTCTAAATATCGAGCCAATTTCACGTTTGACTTAGTAAAAAGCGAATCAGAAGAGAGCGGGACTGCTCGAGTAGGTCACATTTTGATTGAGTCCAATTCCAAAAACGAATCTAGGTCGAGAACCTCCAACCAGGTATTGAAGCTCGATTTAAGTTTCGATTCGGACCCGGGACGTGACAATCTGGAACGCTTCAGATTTTGCACTGGAAGTCTCTCCCATTCAAATAAAAATCAAAGATACTCTTTGTCAGCTGCTGAGTTTTCGGGTTTGATCCCAACCACTTTGTACGAAAAAGGTGATCAAGCTAGCTACGCCGCCGAAGAAGTCTTCAAATCAATTAGGAAACTTTTCGCAAAGGATTTAGAAAAAGTCAGAGTTCAGGGACATACCCTTTTGATGAAGGACAAGGAAATTCTCGATCTTGAAGAAAGTGCTGTAGAAATTTTATCCCTGATTTTTGCTGATCTTGCAGAAAATTTCGAGTTAAACGTCGACGTAGAGGGAATACCGAGTCGTAATGTCATCGATGAAAATAAAAAGCTAGATACTGAGATTCAAAAACTCAACGCGGAAAGCAAAAAAATATTGGTGAAGCTTGTCGCAGTGTCAAATAAAGAAAGACTCGCGAAAGAGTTTGATCGATCAGCGGGAGTCCCATTCCTTAAGTCAGGGACAGAACTTCAACCATTAGGGGAAGATGTGCACAACACGATGGACGATTTGAATTTACTTGTGAAGCAAATTTTTCGCGGGAATATCAACTATTTGGCTCCAATTCGTCTAAATCCGAAAGTAAATTATGACCCGAGCTCGGGTCGACCAGATGTTGGTCCCGGCGGTGAATACACGGCCTATGTCCTTCATACATTTGGTAGTAGACCATCGAGTCATCCGCTTCCGAATGGTGCGACAGAATCAGTCTCGTTGAATCATGCAGTCAATAGTTGGTTGGAGTTTTTTGGTTTAGCCAAAGGGGCAAAAACGGTAGATAATGGTCGATTGGGCATTGGATTGAGATTGAATCTATTGAGCGGGGGACATGAGGTCGACCTAACTTCTGTCGGTGTCGGAGTAAGCCAGGTTTTACCAGTACTCGTCTCATGTTTAACAGCTAAACGTGGAGCAATATTGTTAATTGAGCAACCCGAACTTCATCTGCACCCAAAACTGCAAATGGATCTAGCAGATTTCTTGATTTCTTGCTGTCAGTTTGGGAAGCAAATAATCGTCGAAACTCATAGCGAACACATCGTAAATAGGATTAGGCGCCGCATCGCAGAGGCTGATAACGGAGAGTTAGAAAGCTTGATAGGCGTGTTGTTCGCAGAACAAAGCAAAGGAGTCACTCAGTATCGTTCGCCATCCATAAACAAATTCGGTGGACTTGGTTCAGATTGGCCCGATGGATTTCTTGATATCGGAGCTGGGGAGATGGAGAATCTACTCGGGGCTGGGTTGAACAAGCGAAAAAAAATTTAATTACTATGTAACACCTGTAACTTACGATCATTTCGGTGTCGGATTTATCAATTCGACCAGAGCCGAAAGCGGGGTTTCAGTGGATTGGACTCAGGTGTGGCGAGTCGCTGCAGTTTACAACTGATAAGGCCTTGCGACCCTTAAAAGGAGAAGGTTGAAGTCATTCTCACGGGGGTTTGGGTTGGTGCGCAGGTTGATCCACTGTTGGTATTTATAAGTGTGGTTAGTGAACTAGGTTGGGCTTGATTCGGGAGGCTGTATAAAACTTGGTCCTGGTTTATCGTTTTCGTGGAAGCGTGCGCTTGGGGTGACTAAAGCCAAGAGGCGAGTGTCGAAGAAGACGGGCATACCGATGTCGCGGGGTGGGCGGCGAATGAAACTTGGTAAGTGGTTGGGGATGAAGTAGTGGCGCCAAAAATAGTCAAGCCAAGAAGTTTCTTGCTCGCCCTAGTTTTAGTGGTTGCTATAAATGGAACGGTTATTGACGTTTCTAGCGCTCAAAGCAGGTGCAGCAAAGTCGGCGTGATTAAACGATCTAAATCTGTGACACTGGTGTGTCAGCGTTCGGGCTCAAAGTTGGTGTGGACTCGTCAGACTAAAGCGACTATCGCGACTTCGACTACGACGACGACTACCGTTGCACTCCCGTCGACACCAACTGGTTGGTCTGATGTAGAGAAGTATGCATCTGGGATTACTTATGCCGCTTGGAAGTCGAGTTCAGCAGCCATCGCCAAAGGCACGTCAAGTGTGCCTCCGCTGCAGATATTGAATGGTTCGAATGCCGTTGTTACAAATGCTTCGCCCGAAACTGCACTGGGATTGGCGTCGCGGTTGTTTTCGGCAGCCGCTCAACCTACCCAATTGACGATCATGCGTTTTGGCTATGAAGATACCGAATGGGCACGTGCACAATGGGTCGCGAAATTTGGCGGACAAGATTCTTCGGTGGCTTCTGAGGTACAAAGTAGCTGTGCGACGACAACTACTTGTTGGGGTGGCACGGCTCGAATTACAAGTAGTGGCGAGGCATGGATCTTGTTGGCGACAATGAAAGCAAATACCTCAAGTTCTAGACACGTCACTGGTGCGCTTGAGGCTCACGAGTTTGTACACACAATTCAAGCCAAACCATTTTCGGGCATAACGGGTCGAACATTCAACTACTTGCCGCGATGGTTGCTTGAGGGTATGGCTGCTTGGTCGCAGGCTGCAGTATTGGGTGCCACAAGTTTTGACGCATACAAAGCCGAGCGCACCCGGGAAGTAAGTGGTTTCAAGAACTCTGTTGCCTGGCTTGAAGCGTTTCTTGCACCAACCGGCACCGACTGGGCGCACTGGAATAGTTACACCGGTAACGACTCTTGGCGTATTTACGATGTGGGATTTCTTGCAACAGAAGTTCTCGTGGCACTTAAAGATCCGGCGACAGCAATGAAGTTGTATGCCAATGTTGCCGGCGGTCAAAGTTTTGACGATGCATTCGCAGAACTTTACGGAGTTTCCTGGGGCGACGCATACAAGAAAATTGCACGGGCAATTGCGATTGAGGTTGGAACGGCGACGCCTTAGAAGTAAACGCAGGCTTGCCGCACTCAGAGGCAACGACTATTTGTACAACCCAAGTTTCTCTGCGAGTTGAGCGTTGGTCGGCTCGGTCAAATGCGAGTCATCATCAAACACAATCACAGGGATAGACTTCTTGCCGTTGTTGCGTCGCAGAACTTCTGACTCGACGAAATGCTCGTTTTCACCTAATCCAAGATCAATCT
>Ga0194133_10004688_pt1 | contig 17987 bp, 14 predicted proteins | sample TA2KigOf40mmetaG_FD_155448 | JGI IMG/M metagenome (GOLD analysis project Ga0194133, IMG submission 155448) | Freshwater microbial communities from Lake Tanganyika, Tanzania - TA2015055 Kigoma Offshore 40m | ecosystem: Environmental > Aquatic > Freshwater > Lake | place: Tanzania: Lake... | reverse complement strand
GCAACTCATACAAATCTTCGTCTTCATCATCATCGTCCGTGGGTATTTTTTGACCTTCAAACGGAGAATAAAAAGGTAAATTACAGAGGGGGCAATACACATCAAAAACACCACCACCGTTCTGTTTCAAGGAGGAACAACTCATGTTAAATGTTAAATGTATGTAAAATGTATTATATATAATTATAATTATAATATAATTATTTACTATATATAATACCCTTATAAATGCCTTCATCTCGCACCTTCCCGGTGTGTGCCAACTACGCAATCAATCACATTGTTTTCTGGTAAAAATAAAATACTAAAAAAGTGTTAGACTACACACATACACACAAAACACATACACTACCTACACTACCTACACTACCTACACTACCTACATTTACTCGTCATAATCACTCAATGACGCTTGGGAAGAGGTTTCGGTGCTTTCTTCCGTCTTCTTCGGTTTCTTTCCATATTCTGCGAGAACAGCAAATGTGTGTTCCGACCTTTCCAAACGTGCAACCTTGATGTAAATGGTGTACTCACTGTTGTCATCCAAATTGTCATACCCAACAAACACACGGGTGTATTCGGTACGATTTGGGAGTAACTGGAAGGTACTCCACCAGCTCTGTGACATGAGTGTCTTGATAGTGTCGTTACGTTGCTTTGTAACGCCTTTGACTGTTGTAGAACACTGATAGAACCCGTCATCGTCTGTTTTGGGCTTAGACTTTCCTTTCATGTCTTTTCCCATAACGCTCTTGTAAAACTCATTTGCCTTGGCCCACATTTCATCATCATTGCCGTCCCAGACTTTGAACTTCTTCCACAGTTCATTTTTACTGTTCGCGAATTTAATAGAACTGAGAGCTTCACTTTTCTTCTCACGTTCAGTTGGTGTATCGGGTTCAAGACCGTCAATCTCGCGTAGACTGCATGTTTTTCCAGCAAAGTCAGTAGAAAGTCGTTCAACATACTCTTCATACTGCAAACAAGTTTCAGCGACCGTCTTTGTCAGTGAGTGGAATATAGTTTTCTTGATGTTCTCGCGAGGTACATCAGACCAATTTCTATAGCTGAACAAGAATCGGCAGAGTTGGTAAAGTTTCTCATCATTCAAGTGTTGATGTGCCATGACAACATTGTCAAAGTTGCCAAGATTTTCATTGATGAGAGTAACACTCATTCCAACACATGTATATCCTGTGACAAATGTGGGGAAGTTTCGCGTGGACTCAATCATCTTTTGTATCATGTAGGATGGTTCGAGCAGTTTCTTCTTATCTGATAGTTGCACTTGATTCTGGCGCTTGACTTGCTCGCAATTTGTAATCCATCTACTGGTTATTGTTCCATCACGAGAAGTTGTGTGTGCACGATATAACTCCATACCATTTCCATTCATAACAACGACATTCGCATTTGGATACTGCTGAAGTATCATGTCAATCGCCTGATAATGTGTAACCTTGCGGAGATACGCCGGTACAAAGTTGTAACTGAACTTGTTTTGTTCAATATTCAGTTGCGGTAAGATGAACCTCAGGAAAGCGAGATATAGTATTTCATTTCCGATTTCAAAGCATGTTTTCACACCATACCACTTGTTAGAGGTTCTTTCACTGTTTGCACGGTCAAAGACAACGGGTGGAATAACAGGTTCGATGTTAGCCTGGCGGACAATGTCATCGTGTACGATATCGTCGTAGATATTGAACTCGCAATTTTTGACACCGAAGTAGTCAGGGGAACGAATGATGCTAAGTTCTTTTTCTACGTCCATGGTGTGGATTCTGTAAAACAAAGGGTCGTTTCGGTCTGATGTGTAGATTTTTTTTGGTGTCGCGGTGTAGCCGGTAATTTTGACTACGGTATGCAATGCGTTGATTTCGCGTATATTATCGCGAAATGTTGTGATGTACTCATGCGCCTCATCAACATGAATGGTAAATTTGCGGTTTTCCAAACTTTTTGAATCAGATATAGCGGCGAAGAAGTCAGGAAGAGTCTTTTTGAATCTTGTATCGTGAGCGCAGCATACAATCACCTTGACGTCTTGATATTTGCGGAGAAGGTTCATGACAGCATTCACTTCTTTTGCATGAAGACAATTCCCGGCCGTACTCTTTTTGCTGTTGAATACGATGATGCGTTTTGAACCAACTTCTTCCTCCATTCTTCCAAAGAATTGCATTCCAGATGCAAGGGTGTTCATGGTTAACACGATGTGAATATTTTTGGTTTTGTCGGTTGTAATATTTGATATGCAGATGAAGGTTTTCCCTTCTTGTGGTTTACGGATAACTAAACTGAACTTGTTGTCAAAATCATCCTCATTATCATGTTCAAATGACGCGACCGATGATGCGCATGATGAAGATGCTACTGCAACTGCGGCACCACCTCCGTAAAATGTGTTCATGGAATCGTCGGAGATTGACGGTGATGCGCATGAGACGGCTGCAATCAACGCCTCTTTGGTCAACATGTTGACGGATGATAAACTAACCGTCTTACTGGATTTCTTCAATTTAATTGGATTCATGGTTTCTGGTTTCTGGTATATGATTCTAGTATTTCAATTTTTCATTTCAATTTTTTGACATTCTTATGAAACGTATGAAACGTATGAAACGTATGAAGTGTTGTAATACTATTTTACTATGTTGGGTCTATGGGTATATCCGGATTTGCAGTCGCAGTAGTCGCAGTAGCCGCATTCGTAATCACGGGTTGTTGGAATATATCAACCCGGCATAACGGACACGTTGTATTCCGCGACAACCAAGGCAACGCACAATTATAATGAAATTCATGATTACAATGTAATACCACCCATTCATCTTCGGTGCTTTCTTGGTCCATACATATTATGCATGAATGGTCTTGTTGGTCTTGTTGGTCTTGTGCTTCTTTTTGTAATTGATTATTATTATTATGTCCAGGGTGTGATTCTAGTTCTTGTTTATTATTTAATGGCCGAATCACGGTTCGCAATACAGTTTCATTTATTATGTTTCTATTTATATTTCTATTTATATTTGTATTTACAAATGTGGTTAATTCTGTAAAATAGGACCGCAATGGCATTGGCAATTGATTATTTTGATTTTCATTTTCATTTTGATTTTCAGCATTATAAAGGCAAGTTATAATTGCGGCATATATAATAAACCCAAACACAAAAATAACTTTAATAAACATCATGACTGTAATTGCCGTGACAACGCTAACAAAGTATATGTTGTTTTTGGGAACAGTATAATCCTTGCTCATAAACATCAACGCAATAATAAAGTGAAAAAAATTATAAAATACATATGTCAATTGTTTTATACGCAAGGATATTAAATCTTTTGTTTCTAAATAATACCGTGTTTGTGTCATTCTTAGCGGATACCATGAAACCAGCGTTTTTATAAATGACAATCGTGCCAGTGTATGAATTGTATGCGAACCATTGGATATGGATAACATGAAGTATAGCCCGTTTATCCTGTATTCCGGGTCAAATGTGGTAGCAAATAACAGTCCAAATGCGGTTACTGTTACAAAACCGGCATCCAATAGTAAATAAAATATGTTATAACAAATAAATCGTTTATTGATGATGGTAGTCATGTGAAGACGATGATGGATTTATTTGTTTTGATTTTTTATAATTTGCGTTTTTCTATTATTGATTATTGTAATTATTGTATTTGATTGGTTTGGTTCTAATATGGTTTCTTATAAGGTTTTCTTATCATTGTCATCATTATGGACATCCTCATTGATACGAACATCCTCATTGATACGAACATCCTCATTGATATGAACATTATTCGCTTGGTGTTCTGACGATGACGGAGGCAACCCCATTAAACGAATATGGTTATACACCCCACGTATTGATTCTTTATATCCTGAACTATGATTATACGGTATGTTATATTTATCACATAACCGCTTTACAATTGGCTGAATGTTTGGAAGATGGCAGTGATTTACAGAAGGAAATAAATGATGCTCTATTTGATAATTCAATCCAATTGATGTGTAAAAATATAATATATTATGTAATCCAAAATTATGGGATGTAATTACTTGATGAATATACCAATTTTTATTATACGTCATTGTTGTTGTTTCTTTATCTGACTTGAAGTGATTCATTTGTGAATTTAATATAAAAAACAAATTTGAGATGTAATACGGCAAATATATATGTTTAATCGCATAAAATGGTGTCCATATTGTAAATGGAAGAATAAATACAATGTATGCTCCTAATAGTAAATCGCATAAATGATATATTCTATTTGTAAAAGTATTATTATAGTAAACACAATTATTATATACATTGGTAAACATCATACGTAATCCATTAAGTGTGCCAAGTAGTATAAATGAAAAAGATGACATAAAATAATAAAAACGTTCCTGTTTAATATGAATTTTATCCCATTTAACATCTTTATTATAACGAACTGGTTTAATATCATTATTAAAATATAAATTTGATTCATGATTCATATCTGGGTCTTTATTCTGTATATTTACATACGGATGATGACCTATAATATGCTCATACAACCAATCAAATGGACTTGCAATAATTCGGTGTACATATTGTATATACCAATTTACGCGCCAATTGTTTGACACTGAAAAATGGCTTCCGTCATGGTACATGAAGCCGCCAATCCAATAAAAAAATGGAAACAATGCAACGTTCAGCCAACTCCAAAACACACTTTCTGAATACAGCATAACCATACATGAATATGCTGCCGCATTCATTACCACACCCCATTCAAACCAACGTTGTGGCGTAGCCTTAATCGCTTCACCGATAGTTAGGTTATTACTGATGGCCAACTCTTTAAAATACGCCTTTACTTGTTCTCTCAATTCAATAGTGAAATTGCTGTTTAGGGTTTCTTCCCAGTCAAATAATTCTCCGTTTTCTTTTTCCATCGGCAATAACAGCGAGTCATTATCCGGGGAATCTGGCATTTCATATTTCGCCAGAATGGCATCCATTTTAGACTTTTCAGTGAAGGGGTGGTGAGATTCAAACAGCGCTGTTGCGTCTCGTCTATTTCCAGCAATCATCGCAATTGGACCACCCGGATGGTTAAACCCGGTGAGGTCGTAATACTTTTTGTGTATCTTCATAATAACTCGTCTTGTCATTATTTGGATATATGGATATATGGATATATGGATATATATTTATACAATATTACAATAAAATTGATTTATATGTTATTATGATTATATAATACATGCAATCAAAACCGAATATGTATTATCAAAATGAAGTCATCAATAATGATAATGATAATGATAATAATAATAAAAAAGTGGTTATATCAACATCAAGTCACAAACAACTAATTATGCCATCGGATGAAACACTGCTAACCGAGTGTTTGAATAAATGCTACGAAAAAAAAGGCACATACTATGATGCGTCGTTGATTGGTTTGAACGTCTACATCATGGCTCGTATAAACAAGGGGGTTTTTCGTAAGGTACTTAGCGGAAAGTCGTATGCCACCCTTGATATTGTGCAATTAGGGTGGGAACCGTATATATTTAGAGATACTGAGATTGAAGAAAAACCAAAAAATGTGTTTTCGTCAGGATGGAATATTATTGAAAAATGGTGCAAGCAGCGAAATGTAAGCATATACATGGAGTTTGTGTCGTCGGAAGCGTTGCGTGCCAGTTTGAAAAAGCGCGGTTTTGTTGAATGCTACAACGAGCCATTTTCCTTGCTGAATCCCCTTTCAACCGCGTTTGATTGGTAAGGTATAAGATAAGATAAAATAAGATTACTTGTTACTTGTTACTTGTTTGATTTACGCCCCCATTTACAATACTGCTTTTGTGAAAAGCCACGAGGTCTGCGACAATTGATTGTTCTTTTGTATTTAAGCGACCACTTTTTTCTTTTTTGTGTTTTCTGGCCGCCGCCATTCATATTAAACATATTAAATGGTGTTTGCTTTCGCATTACAATTGGTTTTAATTCATTGTTTTCATTGTTTTCATGATGGTGTTTGTTTTGGGGTTTTTTTATCAACGGCGAAACTTCATTAGAAACAACCCAATTTAGCATATTTTCAAAGGTGCGTTCTCCTTGAAATTCACTTACTTTTTTCCCATCCACAATGATGGCAATGGTGGGAACATAATCATACGATTCGGGTATGTATTTTTTATCGCATGACGAGATGCCGTTGTCCACATCCACATTTGCCATAACCAAATTATGGCTAGGTAGTTCCGGGGTATAATCAGTCATTATGGTGGAAATGACCTTGTCCCAGTCTTTTTTCATATGAACGCAATGGGGGCAACCATCACTATAATATTTGGCGATAATGTGATGTTTTTTGTTTCCAGAGTGAGAAGAATGTTTACCACCATTTAACCCCTGCTTCATCATATAGTTATTGAATTTTTGCGCAGACGCCGCATTTGCTATATTAAATAATCTTACTCTTACAGAAGAAGACATTATATATTATAACCAAATATTTTATTCGCATCATAGTATAATAATATATCATTCGGTATTTCAAGAACAAGAACGATTTTTATAAGATATAAGATATAATATAACATAAAACAAATGCACAACTTTTTATCAAAAATCCAGTTATATCTTCCAATAATAAAAATAATACAATTAGTAATCATTGTTAGCATTTTTATAATGGGGGCTTATTTCACATCTAAATACACATCACACCATGTTCAAGAAGGGTTTGAATCGCTGGATATTACGGGAGAACAAAAACGGTGCCCCAACATTCTTATTCAAGAAGGCAATAAAATATATTTATACAATTCCAAGGTCGCAAAAGTGCCTGGTGTGAATCCCATTGAATTTAATAATTTAGAAGATTACACCGAATTTATGGAGTGGTTGCGCGGTCGTGGAATACGATGCCCGGTGTTGTATTTACAATACTCGTATGACGCGCAAGGCAACCCCGAATATAAGTTTCGTCCCAGCCCCGATGACCCACAGGGAGGACTTTCGCCAAACATTCCTTACACGACTTCGCCGGCAGAATTGGTTCAAATCATGGACGCCGAAAAAGATAACCCGCCTTACAATCAGGGAACGTATCCGGGCTATGACCCCCTAAATCAGAATTTAGGGGATTACACCGCGCAAGACATTGCGCATGTTGCGAAGGAATACCAAAGATACAGTGATAACGCAATGGACACCAATTGGGCGGGTATTCGGTATAGCGAAGCACGTGTAAATAGCGGGGCATATGCTGACCGCACGCGCACAAATACCAGTAATCAGTTGTAAACGATTTTAACCGAAATTTTTTGTATCTTGTATCTAACCCGATGAAAAGGTGGAACCGAATTTTTTGTATCTCACCCGATGAAAAATTGAAATTTTTTGTATCTAACTGATGAAAAATTGAAATTTTTTGTATCTAACTGATGAAAAATTGAAATTTTTTGTATCTAACTGATGAAAAATTGAAATTTTTTGTATTTATTTGTATATATTCCAATCTCCGTATCTCCTCCGTAGTCCGTGGAAAAATGTCATCATCATCAAGTTTAATTCAGCAACAGCAACCGCAACAGCAACAGCAACAGCAAGACACCGTATCAAGCCGTCGTAAATTACCGTGGCGTACAGAACCCGTTCAGAAGCAGATTGATTTAAGCGAATTCAAACGCGCCGCATATAGCACGAATTATAATTACACCTACCACATATCCCCGTGTAAAAAAGTGGTGTCGCGCATTCTTGAAACGATAAATCCTACCAAAGGCGAACACGAACTTTACATTCGCAAACACGAAATGATTACATTCAATGAATTTCATACACTATCGGTTCTCCGCATTCTAAGCCCCTCGTTAAAGGTGTCGTTTCATGTGGATGATATTGACGCCGACAACATTGATTACAACAATGCGCTGTATTTAATGAAACTGAAATGGACCCCCAGCGACTTTGTAATACCCGCCTCCTCCAAACCCATTAACACCGAAAATGCGTACAGTGTATATAAAGAATGGAGTAAAGAGTGTGACGGTGTCGGCTTCTTTATTCCAAACAAACGAGCCAGATATTATTAATTTTATGAATTTTATGAATATGTAAAAAAGTATCAAAAAAATTGATTTAGTTTTGTATGTTTTACTGAATGAAACAACAACCAAACTACATCAATCAAGTTTCCAGTATTCCAGTTTCCAGCATTCAAGTTTCCAGAATTCAATGAACGCCAACCACAGTTACATCTCCCTCTTTTACAAGCCTCACAACGAAAACACGATTTTCAGTACCGAAAACTATCTTTACACTGGACAGTTATACGACGACATATTTATTGACAACCAAACATTACTTGTGTGGGAAGATTTCAAGGAAGCGTGTATTGACCTTGAAAAATTTATACACCATTCCTATGGCTTCATTAATAAACTCTATTCCAATGCATACGACGGCATCTCAGGCAAGCAATTACACACATTTATTTATCGCACCTACAAAACCGCATTGAAACAACTTGAAAACGCACAAGTTCGCGTTATCAACTTTGACACAAATATTGAACGATACAACTACGATATAATAGACGCCAAAAACGACATTTTTGAAATTGCAAATGACGCACTACATGCCGTGGCAAACTTTATAATGAATTCCGGGTTCACTGATGATATATGGCCAATTCAATATGCAATACGCACTTCTATTGTGCATCGTGAGCCGTGGAGAAAGGTAAATCAACAATGGAATTATCGCGGATATAAATATGTGTGCCCTGAAACCAACATGTATTGCTCGTCTGTTTGTTATACGTGTAATCATCGCGTGAATGAAGAAACAGGTGAAAAAGAAACAGAGACTGACTTTTATGACCGCTTGTGTTCTCCAACCGAAACACGCAACTTTACATCGCCTACGTGTTATGACGGAGTTGCGTGTTCCGATGAAGAAGACCTGGATTGTGAATACAATTTTATGCGAATTTCGGATGGATGCGGCTGCGACGGCGGCGATTATTATGAAGACGCCGGGCGTTGTGTGCCGTTTGAATTAGATGAAGTTCGCATTGCGATTCCGTGTTATGAATAATACGGGACCATAGTATGGCCCAGTCCCCCCCCCCTCCTTTTCGTTAGCGTTAGCCAAGCATATCATACAATAAATAATTATAAATCTTCTCAATTGTAGCGATTCCTATTTTACGGGAAGTATCTGTCTTAATATCAGCAAAACAGTGGGAAATTGACTTTGGGTCATTTGGTTTTGCTATTTTTTTTAGTTCGTCAAAGAGATTGCCGAGAGATGTATATTTTTCCATAATTGCGATGGCAGTCTTGTGACTAATTCCTGGAATATTACATAACATGATTTCGCCAATATTCTGAGGCGTTATGTTTTCGCTTTTTTCTTTTTTTATTTTCATAACCTCGCAGTAATGTTTTTCTTTTGGTTGGGACATCGTGTCTGTTTGTTCAAGAGATTGCGATTCAAGCGACTGTGATTCAAGCGATTCAAGAGACTGCGACTGCGATTCAACTGATTCAAGCGATTGATGATAAAACCCCCGTCTAGGCAATTCTTTGTCGTATTTATCGGCAAAATCATAGATTAATTCACTGGTTTCGTGTAAGGACATTGTGCGAATGACCGAAAACCCTTTGTAAAAAAACAGCGACATCAACGCACTATTCAGTGTTTTTTTTGTCATGCGCCCGCGCTGCTCGTTATAACTCGCTAAATCGCCTTCAATTAAATACACAATTGTATGATTGTGTTGCGGTAATTGGTCTAAACGATACGATTGCTCGTTGTATCGCCCATCTTTTATACTTGCCGCTAAATCGTAGAGAGATTTTCGTTCAAAAATGATTTGCGGTTCGTTGGTTTTGGCGTCGCATAATATAATGTCGCCAATCGGTAATCTCTCTGAAACAATTGTATGAGGGCCGGTTATGTGCAGCGCGTTTTTTACAATGGTGGTTGGTATGGCAACTTCAATGCTGATTTCATCGCTTAATTGAATGGTGTGTTTTTCGGGGTTTGCCTTTGTTTTTGAGCACGACGACGAAGCCATTTGTTTTTTTAGCAATTGAATAAGGTCGCCTTCACGAACATCTACTTTTATAATCATATGATTGCGTTTCTGCGTTTATGCGTTTATGCGTTTCTAAGTAGAGACAATAATGACAATACTAATAACTATTGGCATTATGCGTTTAATAAGTATTTTATGACGTATTTTATATTACGACATTACAAAGATGGTCCGGAATGACGGGCCGGGTTCAAATATTGCTTAAATCTAAAAATCAAATCCTTGTTTTTGGCGGGTTCTGAAATAGTGGCACGCATTGCGAAACTCCGCATTTGTCCGGTTCCAGAGGGAAAAGCGCCGCCTTTCTTAACGCCGCCACCGTCTCCGCCATTGGTAAATAAACCGGCGGTGGGGTTTGACCCGCCAAATAATACACGTCTTGCAATCTTGGAATTAGCCATTATGTTTGTTATATACATATATCCAATATAAATATATAACCTGGATTGTATGAATTGTATGAATTGTATGAATTGTATGAATTGTATTTTATGAATTGTATTTTATGAATTGTATTGTCTCGTCTGAATAAAAAATAAAGATAAAGATAAAGATAAAGAGGATTTACGCGTTCTTGTTGCAGCAATGAACGGTGTAGACGTGACGTCCGGTTCCACCAGTCAATTTGCTCTTAAAGATGAGGTTTTTGCTAACCAAGTAAGCATACTGCTGAGCAGGGGTTCCCTGGGGCAAGCACTTAAAGGCGCAGTTGAGGCCACGGCTTGCATAAGCGACGGAGGTGTTAGTTCCACGGCCCACGGCGGGGGCAGTTCCGGGCATGCTTCCGAAAACAGTGGTACGGCTGGTTTGAGAAGAGGCAAGACGAACTCTCTTAGTTGCGTTTGAAAGAACCATTTGTGTGTTTATGTATATATATCGCTAAATATTTTTTTACAGCCAAAAGGTATATAAAGGGACCTTTATGTATTTATATATCTAAACACAACCGAATCTCTTCTTATTTATATAAAATGAATACTGAATCAAAATCAAAACCGATTGTTGGGTATGATTCTGATTACGATTCTTCCTCCGAGGAAAGCGCCACAATGAACAATAGTAATAGCACTGGTTCTAGTATATACACCTCCATATACACCTCCCGAGACGCAGAAGCCGACAAAAACATTTATAATGACATTGACATGGAGAAAAACGCAGACGGCACCTATGTGTTTGACCCCTACAATGCCGAAAACAAAGAAATAACCGTTGCGGATGTGGAAAGCATATTAAGTCGCTACGGCGTTCCCGCCAAAGTGTTCAACATTGAATTATACAAACGGGCCTTTGTGCACCACTCCTACACCAAACGCCCTCAATCCATGAATTTACGGAATAACATTGCGATTGCTGAAATGCCGGAGGGGGCGATGCCGTTGCGCACTAAATCCAATGAACGCCTGGAATTTGTTGGCGACGGCGTCCTTGAATGTATAACAAAATACTACTTGTATCGCCGATTTCCCAAGGAAAATGAAGGCTTTATGACAGAAAAGAAAATCGCCATTGTAAAAAACGAATCCATCGGTAAAATTGCGCTGGAAATGGGGCTGCACAAATGGTTTGTTATTTCACGCCACGCCGAGGAAATGAAGACCCGCACCAACATAAAGCGACTTGGTTGCTTGTTTGAAGCATTCATCGGCGCAATGTTTTTAGATTACAATAAAATCGCGGTGGCAGATGAGGACGGCTGGTTTCGCAATGTCTTTGTATGCGGCCCCGGGTTTCAAATGGCGCAAATATTTGTTGAAAATGTGTTTGAGCGACACGTGGATTGGATAAAGTTAATTCGGCACGACGACAACTACAAGAACATTTTTCAGGTGAAAATTCAAAAGGAGTTTAAGACCACGCCGGAATACATTGAGTTGGGGTTTGACGCCGACACCGGGTATCACATGGGCGTGTTTTTATGTATAGGGCAGGCAATCCACGACGTGCAGCCGTGTTCAGCAATCCCGTTTTCAAAATTGGGGTCGTTTGCCGCGATACAACGGCTGTATGAAGAAACGGGCAAGGCGTTTGTTATGTTTGCGGAATCGTCACACAAAATAAAGAAAAAGGCAGAGCAAACGGCTTGTGAAATTGCGATTAAGGCGATTTTTACTGAGTGATTGGATATTGGATTCAAGGGATTATGCGTGGTTTCACCCGTAAAAGAATAATATTAGCATATTTTAGTAGTGCTGAATACATAGTTAAGGTTAAGGTTAATATTATTCAATTCGTTTTTGTTTTTGATGACATCCATTTTAGAAAAATTAAAGCACAGACCGGTTCCAGTAAAATACCAACCCGTTGTAGTACACGGAATATCCGTGATTGATAAAACCAATGAAAGTTTGGTGGATATTGAAGCATTACGCAAGCGCCTGGAAGAAAAACGCCGAAATGTGGTGGGAATAAAGGAATTGCCCGTCAATGCCGTCAAGAGAATGAAAACACCACTTGAAGAACGTGAATTAAAGGCGCAGGCAGAAGCGGACGCAGACGCAGACGCACAAACAGACGCAGAAGCACCGATTATCATAAAGAAAACACAGCGCCGGGTGAAATTGGTGGAGCGCCCCATTGAAAAGATGACACCAGCACAAGGCGCCATTTCTATTAGTGTCAGTGTGGGGGAAGGCGATAACGTTGCGTATACTGCGAAAAAAATACCCGAAAAACCCGATATTACCGCCGTTGCCAAAAGTATTAAAAAACTTATATTGAAACCGAAACCGGCGGCCGGTGTACTGTCAGAAGGCCCCGTTTCTATGGTTGTTATGGGCGACACAATTGTGTCGGAGCGTCTGCCTCGCAAAGTTAAAAATGAAGTCATCGCGCCGTCGTATTATATGAATAACCGAGCCCGATTTTTGGAGTTTGTGAATGCGCTGTTTCAGCCATACCGGGAGCAATTAACCAGCAGCGAATCGGACATCAGTTGCGACAAGGGCGACACGGATGACCGAGAACTGCTGACGCACCAAAAAATCGTGCGGGATTATTTAGACATACATACACCGTATCGGGGACTGCTGCTGTATCACGGTCTAGGAAGTGGCAAAACGTGCGCGTCCATCGCAATTGCGGAAGGCCTGAAAACCTACAAACAAGTCATTGTATTAACGCCGGCGTCATTGCGCATGAATTACATTGAAGAACTGAAAAAATGCGGCGATTCTCTCTATAAAAAGAACCAATATTGGGAATTTATATCGGTTAAAGAAGGGAACCTTGAAATTGCCGCTGCCTTGTCCAAGATTTTATCGTTGCCGCTGGATTACATCCGCAAAAATAATGGCGCCTGGATGGTAAATGTGAAAAAGGCAAGCAATTATGACGAACTAACCCCCGCTGAAAAGGTGCGATTAGACGCCCAACTAAATGAAATGATTCGTGCAAAATATAAATTTATCAACTATAACGGCTTACGAAAGGAGCACATAAAGATGATGTCTAATGACTACACCGAAAACCCGTTTGATAATGCGGTAATCATAGTGGACGAAGCGCACAATTTGGTTAGTCGCATTGTGAATAAACTGAAAAACCCGGGCTCTCTTTCCATGCGGCTGTATGAATACATTATGAGTGCCGAAAATGCCAAAGTAGTGATGATGTCCGGAACCCCGGTTATAAACTACCCCAATGAAATTGCCATATTGTTTAATTTAATGCGAGGATACATTCGCACGTGGTATTTTCCGATTTCTGCGGGCGCCAATTTGCCCGGAAGCACCAAATTGAACCAAGACTTTTTTAAGAAAATCCTGGGAAAGAATGCGACCATTGACATGATGGATTACAACGCAACCACCAAAGTCCTTACGATTACCCGCAACCCATTCGGGTTTTCAAGCATGTATCGGTATTCAACATACAAAGGAGTGTCAAACACCAAATTGACTGAAAACACGGAAGGCGGGCAACTCACCGACGCGTCCTTTGAACGAACGATTATTGACATTCTCTCGCAAAATAATGTGAACGTCCAAGAAAGCCAAATAAAACGGCACAACTACAAAGCACTCCCCGATACGTTTGACGAGTTTAATGAAATGTTTATTGACGGAAAGAATGTGGCAATTAAGAACCGGGAATTATTTATACGCCGCATTTTGGGGCTTACTTCCTATTTTCGCAGTGCGCAAGAAAAGTTGTTGCCGGCATATGACCCCGTCCACAATTTGCATTTGATAGAATCGGAGATGAGCGACTATCAGTTCGGTGTATACACTATAATTAGGCAGACTGAGATGGATATAGAAGAAAAATTACGCAAAAATAAAGTAAAGGGTAAGGGTCAAGGCCAAGGCCAAGGTCAAGGACAAGGTCAAGGACAGGGTCAAGGCCAAGGCCAAGGCCAAGATAAACAAGGAAATCCGGTTACCACGGCATACAAAGATGTGTCCTCCACATATCGCATATTTTCTCGCGCGTGCTGTAATTTTGTGTTCCCCAAAGCGATTGTGCGCCCATTGCCCGGAGACGAAAATGAGGTGGACATTGACAAGGCGGAACAAGGCGAAACCGCCAATGATGGCGATAAACTTGCGAAACGAATTGCCCGCAATTTAGGGTTAGGGTCAGGGTCAGGGTCAGAGTCAGAAACAGGAACCGGGTTCAACGAAAATATGCTGGATGAACCCCCGTCATTATCGGAAGAAGTGGATGACGACCCGGAACAACAACAACTGATAAATCCGAAAAAAGCAAATGTTGCGGAAAATGAAAATAAGAGGGATTTGTATCAAGCGGCAATAAAGCGGGCGTTGGTTGAATTAAAAGCCAGCGCGATGTCATACCTGGTGCCCTCAGAATTGGCAATATACAGCCCCAAATTCTTACACGTTCTTCAAACCATCATTGACCCCGATAATGCGGGGCTGCACCTTCTTTACAGCCAGTTTCGCACCCTGGAAGGCATCGGCATTTTAAAAATCATTCTTGAAACCAACGGCTTTGCGCAATTCAAAATAAAGCAAACCAACATCGGCGAGTGGGTGGTTGATATGCCGGAAGAAGACTGGGGCAAACCGTGTTTTGCGTTGTATACCGGAACGGAAACCCCCGAAGAAAAGGAAATCATCCGAAACATATACAACAGCACCTGGAAGTATGTTCCGCGAACCATTGTGGACCGTCTTGCCGGCATATCAAAGGGAAACATGTATGGCGAAGTCATCAAATTATTAATGATTACGGCGTCTGGCGCAGAAGGCATCAATTTACGCAACGTTCGCCACGTCCATATTGTAGACCCGTATTGGCACCCGGTTCGCACAGAACAAATCATCGGGCGCGCACGCCGCATTTGTAGCCACAAAGACTTGCCCGAAGAATTGCGCACGGTGGATGTGTATATTTATTTGATGAAATTCAGCGCACACCAAATGTCAAGTGATTATGAAGAGTCGTACACGATTCGCATGCACGATAAAAGCAAACTTGATAATGTCACGCCGCTAACCACCGACCAAGCGCTGTATGAAATTTCTAAAATAAAGGAGGGAATTAACAAGCAGATTTTAGGGGCGGTTAAGTCGTCGGCGTTTGATTGCGCCCTTCATACACGTGCCGGCGTAAAAGACCAACCCCAGTGCTTCACATTTGGAGAGACGTCCGAAACCAAGGTTGCTTACAACCCGAATATTAGCAGCGATGACAAGGATACCGACGTAAAAGCAAACAAGGAAGTGAAAAAGGTGAAGGCGGCGGTGGTTACCATTCGTGGAACCAAATACGCGTATGACAAGAGCAGCGGGTTGTTGTATGACTACGAGAATTACCTGAGTGGAAACTTGGTTGTTATCGGGAAATTGGTTATGACGGCGGCTGACGCCGAAACCGGACAAGCCGGCGAGTATCGCATTGTGGACGTAAATCGGGAATGAAATACACGGATAGTGGGGTGGGGTTCATAGCCCAAAACTAAGTTTATTTTGTATGTTTTCTATTTGAGATTTCATATTTTCAAATAACAAACGCATGTTTGCTTGTTCTTGTTTTATTTCATTAATTATTTCTTGGATTTGCGGTAGCGTTAGCGAGGACGAAGACGAAGACGATGACAAAACCGGTTGCTCTTGTTGTAAAGGAATATATTCCTGATTCACATCCGAAAACGAAACTTTCTTTCGTTCATTCGTATTCGTGTTTTCGACGTTATTTGGATTGACATTAAGTGTCGCATCAGTTATTACTGGCGGAACTGGACGAACTATTCCGACTTGGACAGATAGTGCGTCCCTGTCCCCCCATCCCCCTCCCCCGGCGGCGACGGTTATGGCCTTATTTATTAATTCCAAATCCCGTTCTCGGGCAGCAATGGTTTCTTGTATAATACGGTCCATGTCGTCTCCCAGCGGTTTGTCTTGGAAATCATCGGCGAAATCAACAGCCGGTGGTTTTGGCAGGTCCAGCATTTGCCGCATATTTTGTTGTTGTTGCTTCATTTTATTTTCTATTTCGGTGTATTTCTCTCGGCGTGTGTCTTCGGAATATATGAGTTCTGGTTCTGGCATTTTTACCGATTTGTTCAGTTGTGACAGCTGTAATGGGATAGGAGGCACCACTCTATGTCCTTGTCCTTGTCCATTCGCCATTGATTTCGTCAATTTGGCATATATGGGAATGTCCACCAATAACTTTTGTATAACTGTCATATTTTGTTCTTTTAATGACATAGTTGTGTTTCCTTTCAATTCATTGATGGTGGTTTCAAAGATGGTTTGTACTTCTTTCACATTGTTAGAAGGTATGCCATGAAACACGCCTTCATCTAGTAATATTCCCCATAATAATTGTTTGTTTTCATTGCTGTCAATATGTCTGCTGTCAATATGTCTGCTGTCAATATGCCCTGCCATAAAAGCGTAAATATTGTAATATACTATTCTATTCTACAATATTTTTATGCGATTTTTACTATACATACTACATTTTATTTTACAATTTTACGGTATCAACAAATCGTCGTATTCGCCAAAAAACCTACGAATTATCTGCGAATACCCTAATTCATACATACAGTAATGCTCCACGTTGTAGTCTTTATACTTTGCGGCTTCTTCCGGATACGATTGGCACACTTTTTCATACAACGGACGCCCTTCCAAATAATTCACATTGTTTTCAAATAATATGACGGGGCGATTGCGTTTAATCACCTCCGTCGCTTTGGAAAAAATAAAATTCTCGGCTCCTTGTGCGTCGCAGTGTATAAACCCGATGTCATTGTGCGGCATATCATCCACCGTAATCAGGGATACTTCTTCCCCGCTGCTTCCTAAACACACGCCGCCAAAATTACACGGTAAATACGCCTCTTCGCCGTATCGCTTTGCGATTTCACCCTTGTGAAACCAGTCAATGTCCTTGTCGTGCATTTTGCCGGCTCCGTTGTAACAAAACACACCGTAATTATACGGCACTACCCGGTGCTGTAAATTGTTTTGATAGACATTTCGCATCAACAACGCAAACATCTTTTTCTGGGGCTCGTACACATAAATTTGTTGGCGAGGAGAGAGAAAGGTTGCGTATATCAAACTGCTGGTTCCACAGTGCCCGCCGATTTCCAGTATGTTGCGGTTTGGATTGATATACGGCTTCAATGCCAGGGTTTTTGTTTCGTCCCAGTATTTATTCTCTCGGAAAGGGGTTATAATGTAAGTTTCATTGCTGTATAATGTCACTGTTCCGTATGTAGTATTGAATGTTTCCATTGTTATACGCGATATTATTCAATACTAAATATATTTTTTTATATTTTTTTTTTTGGTTTTGGTTTTGGTTTTGGTTTCTATTTTTTGTATTTTTTAGTTCGTTTGCGTTTATGATTTTGTCGTCGTTTTATGAAGGACTGTTTGGACC
>Ga0194133_10004684_pt1 | contig 18001 bp, 20 predicted proteins | sample TA2KigOf40mmetaG_FD_155448 | JGI IMG/M metagenome (GOLD analysis project Ga0194133, IMG submission 155448) | Freshwater microbial communities from Lake Tanganyika, Tanzania - TA2015055 Kigoma Offshore 40m | ecosystem: Environmental > Aquatic > Freshwater > Lake | place: Tanzania: Lake... | reverse complement strand
AATTAAAAAATTTTCAAAATATAAATATACAAAATTAGTGTCGATTGAGTATTTACCATTAATATCAGTAAAACCTTCATTATATGAAATAGGTTTAGTCTATTTAATAAAAACACCAAAAACAATTATGTGTTAGTAAATTTTAAATATGTATATTTAAAATTAAAGTTTTAAAATTAAAAGACATCGTACAAGTATACATAATACAAGTATACATAAAAATTTTATCATTTTATGAGAAAAAGTCAAAGTGTATTCCGATCATTTTGGTCAAAATGTTTTTTTATACTCGTATTAATATATTCCTAATTGTCTGAAATTCATTCATCAAATATCGGTTATGATTACTCATTGTATAAAAAGTATTATTATCAAATAATTATCAAAAAATTATCAAATAATTTTGTATCGTTAAAAATTTCATCTAATCTTTAACGAGATCTAATGCGATTCTCAAATTACAAATGAAGATCCAAATTGGTTATTTAATCCTTTATGTATTTGTGATTCGAAAGCTGATTTTTTTAATTTCATTTGTGCAACATAATTAAAAGCATCTATCTTATTTAGATCTTCTAATGTTGGAGGGCGCGATTTTAGTTGATCTTTTAATTTTTTTTGTTCTACACCCCATAAAGTGTTCGGTAATTCTTCACTACTTTTGCTTAATAAAGCATCAATTTTTGTTTTTGTTTCAGATGTAAATTGTTGGTTAGGCTTTAAAACTAATGGATCAATAGTTCTTTTAATTGATCTATATATTTTTTCAAACTCAGTCGAACAGTCTACTCCACTGTCAAGATAATGTGTAAATACTGTTTCTGGTGTCATAATTGGTACATCCGGTCTAATTTTTAAATCAAATCTATCTCTATTTATACGAAAGCTATGGACTTCATACCAACGCAAGGCACATTTACTAATAACTTTTCTTAAAAAATCAATATTGGATAAAGATATTCTTAATGGAATATTAATTTTAGCATAATTTAATAAATCACACATATGTCTAATAAATTTAACAAATTCAATATTTTCTTCTGTCATTTCACCTACTTCAAAAAGTATTTTTTCTATATGAAATGGATTTAATTCATTATTATTTCTATATACTAATAAACGTGTGTCATTATCGTTTAATGTCACACAATCACGAAATAAATGTACATAAGATTCCAAGCTTTTTGGATCTAAGAAAAATATACGGTATTCAGTCATTTGAATATAAATAAATTTTTTTTTTAGAAAAAAAAATTTATTTATATTCAAAACAACAATAGACAACTTATCAACCTAAAATTTTTATATTAAATATAAATAACATCAAAATAACATCAAAATACAGATAATTATTATTACATTATATTGCTTATTTTAACGATATAAATTAATAAAAAAATATTTATTTGAATACAAGATTAATTTATAACTATAAATGAATTATTTAAAAAAAATTATAATTTAATATAATATCTTAGTTATAAAATATATTAAAATATTGAATTTATAAAATATATTAAAATATATAATTTTGATTTAAACTTATTTTCAAATTCATTCAAGCGATTTAAAAAATTTTAAGCTGTAGATTGTTGTGTAAATGTCGATATTTTTTGTGTTATATAATCTTTAAAGACGGATTGAAACGCTTCTCTAATAGCATCTGAATGAGTATTTTTCGCAGATTCTAATCTGAGATGATATTGTAAAAATGGATACTTTTTAAAAGATTGTTGATTTGATTGTAAAAATTTTTTTAACATTTTTTTCAAAATTTTAATATCATATTTTTTGGATAAATAATCAATTAATTTATATAATTTGGAAACAGGTGTTAAAATATCATTTAAATATTCAAACGGAAATTCAACGAATTCTGGAATATTTGAAAATCCTAATTGAGAATAATGAGGCATTGCATAATCAGTAAATCCGGCATATGCTTCTTGATCTACAGATTCTCCTTTTTGTAATTTTTGTTTCGATATTAAACTTTGTCGTCTAATATCTTCAAATTTAAAGTTTGGTGGAAAACCTAATCTGTTTCTAGGAAATAAATGCATAAAATCGTGAACCCAATCTACAAGAGGAATTAAAACTCCCAATGTATCTGTCATAAATATAGTATTTTTTTGTTGTGGATGGATCATTTTAAATGGTCTTTCCAATCGTTCATCCAAATATTTATAATACGACTTTGCACCAATAGAACCACATACTAATCTAGGTTTTGAAATATAGAATAAAGAAGTAAAATCATAATTTACTGAAAGACCATAATATGTGGGTGCATAATCAAATTCTACGAGATTTTTTATTTTTTTACATTTGGTATTATACCATAATGTATCTTTGAATAGTTCACCAATTATTTTATTAAATTTTTTACTGTTAGATATCTCACAATAACTAGTCACCGCATCGATAGATGTATTTGTGTGTCTTTTTATGATAAATTTTTTTTTTAAAGGATTGGAAGTAGTGATTGACATCTTTTCAAATTCATCTAATTGGTCTACAAAAGAATCATCATCAGAATCAGAATCATCCGAAAGATCATCATCTAATACCCAAGATAAATTGGGATAATCTCTTTTAATAAAATCATCTGAAAATCGATTACTTTCCATACCACAAAATTGTTTTTTAATTTCAGATATTAATTTATATTGTGTATCGATAGATAATTGTTGCCATTTTAATGCTTCAACTAGAGTTGTCATATTTGGTATTGATTCTCTAACCCTTCTTCTTTGTGTATTTTGTCTTAGTTCCCTTTTTCTCGATTGTGATTGACTTGAAAAATCGTGAGAACCACTATAATAAACATTAGAAGGATGATCTATATAAGTCCAATGTACTTGTAATATTCCTAAGATAGTTTGTAATTGATTGAATGTTATAGAAGGAATTCCTATAGGACTTGGACAATGATAATATAAATATAAAGCTAATCCAAAAATGATATTAAAATTTTTTAACGATTGAGGATCATATACGATCTTTTTGTCAACTGGATAAATAGGTTCATCCTCTCCTTTTAAATAAATTTTTCGCGCAATCCTTTCATCTAAATCTAAAACATCTAAATTTCGATGAAGCCATTCATATTCTGTACTTAGTAATCGTTCTGCACGTTCAAAAACTGTTTGAAGATTTTGTTTAATATATTCATTCTGTTTAATATATATCGTTTCAACGTAATTGCTCAAATCAACTATAATCTGACTTATTTTTATTAAAAAAAAATATATTTTTTTTTAAATGATTCCTTCTGCAAAATTACCCTTAGAAGAATATTTTGATAATTCAAAAATGGAACAATTTATAAAACACTCTAAATCTTTCTTGCAACAAAAATTTAATCAACAACGGAAGTCTGCTGATCTATATAGAGATTTAATTGATACATCATTATTAGAATTACTCGATTTAATTACGATTAAAAGTCAGATAGATAGTCCTTTATGTCATTCAATTTATGTGAAAGCTATTTCTTTTGCAGTACACGATTTTTTGAAATATGATCCAACATATATTAAAAAATAATAGATCCTAAGCCTTAATCAGAAGTATTACCATTAGATCCTAATCCTAAATCAGAAGTATTCCTATTAGCAGACGTACTACCAACAGGAGCTGCACAACAACGACAAGTAAGAGGAGTATTACGAGCAAAAGATCAACAATCAAAACTACCAAAACCAATTCAAATATTGCAACAACGACCAACAAAAACTCAAGATAAAATAAACAAAAAAAAAAGTATATAAATATATTGATCCAGACCTAATTTTACCTAATGAATATGTTATTCAGACAATGAATCAAATTATACGATCCGCAGATAATAGAGATAAATTTTTAAGAAAAATACAAAAATACTATAATTTAATTTTTTATAATATAGCAAAGTATCTATATCGTACACTGACAACTCGTACTTTAGATCATTATTCAGGTGAATATGATGAATATTATCATCATCAAATATATAAATCTATCGTATCAGTGGGTGATAATGAGTTTCATTATCAACTACATTCTTTAGCAAAAACCTATTATAGGAGACAAAATCTAAAAATACAATACGAATTATTAGAAAGAACAAAATCAAAATTACGATCTATATCACAATTTAAGCAACAATTTACTCGTCCCAAATTTATATCTAATATTCGTTCTAGTCCTAATCACGAGATATGTATAGCGTGTTGGTTCATTATGTCTGACATTTTTATCATATTTAGGGCAGATAGATATTTGCTACCAGGTTTTCATATTGCAATTTTAGAAGATCTGAGCGATACGATGTTTAAACAGATTGATCGTTTATTTTTTCAAGATAATCAAACTCAAGAACATCATCAAATTCAAGTGCCTTCTCAAACACAAGTTCAACTAACTCAAGAACAAAAAGCTGCACTCCAAAAAGCAGCACAACAAGAAGCAAAAATAGCCGCACAAGAAGTTTCAGAGGAATATAAACGAGCAACTGAAAATATTGATGTAGCAAATTTGAGAGGTGGAATTGAGATAAAGACTAATTATTTGGTCGATCCTAATGATATTGATATGGAATCAGTTAAAATTATTGGATATGATCAAAAAACAAATACATGGATCGTGGTTTTTAATACGAATGAACAAGGTACTATAAAATATTATAAAATGAATATAGATTTTGTGTGGGATATTACGAATTTTATTCCAGTTTCCGTAGTTTTAAGCATTTTTAGTTCTATGTTCACAAAAATGAATTCAAGAGCTGATCCAATGAACCATAACTTATGGCATAAGTTATTAAATGCTTTAGATTATAATTCATATGAGTCAAAAGATTATAAATACCATAAAGCATATGTTCCAACTAAAAAACAACAAAATATGTCTTGTTCATTACATAGTAATGAAGGTAAATCAGTGTCAGAATATTTGTATAAAGTGACAACATCTTTTTCATTACCGTTTTATTTAAGTGTAACTAGACATTTACAAAATTTAGTAACAGAATATGAAAAGGAGATCCATCATTCTATCGAAAGAATGATAGGACCAATTAACACATATCGTCAAAATTATTATAAAAATAAAGACCAACAAATTTAAGTGAAACAATCCGAGTTACTAAATTTTCGTCAAGAATCCAAAAATATAATGGAATCTGAAGACTTAAAAATAAAACAAAAAATTGAAGACTTAGAAATAGAATTAGAATTCTTACGTTGATTAATTAAAGCACAAGAATAATTATAAGAAAAACTATCATAATTCTATGTAAGATGCTTCTTTGTATATGAAGTAATAAACATTAATATAGTATTTTTATGTTTATAAAATTACTTATCTTTAATATTTTATTCATATTATTTGTACTTTCAAAAATAAAAGTCATTACTTTTATTTAATTATAATTTTAATTAAATAAACATATAAACGAAATAAAAAATGTATTTGAAACACTTTTTATTTCATAATAATTATTTTACTTTGAATAGAATAAATAAAATAATAAAACAAAATTTTGTAACACAAAAAAAAGCTTCTGAATTAAATAGAGAATTACAACAAATAATGAAAGAAATTATTGAATTACGACATCAATTTGAAAAAAATAAAAAAGATAATTTATCAATACGACAAATAGTTAATCAAAAGGAAAAAGAGAAAGAAAAAATTGTTTCTGATTTGGTTCATAAAATTTTACTCGATGTTAATGATGCTATTCATAAAAATAATACAAAATAATATAATCAAAATATAATCAAAATATAATCAAAAAATATTCAAAAAATATTCAAATATTTTTCGCCTAATTTATAAAATCCATCACTTCTCGGAATCAATCCTAATGATTTTAAACAAGAAATATAGGTAAATCCGATATTTTCATTGTTATAATATTTTTTTAATACTTCTTTTACTTTTTCTATTGTTTTCATAGGACTTTTTGAAATCCTTTTTTTATTTAAAGAAAAAGGTTTATTACGAATATTAGAGTTATTAATTTTTGACATACAATTTTATTTTTAATATACAATTTTATTTTTGTATTAAAAATGTATTTTTGTATAAAAAATATAAAAATTTATTAAAATATAAAAATATAGAAATGATAAGATATATTTTAAGTAAACAAAATATTTTAAGTAGACAAAATATTTTAAAAAAATCTTGTCAATATTTATTAGATATTAATATAAATAATAAATGTGGGATACATTATAAAGATTATAAAGATAATATAGATAATAAAGATAATATAGATAATAAAGATAACAAAGATATTGAATGGAGTCATTCTTATGAACATCCTATATGGACGGTTGATCAATTAAAAAATATAAAAATTACTCATTATCAACCCAAATGTATATCGGATAAAATAACTTTAAAATTAGTAAAAATAATGAGATATTTATTTGATTCTTTAGCTGGTTTTAAAGCTGGTATCGTTGATGAGAATAAATATTTAAATAGAATTATTTTTTTAGAAACGATCGCTGGAGTTCCTGGAATGGTAGCTGGAATGGTTAGACATTTAGATTCATTAAGAACTATGAAAAAAGATAATGGATGGATCAATGTATTATTAGAAGAAGCAACGAATGAAAGAATGCATTTACTATCTTTTTTAGAAATCAAAAAGCCAAGTTTATTATTTAGATGTTTTGTAATTATTTGTCAAGGAGTATTTTTTAATTCTTTTTTCTTATTGTATTTAATAAATCCAAAACAATGTCATCGATTTGTTGGTTATATTGAAGAAGAAGCTGTTAAAACATATACTCATTTATTACAAGATATTGAAGATAATAAATTACCAATGTTCACTCATTTAAAAGCACCTTTATTAGCGATTGATTATTGGAAATTATCAAAAGATGCTACTTTTAAAGATTTAATTTTAGTTGTACGAGCCGATGAAGCAAATCATAGAATTGTGAATCATACGTTAGCAAATCTTAAATCTTCTGATATTAATCCATTTAGTATTAAAAAATAAGAATAAATTTTTTTTGGTATATAAAAATTTATCATAAAATCAAGAGTATAAGGAACCTATTTAAAGATTTAAATCTTATTTATAAAAGAATAAATTGAAATGAATCAACTGTTTTTACAAATAGGTGTTGATAATGTGGAATATCGTGAAGAATATGACAAAGGGATATGGATATGTTTATCCGATATAGTCCATAAAATAATCGAGTCAAAGAAACCCAAAGATTATATGTATAAAATCAAGAATAAACAATTAATGGATGATAAATATTATATTCCATTGGAACAAACAAAGAAAATATTAGAAAAGTCTAAAAAAGCCAAAACAAGACCTTTATATGCAGAATTATGTAAATTAAAACCATCCATAAAAATAAATGAAGATAAACAAGAACCTATAGAAGAAGAAGAAGAATGTAAAGATATTCGACCATTGGTAGAAATAAATGAGGATACCAAATCTTTTCCCAATGAACTCAAAGATACCTTTTTGGATATTCATAATAATTACTTTAAATATAAAGGTAAGGATGTATTTGTCATCACTATTGATAATGTCGTATGGTTTAAAGGAAAAGATGTGGCTAATTTATTTGATTTTAGTAAACCAGAAGATGCTATAAATCATAGTGTATCTAAAGAAGATAAAATAGAATTTATAAATCAGAACCTCCAATTCAATCAGACCTTATTTGAAAATAAAAATATACATCCACAAACCATCTTTATCAATTTGGAAGGTGTCTATGATTTAATAATGTCTTCACGAAAACCAGAAGCAAAAATATTCAGAAGATGGTTATCTCATTATGTCCTTCCCGCCCTAAATAAATTTGGTTCTTATTCTTTAGGAAAAAAATTTGGTAATTTTTATGACACGGAAGATTTGTTTGAATATCAGAATCAAAATGTGTTTTATCTTGCTTATATTGGTGTTCATAAAAATGAACCTTTATTTAAATTTGGAATTTCATATGATTATTGTCGCCGCGAATATAAAGAACATAAGAAAACATTTCAAATATTTGATTTAATTTATTTAAGAAGAACAGATAATAATCGTCAAATAGAAGAATTATTTAAAAAAGAATGTCAAATCAAAGAATTATATAGGAAATTAGACATAAATGGAAAACAATACACAGAAATATTTACGATTAATGAAAAAAATAGTTTTGATAGAATGAGAATTATATTAGAAAAAATAATTGAACAATATCCTACTAAAGAAATTGAACGACGAGATAAAAAGATTCAAGATTTAGAAAATGAAAACAAAATTTTGAAAACAAAACTGGAAGAAAAAGAAGAATTAGTAATTGAATTAAAAAAAGATAAATCTTGGTTACAGAATTTATTGGAAAAATTTAAAATGATGTAATTTTATAAAATCCAAACAAAGTAAAATATAAATTAGATTAATTTTATATTTTTTATTTTATCATTATGAATTCATTTAACATTTGCTACATCTTAAATCTTATGATATTAATTTATTCTTTTAAAAAAGAATAAATTTTTATTTACACCTTTGCACATTTAACTAAAAAACAATTAAAATATTTATTATCATCTTCATTATTATCATCATTATCATCATTATTATCCTCATTATTATCATTGCATAATAATATCTAGTAATTGTATCATAAAAATATATATTCGTCTACCCATAGCCAATGATCATTGTCTATTTTAACCCATTTTAGTTCAATATTAGATAATCTACTAATTAGAATTTCTGATTGTTCTAATATTTGAGTAGGATATCTTTGATTATTACATTTAACGACTCTATAGAAATCATCGTTATGTACGAAACCATTTTTTGGACGTTTCATTAAACAATTAATTCCGTCTGCATAAAGAGAACAAAGACGATTGGGTACGAACATAAATCCAAATTTAGAATAACAATTACAAGCCGTTTCATTCGCATTAAGTCCTTCTTCTGATAAAAATTTACCAACTCTGACTTCTAAAAATAAATCATATTGACCATAATTTTTTACGACGTATAAAAATAAACGATTACAACATCGTTGTCCTCGACTACTTTCCGGCACACATACACTATGTATAAATATATTGTTATTCTCTAAATCTAATACTAAAAATGCAAGTGCTTTAATCTGAATTTTTCCATCTCTATCTATAATATAGATACAAATCATTCGTTGATTTGGAATTCCAAAGTAATTTTTATATTCAATTTGTCCAGTTGGAAAACATTTTTGTAATATTCTAAGGATACGACTTTTTTGAGTTTCAAATAATCCTAAATAATCAGATGTTTGATCACTTATACTAATTTCATCCGAAAAACAATCCATTTTTATAATAAATAATAAAAAATATAGAAAAAAAGATAATATGATAGAAAATAGATACTAACGAATAATATTTAGTATTTTTAAATTAGTATCTATCATTTTTATTTAGTTTGTTGTAACCAAGTTTTATATAATTTTATTTGAGGGTCATTTTCATTAATATTAGCATTTTTTAATATTTTTCTGCTGTTTGGATGAGCTAAAATACATCTAAATAAGAAAAAATTCTCGGATATTGATAAGGAATCATAATCAATTCCTAAATGAACTAAAGAAGGCAATTGATTAATGATGAGTCCTAATTCTTTTAGATCATTTGTGTCAAATAAATTATCGATGATATATAATTCTCGTAATAGAAAAAGTTTTTGAATAGATGGTTTTAATGCTATTATTCCTTCGGTCGTAATTTCATTATAATTTATATTTAAATATTGTAATTGTATTAGTTGTCCTAAAGATGGTGATAAAGCGACTATACCTTCTGTTTTTAATAAATTTCGACTTAAGTTTAAAGATCGTAATTGAGTCAGTTTTTTTAACCAAGGTGCTAAAACTATCATTCCTTCTGGACGTAATTGATTAGAAGATAAATTTAGTACTTGTAAATTTGTAAGTTTTGCGAGAGAAGGTGCTAATGATACAATTCCTTCAACGCCTATATTATTATTATTGATATATAATTCTAGTAATTGAGTAAGTCGTTCTAAAGAAGAAGCTAATAAAGCTATTCCTTCTGGTCGTAAATGATTAGCACTTATATCTAAACATCGTTAATTTGTAAGTCGTTCTAAAGAAGGTCCTAATAAAGCCATTCCTTCTACTTGTATTTTATTATCACTTATATTTAAACGTTGTAAATGTATAAGTTCTTCTAAGACTGGTGCAAATGATATCATTCCAGCACTTCCTATATTATTAGCACCAATATATAAATATTGTAATTGCTTAAGATTTTTTAAAGAGGATGCTAACAGTGCTATTCCGTTTCTATCAATCTGATTTCCAGTAAGATTTAATTCACGTAAATGAACAAGTTGTTCCAAACAAAATGTTAATGCTCTAATACCTCCTATATTACCAATTTTGTTTAATTCATTATTATTTAAATCTAAACGACGTAATTGAAACAGTTTCCTTAAAGAAGGGGCTAAAATCTTCATTCCGTCTATTCCTAATCGATTATTACTGAGATTTAATATTCGTAATTTTCCAAGTCTAAATAAATATTTTGCAAAAACATCGATTGCTTTTTTATTTAAATTTTTAATGATTTTAAATAAATTTCCTTGTTTGAGAGTGAGTTGTTTTAAAAATTTCATATGTTTTAATTGTGGAATTTGACGTATATCTGTAATGATATATTCTTCTAAAGAAGGAAGTGTTTGTTGTTCTACTATTTTTTTCATAGTAGGATTAATCATAGCTAATCTACCAATTTGTGCGGGTGTTAAATGGGCTGTAATATTACTATATAAATCAGATCTTAAATTGGAAAGAATTGAAAATTCTTGTCGTAAAGAATCCATTTTTATTTTAAAATAAATAAAATTTTAATTTAAATACGTAGGTTAAGTATTTAAATTTTATTATAAAAATGATATTAATAGTCGGAGGATTAGGATATATTGGTTCTAATTTAGTATTTGAATTATCAAAAACGATAAAAGATATTCGAATTATTGATAATTTATCAAATTCTAAAATGGACATATATCATAATTTATTAAAAGATAATCCAAATTTAAGAATTGATGTAATAGATGCGACAGATTATCATAAATTATTAGAAATATTCAATTGGAATTTTATTGAAACTATTATTAATGTTGCACATACAAAATTAAATCAACAAACTAGTGATCATATTCTTAATAACTATACAAATGATATAATGATACATTTTAATTTATTAAAATTATGTAAATTATTCAATATAAAACATTATATTTATAGTTCATCCGTATATATTTATGATACACATTTAATTGATAAAAATTATTTTATAGATGAAGGTCATCCAATTAAAATAACCAATATAGATCCTTATCTTAAAATAAAAATTGTATCCGAAGAAATATTAAAAGATATTTCAGATCATAGTTGTACTAAATTTTTATGTTTAAGACATTCGGAACCATTAGAATTTGATCATTCTTTAAAAGATAATTATTTTAAAAATACAATCATTCACAAATTATTTGATTCTTTATTAACTAATAAAATATTATTACCCAATGAAATATTATCAACTAATAATGATATAAATATTGTCATTAATTATATCCATATAAAAGATTTAATAGATGCATATATTTTATCTTTAAATTATATAAAAACAATGACTCTAAATATTGATATTTTTAATATTAGTGTTGATAATATTAATACTGAAAATATTAGTACTGAAAATATATATAATATAACAGAATTAATTAAAATATTTAATAAAACTATTTTAGAAAAAATAGAAATCAAAAAAATGGAGGATATCAAAAAAATACCAATTATATGTATTGATAATACAAAAGCTAAAAATATATTAAAATGGAAACCATTTTATACTTTAGAAAAAATAATTCAAGATTATTATCAATTTTATTTGAATCAAATTTTAAAATAAAAATTATTCATACATTTTTTAATATTATTTTTTAATATTATTTTTTTTTAAATATTACCTTTTAGAATTAAAGTGGAAGCTGGATAATAATAGGCAATGTATTTTTTATGAAAATTTTCCATAGAAGAGGAATCGGTTGAATACATATCAAATAATGGATAATAACGAGAAGGATCACTTGCATCTGCTTCGATCGTAATAGTCCAATCTTCATCTTTTGCAAGGACATAAGCAATATGATAAGGATGTTCACCTATTATTACTTTTTTTCGAATAATAGCGTATGCTTGGCCAATATTTGGTTTTGCATTTTCATTATATTGAAAATGAACATCTTTAGCAACTGATATATTTTTTTCATCGCTTTCTCCGATAATTCTAACTCTGTTTTTAGATAAAGATATTGCTCTACTAACTGGTTTTTGTTTAGAATACCCGGGTTGATTGATTAAAAGTCCTTCCACAAATTGTAAACAATCATTAATATAGGGATATGTTTGAATGTCATATTTATATTCATAATAAGGTATATTATTAATTGTAACTATATTTTCTAATAAAAAAGTATAGTTTAATTTTTTTAAGGAATATAATATATGAGGATTATTTTGTTGTATTATATATTTATGTGTTGGACTATATTTATTCATCAAATTGTAGAATTTTTTATTAATTGATAATATTTTTTTAAAATAAAATGAGTCAAGATAAAATAATACCAAGGTGGTTATTTAATCAACGTTCAAGATTAAATTTCAGAGATGAACCAATTATTCATTTATTAGAACCTTTACAAGAAAGATTACCGCGATATACAAGACAAGAAATGGTATCTTTTAGAGAAAATTCATTTCATCGATTAAAAACCATTTCAAATCAATTTGAAAAAGAATTATTGACTTATTTTCCAATGGAAAAAGTAAAAGAATTAATGAGAAAAATTCATCATACTGTTGATGAATATATGGAAAATGAGATTCAAAAAGTAAAAAATTTGAAAAGAATACAAGCTCGTAAATATTATTTAGAAGAAATGTATGACGATTTTTTATCAAAAGGTCCTTCTTCTCATTCTTTATTCGACGAGGATAACTTATTAGGATCAAAAAGAAATATTACCATTAAAGATATAAGAGGGAACAAAATACGAATCGACATTGATTTATCAGATGATTATTTTTCAATTATTCAAAAATATGCTTCTAAATCTAATACAGATCCATTACACATTAAATTATTATATAAAGGAAAGGTCATAAAACCATCTTCAATGAATTTATATGAAATTGGAAGAGATGAATTTTTAGTAGCTTGTATAAAAAAATAGATCATTTAACAATATTTTATAATAATTTTATAATGATTTTATAATAAAATCATTATCTTAAATCAAGTCTGAAATCTTCATAAAAAAATCATTATCTTAAATCTTCATAAAAAAATGAATTAAGTGTAGAAGCACTATATACATTTGATAAATCTCCTAAAAAATATGTAGTGATTTTGGGTGGATAACGTTTATTCTCTTGATCTCTTAGCTCACTATTAACTTCAATAATACTATGTGGACCATATCTATCCGATCTCATATGCAAAGTTATCCTTTTTTGATCTAAAACCATATGTTGAATTGTTTTAATCACTCGTCTTCCATCTTCATTACATACACGTATATAGTCTAAATCTCTTATAAAATCTAAATCATTAACTACTAAAATACTTGGATAAGTTGCGTTAATAGATAACATTTCACTTTCACGAGTACCATCATATAATTGAATTGCTACACTAATAGGGTAAGAACTGCCTTCTTTTTTTTTTGCATAATACTGTGTAATATTAGCAAGATCTAATAATAAAAAATTATCTTTATTTTCAAAAGAACTCAAACGTGCAAATTCTAAATTATTAGATATAATTTGTGAAGATATATGTAGATTAGGGAGAGATTTTGATTGTTGTTGTCCTTCAACAACATCGACTTGTTGTCCAACTATTTGTTCGTAAGTTATTTTTTGTTGTTGTAATGGAGTGGATGTCAAAAGATATATTTTTTCTTTTATATCCAATATTAATTGATCTTTAAAATTATCTTTTTTGGATTTACCATTTCGTTCGAGTTCATTTAACATATCCAAATCAATAATACGTCTAAAATCTTCATCAAAATATACTATTTTAAATTTATTATATCCACTCGTAAATAATACACCTATTATATTTGCGATACATTTAGTGACATTTGGATATATAGGAATAGTTGGATTTCTTTCTTCATCATCCCTATTATTCTGACTATCCATATAATAAGCAACTCCAGTAACATATAATGTAAACGTACTTGTCATTTTTTATTTAAAAAGTAAATTTTTTTTCTAATTAAAAAAATTACAATCACAATAAATAGTTTGAAATGTATGACTTACTTGATAATTTCCACATTTTGGACAATTTATTGCTTGTAATTGCAATGTTCCATTTGAAAATGGAACAAATGACCAATGAGGATCATTTTCATCATTACTAATGCAATTAAATAAATTATTCCTACTCATAAAGGCATTTTCAATTATATGTAAAGACATATTAAAAATATATTTCCATTTAATTTCATCAAATAAATGAAATGAATAAGAGCAAATAATATTATTGATGTCTTGTGGAAACTGAAAAGAATTAATAATTTTTATTTTTTTATCGGCTGTTATATGAGAATAAAAAAGTATCATTTTCAGATTATATTTTAATCTTGAAATTACCATTTTTTCTCGAGGCATTCGTTCCATTTTCCTAAAAAATACATAATGAATAACGATCAATTAGAATTAATAATAATAATTAATGATAATTATATTTAATGAATAATAATTATATATAATGAATAATAATTATATATAATAACAATTACGATTATTTTTAAATAAACAATTAAATGAAAATAATAATGATTGTTTATAAATCATTTGGTTTACGATTTTCAGATTTTTGAATATCAAATTGTAAATTAGGATAACGAGAAGATAATTTTTCAACATTTTCATTCATAACATCATTTGGATCAAGACCTAACGATCGACAAGCATTAACCCAATACCATAATATATCTCCTAATTCACGTTTCATATGAAAAATGTTATCTTTTGTCAATGGTTTTCCTTGAAAAATAATTTTTTTAACAATTTCATTGAATTCTCCAGTTTCCGATGAGAGTCCAATAGCCGATGTCATTAATAATGGGATACTTGCATCTTTTTGATGCTCAAGATTTTGAATTCTACTTAAAAATGCTTTAAAATCATTTGATTCTTGAGAAGTAACTTTTTCAACAAAAGTTTGATAGTTAGATAGATCCATTTTTATCTTTATCTTGAAAAATTTTAGATATAATCATTTTTTAAGTAATTTTAAATTATTTAAAATGATTTAAATTAGAATATAAAATGACATCTAATCCAAAATTACCTTATGATATAATCAATTATATATATGAATTTTTACCTATTTATATGCTTGACTATTATCAACCAACTTTAGAATCAAAAAAAACGTTTGATTTATGTATATGTCAAATGAAAGATAGAGTTAAAAATTTTAAATTTTACATAAAAAAGCCTAATTATAGTTCAATGTATTTAAAATATGTACATTTATTTTTATTAAGAGAATCAAGAGATAAACATTATTTAAATAATCCTAATTCAAAAATTTTATTTATAATAAAAAAATTTAAAAAAAAAAATAAAATAAATGGCTAATAAAAACAACGAGGTACCATCGATTGATAATACTCCAACTTCTGTAAATACTCCTTCTCCTAATATTTTTCAATCTATAGATTTCACAATGACTGAACCTAAATCTAATAGAAAATTTAGATTGATAGGGACACAAAAAGCAAATGCTTATCCAAATAAAAAAGTTCCTATTCTATTTTTATTTCACGGAGGAGGAGAGACGGCCGACGAAATTGTTGAATATACTGGATTTTCACAAATAAATGCATATGTGATTGCCCCTTATGGGCAAGTTTCTTTAAATAAATATTCGTGGGAAAATGCATTTCCGTGGTTATCAAATCCACCTCAATCCGATGTCACATTTGTACAAGATATATTAAATTATTTACAAACAAACGTAACTTTTGATATGCCAATTGATTTTGATAGAATATATGCATCTGGAAAATCCGATGGTGCTGGTTTTGCTCTTTATCTTGCTAATTTTTATTCTTCTATTATTCCAATTAAAGCGGTAGCTATTTGTTCGGGGGCTTATTTTTGTTTAAATAATGAGTCTAACTATGGTAATACACAAAATATTAATTTAAAAAAAAATACAAAAATACCATTATTAGAGATGCACGGAACCGAAGATTCCGTGATGCCTTATACTGGACAATCGTTTCAAAATACACTTGCCAAACAATATTGTTCTAACTCTAATAGTTATTGGAATAAAATAGATCCAAATTGTAATAATACTTATACTGCAAATATTTATAATTATTGGAAATATTGGGGTAATAATAAAGAACCAAATATTTCAAGTATAAATGGACAACAATTATTTATATGGAATAATAATATACATATTCAAATTGCAAATGGTGATCACGATTGGTCTGGACATTTAAATTCGGGTCCAAAGTCCAATTCAACTAATAATTTATCGTTTGATGCAACATTGGTTATTTCTAAATTTTTAAATTTAGATTATTCTAGTTATAATACTACTATTACAACTGCTGTTTCAGCCATTCCTTATTATACACAATTAGGATCTAATTCATTTTTATCACGTTATTTAATTCCAATTTGTATTTCGGGGGCTATTTTTATTATTATTATTATTATAATCATCGTATTATGTGTTTATCTAACAAAAAAATAAACTTATTTTTAGTAAGACTTGTTTGATACCCTCTCTGATTATTTTTAATATATATATATATTAAAAATATATATTAAGAATTAAATAATGAATAGTAAAGTTAACTAATATGTAATACTATTAATTATAATCATTTATAATCATTTATATGATTATAAATTTTTATCTATTTTTATCTATTTTTATCTATTTTTATCTATTTTTATCTATTTTTTATTTTATTACTTTGTTCGACGACCTCGTGTTTTCTTTTCAAATGATTGTGTATTCACTTCTTGTTTAATTGGAATTTGTTCAATAACTGGAATAACTGATTCTTGTTCAATCATTGATGATGCTTCCAAATGAATATTTTCATCAATTGAACCTTGCTCATCAATATATTCAATATTTTCATCTTCGACTTCTTCATACTCTTCTTCTTCTCCTTCTCCAAGACAAGAATATACATTTACTTCGACTGGTTTTCCGTAATTTTGAGTTGCTTTTTTATCAACTTCTTCACGGGCCGTTGGTCTAAGTAATCCACGAATACTATTATCAATTGGTTTTACGACAACTTCATACAATTTAACTTGTAAAGAAATCTTGTTTCCAATAAAGATACTTTCAAATTTAATAGCGGCAGTTACATTGGATGGTTTATTTAGGATTGAAAATGGATCAATGATTTTGTTTGAATCTTCATCTACAAATATAGTAGTAATCTTATTGTTTTTCTTGTTCATTAGAACTTTACTATAAAGCATAGGACCTTTATTTTCAACAATTTTACCTTTGTCCATTTTCCAGAATAAAGGATTAAACTTCTTTAGATCGGAAAAATCAAGATCATATTTTTCAATTTCTTCTCGATGTTCCACTAAATATTTTTTACAATAATCAGAGATGGCATCAAACAAGTCTGTAAATGATTTTTCTTCCTTAGAAGGACCATTTCTGTTCCAAAGACACAAAGGAAGAATATATCCATTCAATTTACCCGTTCCCATATCCGTCGATTCTTGAAGACCAAAAGAATGAAGCTTAGAAGGAGTCGAGAAAATTAAATCACCAATAGTACCATCATCATTTTTAACGGCTAAACGGACACGTTTAAAACCAATTTTTTGTCCTGGAATATTTCCTATTTCGGGCTTTGAAAAAAGAA
>Ga0194133_10004683_pt1 | contig 18003 bp, 32 predicted proteins | sample TA2KigOf40mmetaG_FD_155448 | JGI IMG/M metagenome (GOLD analysis project Ga0194133, IMG submission 155448) | Freshwater microbial communities from Lake Tanganyika, Tanzania - TA2015055 Kigoma Offshore 40m | ecosystem: Environmental > Aquatic > Freshwater > Lake | place: Tanzania: Lake... | reverse complement strand
CACCAATAGGTTGAACATTATTCCATGTGTGATTGCCAGCAAACTGAGTTTTTTTGCCATCCACATAGAAATCATCACCCTTGATTTTGATTCCAGTTAGATTTTTTTTTATTTTAATAGGACGAGTAATTTTTGTTTTCATACGAGGAGCTGCCATAACAGGTGCTTCCATCACAGGTGCTGCCGTCAAAGTAAGTGCAGCAATAAGAGTTAAAATTTTCATAATTTTTTTTTATAAACTATAGTTATCCCATAACTGGGAACTCCACAACCCGATGATCTATTGTGGAATAATATTACCAATCGGGACGTGCCTGATGGCATTTTTCCCATTACTGATACACCGTATTTATGTATCAAAGAGTTTCATCAATTCTCTCCATTTTAGCAAGTGGTTGGTCCCTTGGCACTAAGAAGATAAGCAATTGTTCGAATGTCTCCAAGATTAGAGTTCTTATTTTTAAGATTACATAGTAATTTTTCTTCAATAATATTGAGATTAAACGGAGGATCGGTAAGTATGATGCCACTAGATTGCATTTGTCCCGAGGTCATCTCAACACTGTTATTCAAGACCCTACTTTTTTCGTAACTTACATGATCTATGTTTGATATAAAATCATGACCAGGGAGGTGTTCTGTAAGTACTAACCAAGTATAATTACCAAATAACCTAGGCAAAAATCGTTGTATGTCGGCGTTCGACAAATGCTGAAGAACTTGCCTAATGAAGATAACATCAGCCGATGGAAGAGGATCTTTCAAATTGGTAAAATCATTTACACGAAAATCCACATTCAATGTTGAAAATTTATTTTTATTAAACTCAATAAGTTCGGGAACGATGTCAGTGGCAATATATGAACCACATAAACTTCTAATCTTGCTCCCAACATTAAAATCTCCACAACCTAAATCCAATACGTCAGGTTTTTTATCAAAACTCTTAAGAAAATTAGATACACATTTTGTATATGTCGATACAGCCATCTCATGATGAGATCCCCAACCAGAATAATAGGGAAAATCGGAGGAAGGGGAATAAAATGGGTCCACCCATAATCTATCTCGATAAATTTTAGAAAAAATTTCTTTCATTAAAATTCAGATAAATTAGTATAGTAGTTTATAGATTGAGTAGAAAAAGTGCCTCTGTGCCTGTTCTTCTGTGATTTGTAGGGTGTAGGTCTTCATTGCTGTGGTTCTATGGGAGGTGGAGGTGTTACTGGTGGTAGTATAACAGATGGTGCCGCTTCTACAACTGGTTGTGGTTGTGCCACTTGCTCAACTGATTTCTGGGACTTTACTTCTTCCAGTTGTTTCTCAAGTTGAATAATCTTCTCCTCAAGTATTGGTTGAATGGTATTTGTAGAACTTTCGGCAAGTTTATAACCAGCAACACTCACACCAAAGATACTTGATAGTGCTGCAACAATTGAAATAGTTTTAGTAAAACTCATAATTAATCGTTGTAAAATACAAATGCAGTTGAGGTTTTATGATCATAGTAATAATACTCTTGAAACACTCCACTCTCAAATGAGTCAAGGGTTTCATCAAGTTCATCACTACCTCTTGAGTAGTGGCAATCTAACACAAAATCCTCATAATCACCAACACGACCACAGAATCTATCACCAAACTTTGTGATATTTTTATCTGGGAACAGTTCATAGTATTTGTCTAATACATCCTGTCCGTATTCTTCCAGGATTTCTTCAAGTTTCATCATCAATCTTATTCATATAATCAAAGTTCCAAGTTCTCGAAATCAAATCAACATCAAAACCGAACTTATAAACCCAAGACAGAATACTAAAGAACCCATTAGAACCAAAGGTGATTTGTAAGTAAGGAAGTGATGCATAATCGTTCCAGGAAACTGATACTTGAAGCAAACTCCACTTTCTAATATTGAGAACCTGGACGTACCAGTCCGTTCCAAAATCTTCCCTCTTATTAAACTTTATAATACTCATTGTTCTAGTTCCTCTGCGAGTTGTAATAGGTCATTTTTATCCAAAACAATCAAATCGTTTTGTGCTTGATAAAACTTTACGGTCTCTGCTGCAACTTTAAGTATTGTAGCAACCAATTTTTCTTCAGTATCAGCACCAGCATTTCGTGCGTCCCATACTGATTTCATAAAACTTTCAGATCGTTCAGTCATATAAGTGTTGTTCTTGTTGTATTTTATCCAGATAATGATAAATGGTGGCGTCGGAATAATCAAACTCCAAGAACCTATCGGGTTTATGTTCTTTCATCTTTGAGAGCATATTTACCCATTCATAATGAGTATTTACAACCCACCCATAGTGATTTTCATTCATTGATATCATCCTCAAAGTCAAACCATTCATACAGAGAGTTCATTACACCCTCTACCACATTATCAATTATAGCACTTTCTGTGGGATTTTCTATGTGTTTATGAGCACGACGATATCCATAAGAAACACCCTGTTCTACTGCCATCTCAAGAATTTTGTGAAATTTAGGTTTCATAGTTCTACCTCAAAGTTAGGGTCAAAATCAAGATTTAGTCCAGAAGAATTATGACCAAAATATCCTCTGGGATTACATATCACTTCACAACACTCTAAATGAAGGTCAGATACAATTTTTATTTTCATTTTCATTCTCATAAGTCATCGCAGAAATCTCATCATCAGTATATTGAGGATTATCAGGTTGTTCATAACGGGAAAGTTTTGCTTTCAGGTCACGAACCTCTGCTTCTAACTTACAGACCTCATCATCAGTATATGCTTGCTTATCCTGCAAGTCATACTCATTCATCAGTTTCTTCATCTGTGCTTCATCGTTGCAATCATTAAAAGCAAGACGTGTTGCCCCATCCATAATGTTATATTCATTAAAATCAATCGCACGAAGAAAATTCTTAAAGAGACTGAAATACTGATGTACGTTGAGGTCTTGTGCTGGTGCCTCAATTACAATCTTTTGTTGGTCTACAATTTCAGGGAAATACTTACTTGGAGAGGGGTCAGTATTATTGGTGTAGATAAGTTTTACGTTTGCGTTGTAAGACATTGATCTGGATTTGTATATTCATACTATAAAGCACCTCAACTCAAAAGTCAAGGTGCAGTGAACGGTTTCTAAAGTGTCTACGAAATCAAAACTTCTTTACATATTCGTTTACATACTTGCTGATTTTCGTCACACTCAATTAGACACTGATAATAGTCATTAATGATATCATTCTGTTCGTTAGATTTTTCAGTTGTTCCTCCAAGATTTTGAGTAATATCGTTCCAATCTGCAAGTTGATTAAAGGAAATCAAGTTATGCATAATGGCCTCCACGCACAAGTAACGTTATAATAAAGAATGTTTATGCTATTGTATTCTCACCTAATATATTATATCACTGACTATTTGTTTTGTGTTGATTTCTTAATATAACTACATACCACCTTAAGGAAAAGATTTTAGACCATCTAAAACTTCTTGAAATCTTTCTGCACGACTTTTATGGTGCGCTACATTTTCTTCTAATACACTTACAATATCATCCAGTATTGTATCCAGAGATGCATCAGTATCAAAATATTGCTGAATGGATTCGGCAAGATACCTCTGCCTGGTCCATTCCATACTATAGGGTTTATAAGAAGACATAATCTTAAGGTATATGCAAATATTATAGAGGTTTTATGCGTTGTCGTCAAGTGATTTTAAATATTCTTCCCACCAAGGAGGATTTTGAGGAACATACCAGATTGGTTCTTCTTCTCCGTTCTCAAAATACCAGTCACTGATTGCTTGACGAACCTTATTACCAATAATCATCTGATTCATTCTCTGGGTCAAAATCATCATAGACGTTGGAGAGAAATGGTCCATGGGGTTTCTTTTCTTCTTCTTTTATATACTTGACTTCATTAGTTGTGGAAGATATCCACAAAGAAATCTTGGTAACGATAAAAATGATTGCAAGTGGAAGGAAGCATAAGGATACGAGTAATGGGTAGTTCATTAGTCTCTACGACGCCAGGAGTCATCACTTTTGTCATCGTCTCTTTTAAAGAAATCAACGATTTCATCAACACTATCAAATCCAGATTTACCAAATCTTTCGTGTCCCAATCCACCAATATCCAACTGATTAAGGAAATCATCAAGGTCTCCTTCTTGCATATTTTCATTTTCTGCTTTTCTTCTTGCTTGTCGTAAAATTTTAGCGGCATGAGCATTATGAGAAGAAAGTTTATTCGCCCATATCATTTCCTCTAAACTGACTTCTTCGTGTACTGCAATCTTATTACAGATTGCTTCTAACTTTATGCGATAAGCAGTAGAAAGCATTGTACTATCCAGATGTAGTGTATTTATTAGTCTTTTAACATTTGAAAGTATATTTTATAGTACTACTGTTTCATTTTCTGTATGTATTCATACTCTTCTGGTTCATTAATGCACCCCAAAATATATGTTACTCCTTCAAGTTCTGATAAAAGTCTTGCAATCGTTACACTATTGATTTCTTGAACGTTCCATTTCATCTTGTATTTCTTTTGCAAGTTTATATGCTCTTTGCCACATTAGATATTTTACAACAGGATTTCGTGGATCATTTAAAATCATCCATTTTGTTTTCTCATACCAAAATCTCAACAGACGACTTGAGTAGTTCACCAGTGCAGCAATACTCTCATCAACAATAATGAGATATGCGATACAGACAAAGATGAGAATGTAAAGATATAGTAAGTTCACTTTCTCAACGTCTTCAGATACTCTAAAACGTGCTCACGAATATACATTAGTTCGTGATAGCATTGCTGATTGTGGGAACAGTTTCGTAGTTCTGGGTCTGGTTTTAAGACACTTTCTTCAAATAAGGTCAGTCCTCTGTTCCATTTATCTTCTGGTGATTCGTTCATAAACAGTATAGTAGTTATACTATTTAATCAAGTTGTAAGGAGAGGATTTCTCCTCTCCCGCCCTTAGAGATTGCAGTCAACTTCAGGCACAGTTATTTAGTCCCAGCTTACGTCCTTCAGGTAGAACGAGGGCATCACCATTGACCAGGCACCCTGATCTGCCACACCTGAAACTCTATATTGCCACTTATAGGCAAACCTGTTGTGACTATCCCAAGTCATAAAACCTTTCTCTTTATCAAACCAGGACTTAATTGTCAGTCCAAAGCGATTAGAGAAGATGTTGCGAGTGCGAAGTGCTCCACCAGTTTCCCGAGTTTCGATCACCTTACAGGTATCAAATTGCACCTGCAAACTCACGTCCAGAGCACACGGAGTCTCATAGGTGAATGTGCGATACACCTTTGGTTTTGTCGGTGTTTTGACAGTGACATCGTGATTATGTGCAAATGCTGGTGTAGTCAGCAGTGCGGCGGCAAGCAGTAGTGATTTCATTTAATAATGGTCCAATGAGGATCGTTTTCTTTATTCATCCAAAAACAATATTTCCTGTTGATAGAAACTACAAAGAACTGAGTATCAGTCTCTTGTTCTACTTCCATTGCGTGAAAGGAATCCATAATATTTTTAAAGCGATTGACTGCTTTCTTGGATTTAGGAGCAACGTTGATGAATTTGCGTTTAGTTTTAGTCATTTTAAAAGTTATCAAGAGTGATTGGTTCAGAGGAGCGACCATTAAAGGCATAATGGTATTCTAGAGCATCAGCACAGACATAATGATGGTGATCGGTGGATACTCCTAGTCTAGCACACATTTCTCTGTGATTGTCCTCCATCAGTTCAACTGCATAAAGCATTTCATTGAGAATGTGTTCTTCTGTGTGATAATTGAGAAGTTTGGTTTTGAGTGGTAACAACAGATTTCCATCTCCTGAAGATGGATCAATAAATGTTGTTTTTGGATCTTTAAAAATTTGTTCTTCAATATCCTTTAACATTATTTCAACTAATTCTGGAGGAGTAAAAACTTCTCCCGTTTTTTTAATTCTTTCTTTTGAGCGTTTAATATCAGACATTAACATATTCTAAAATTGAAGCACTAACATTTCCACCATAAGATGTAGTTTTTCTCAAAAGTGAGGCATTATTACTTTCAAAAAACTCAATCCACCTTTCCATATCATCTTTGTTGGGACAGTGAAGACCAAGAACACTTTCTTTATCAAATTTTTCCATGTCCAGTCCACGATTATAAACAAACTTATCTGGTTTGTTATACATTCTTCTAACAATCAAATAATTTTCTTTATCAAGAATTTTGTGATGACTACGATTATCCAGATACTTCCAACCATTTTTTTCCAATCCAATAAAAGAAGAAAGTTGTTCGATTTGTTCCTGCGATTCAACATTAGGAATGAACTTAAAAATATTCATATCTAGATCAAATCCATTTACTTTAATAATATCGGTTTTTTCACGATTAAAAACAAAGTATCCAATTTGAGTTTTTACTGTAGGGAAGTATTTTTCCATTCCAAACTCAACTTTCTGAAGGTAAAATCCTTTCTTCCTCATAGCAGGAATCGTTTTACCATCCAGATTAGCAACCACCGAGGGTGCAATGGAAAGCATCATTTTATCAGTCACATCACAGGTTTCTACAAGTAACTTTGTATAAAGGGGAGTTCCATTTGAACCTCCAGCATTACCTGCTTTTTGTTTTTTATTACTATTTCCATAAGGAAAATTGTTTATATTAATTGTGTGTTTCATTTTTGTGGGAAGATCCTCATTGAGATAGTAATTTTTAAGTCCTTTAGTTTTTGCAAAAGCAAGTGGAATTTTGCTTTGGGATGAGCAGAATACACGATTCAGTGCTTCTTCTCTAGAAAAACCAAGATCCCTCATTCTATTTACGCTTGCAATACTAAACTGTGCTCCAGCACACTCTGGTTCATAAACTGTAGAAGATGAATCCAAAAGGTATTCCTCTGGAATATCATTGACCACTTTATTAGTCAGAGTTTCATTTATTTTAAGTTGGTGCAGGAGATTTTGGTTCATTTGATTAGATTTTGGTTTTTGTTAAAGGAAACAATCATTGCGGTTTGAAGGATTTTTTGATTAAAAACTCCTTTATTCAAAAGAAGTTCAAATTCATAAATATCAATTCCAAAAATTTCTTTAAATTCAGAATTCAATTGTTCATCGTTTTTAAATTTATAAATTGCTTCATTAAGATCACTGGTAGCAGAGGCAACAGAAAGAACATACATATTTTCTGCAATAGATCGAAGTTTCTCCCGAAGATCCTCTTCAACTTTCTTTTTTTCTCTAGAAGAAATGTCTTTTTTAGAAAATGAAGGTTCTTTAGTTTTTCCCAATAAAAGATCTACTGGAATTTGATTTTTCTTTTTAGATGATGATGTAATTTGAAGAGCTACATTGAGAACTTCTTGATCTCCAAAAATATCAAAAGTTCCATTATAACACATTCTAGAAATGCTTGTTGCTTCAAGCATTTTTTTACAATATTCATCAGCAAAAATCTGAATCAGTTTTCCATCTTTTACAATATCAAAAAAATTTAGAGTTCTCAAGATTTCATTAAGATTTTGCTCCAACGATTTGTTATTGGTAATTTGCATTTTAATTGCAGTATCAACAATCAAATCAGCAAATTTTTCATCGCGATTACCATCAATTGAGAGAGATAAAATATGCCCGTATTCTTTATCACTTCCACTCGTCAGAGCACGGAACATTTTTTGAATTGTGGCATTTACTGATCCTTTATCATAAGCAAGAATTGTAAGATCAATGTCAGGAACACTAAAAGAACGTGCTCCCATTCCACACGAAAGAATCCAAACACCCCGTTTTCCTTGACGTTTTGCTTCTGGAATCTTCTCATCAAGAATCATTTTTTCAGCTTTCTCATTGCTGGTTACAGTGCTGTTAATCGGAACAACCAACCAATCATTAAGAATTGGTGTTAGAATTTCTGCAAGTTGATTCAGATTATCTTTTGTAATACCTGAACCTTGAGGACACCACATCATCACAGATCGAATTCTACTTTTAAAGATAGAATCAATGTTAAGTGAATCAACACCTTGCTTGAGAAGACTCAAGTTATCTGCAGATCCAGTCAGAGAACGAAAAATTGCTCTCCAGATACCTGCAGATTTAAGAGGATCCAGCATCATTTTTAAAAATGAAGGATTTTCATCAGAATTAAATCCTTCACAGAATTCTGCATACAGAGACCAATCTACCTGATACAACTTGGGAATTGTCAGTTTCTTTTCATATTCAACTGCCCTAGGAATAAAGTTGTATGTAAGAGGGGTAAACATTTTGTCTTTGTTTGTCCTTTTATTATAGCAGAAAATCACTACCTCAAGCAGCAGCAGTGGACAGTTCAGAATCTGTCTGCCGAATCATCAACATATCAAGATAAGTGATGCTGTGAAAACTATCCACTTTTCTTCCAGTAGCAGCAATATCTGCCCCAGTTCCTGTAGCAAGAATCAGAGGTGATCCATTACAAGTTTTATCGACCAAATCTCTTTGGAGTTTTTTATGAGATCCAAAATCTGCTTCATCAACAACTACGATTTTATCTTGAATACGAGAAAGAATCTCTGCGTTTTTAGATCCGTTCTTTGATTTGTGCAAAGACTGTAGAACAACAATTTTTTTACCAGATTTCAAAGACTGTTCAAATTTAGTTTCAAATTCAGGATCATTGATTCGAATTGAAATAAAGTTTGCAAATTCTTCATACTTTAAAATTTCTTGTTTAAAAGAAGAAAGAGCAGAATTGAAGTAAGTGGAGATCACCATTACTTGAACATCACACATTAAAAAAAGAATCAAGAATGTAAGAGTCTTTCCAAACCTTGCTGAAAGTTCTGCAACAATTACTTTACGTCCTTCATTCAAGTCCTTTCCAATAGCATTAATCATTTGAAGTTGCCAAGAAGTTACTTGAACAGACTTTTTAGTGATATTTTTACCAAGAATATCTACAATTTCATCAAATAAATCACACAGTTCAGTGTTTTTTTGCAATTCAATAAATTCTTTTCCTGCAGAATCTGCTTTTAACCACTTAAACTTTGGATTCTTATTTAGAGTAGTGTGAATTACTCTTTGGTCATAATTTTTTTCTTTTGCACAGTCTGATGGAAACCATTTAAGAATATAAATGTCTCCAACAATTCCAGTACTATTACCAAGAACTTCTCCTGGACGCCTTACACCAAATTGAGTTTGTCCTATTTTTACAATATTAGATGCCAAATATATTTCTGTGGTCCAGACATAAAAACCAATAGGAAATTCTTCCATATAATCAAGAAGTTCTTGATTGATACAGTAGACATTTTTATGAGCAGTAGGAACTGCTTTAGAAACAATTTGATTCCAGGAAAACATTTTAAATGTCTTTAAGTAATTGAAGTTAATTTTTATCAACCCTAGCAAAGGTATTATACAGGTTTATTGAGTATCTGTCAAGTATTGTTGATACAGGATTTTTTCATACCAGTGAGCCATTATCTCTGATTGCTGTTGCCAATACTCAAGGTCTTCAATGCATTCACCTTTATAATATCTTTTGGATGATTTAATCTTCAGGTTTCCAAGACAGAAATCTTGAAGGTGATATAATTCGTGAAGTAAAACTGTAATGTAAGTTTCCTTATCCAAGTGAGTATCCATCTCAATCAGGAAACTTCTTGGTTTGTAAGTTTTTCCAGCAACATCACACAATCCCAAGAAACCTTCACGCTTCATACCACGATGAAGAACCTCAATTTCCAGTTTGTAACGGGGGAGATACTTGGATACAAACCAACACACCACATCTTCACAGAGACGCTTGGAGTAACCGTATCCTGCAGTTTCAAGAAAAAGCATAATTCAGCAGAGCATTACAAAGTCTTACACTCCAGTTGAGGAATGCTGTGAATGAGGCTACAAAGAGCAATCTCTCAAGGTTTGAAAAGGTCATTAGGTCTTCTTGATTACCTGAATACTATAGAGTGCCTTGTGGGGTCTTGTAGGGATCTCTGTGACAGTTTTAGAAGTGGTTCTTATGACAACATCAGTGAGTGAACCAGATGAACGATGTGAAGAAAATTAATCTGTCTGTGTTGGAGAACCGCATTGGGTTTCTGTGTGTCTTTAACCACTATAAGACCTGAACTGGGGGTTTTGGTGGGGGAGTGGACAGTTTTTAAAGTGTCCTATCGTGCGTTTGATTGACCACCGTAGAGATTTTGTGTTGGTGATTCAGCGATAAAAAATTCACTCCATCCGTTAAACTTAAGTTGTGGGCGATCCTGAAGGTGCTTGTGGCAGTTTGAGAGGTGTCTACAAGTATATTTTCATACCAACCAGGTAATAATAGAATATCTAGTTCCTTTAATTACAGGCATAATCTCATGAGGATACATAAAGTTTGATGGGAATACAATAGCAGATCCAGGTTTGGTTCTTATCATCATTTCTCGATCAAAGAGAGCAAATTCTCCTCCTTCATAATCTTCGTTTAATTGAAGGGAACAAGATAAAGATCTTTGTTGTTGTCTAAATGAATCTGTGTGTTGTATATAAAATTCACCTTCTCTATATCTAAGTAGATTATATCCAGTGTCAATATCTATCTTAAATGTGGGAACAAGAGAATTATAATTATCAATTACTTTTCTTACTGATTCAAAAACTATATTGTCTATGTTTTTTCTAACATTAAAATTTTGTTCAAGTACGGGATTATGAGAAATACTAATTTCCATGCAATTGCGTGTATTTTTTGATATTTCTCCATCACCAGTGCGAGTATCTAACCACTCAGATGAATTTCGATATTCATCTAGTATTAAATTGCAGTTTTCTTGAGATAAAACATTATCAAATACTTGTACAAAATCTTCTAATTTAGATGTTGATTTGATTAGAATTGGTGAACGTTTGATAGTATTTTTATTTGCTTTTACTTCTAAAGTTTTATCAATTATCATATTTTTATTATGATTTCCATGTTCTCCTTTATGATTTTCAGTATCAAAATAAGTATATGCACATTCTCCTCTACTTCTCACGTAATGAAGAAATACCTGAACATACTCTTCACCAACATACTCATCTCTCCAGTGTTCTGCGATTGTCCCACGATACATCATTGCATCTCCCGGATTCAATTCAACAGAACGATCTTCACCTTCAGGAGTTTTGATCCAGATTAACCAAGGTTTGTCACCACCCAAGTGCAAAGTTAGAGAAATTTCACAAGCATCTCTATCAGAATGTTTTTTTAATACCGATCCATTTTTATAAACCCTAGCATATGTGTATGTGGGTAAAACAGTCTCCTCTAGTATTTCAGATACTTCTGGTGTTTTTTCACACAAAAGTTCCAAAAATGAAATGTAATTATAATCAGAAGAAGAGGTTGGAATTTGGTCATCTCCCTCTAGATTATTTTTTTGAGAGAACTCTACAAACTCATCTTTGAGTTTATTTGCCCTGTAAGCAGATATAAAATTTGGAATGATAATGTAGTTATTATCTAGTAATTTTTGATTCATTATATAAATTCAATAGTTTTTATGTTGTAGCGACACCAACATTTTGATTTTCTTCAGTGATAAGTTCTTCCATTTTTTGATATTTCACACCATTTATAACTGCGATATTTCCATCATCTTTAAATTGAACTGAACTATCTAAAATTTCTTGCACCATCCTTTGTTGTTCTATAATTAAGTCTCTTTGAATTTCCTCTTGTTTTAATCTTTCCTGTTCAATCCTTTCTCTTTCTTCTTCTTCCAACTTCAATTTCTTTGCTTCCCAAATTGGAACAGCTTGACTGTAAATTCCAAGTTCAGTAATATCAATATTTGGTTCTCTAGTGAGTAATTCAATTTCCCCATAAGTGTCAAACCATTGAACTGCATGAACATTCTCGGGGACCCAACTTAAATCTACATCATTTGCAACAATCCCATCAATCATAATCTTTGAGTCAACAGGTATAATTGTCATTCTCATTATTCTTTACCTTCTAAAAGATTTTTATTTGTAATTTCAGAGACAACTGCGTTAAGGATATGAGTTGCCTTTGTATTTTCTACAGAATCAATTAATTTATTAGTTGTTTCTTCCATAGAATCTATTAAATTATTTACACATTCTGCAGTTAATTTTTGTTGTTCTTGATGTGCTTTTACCATTTCATTACGGAAAGATTCAACAGCAGCACCTGCCTGCCTAGCTTGTTGTGAAGTTTCAATTTGCATCATAGGTATCCAGGAAACTGCACAAGCCCAATCATCAACTTCTTCACCAGTGTTTGGATTCATACCTCTCACTTGAGTAAACCAAGAACACTTCAAACCTACACACTCATCTTTAATTAATGGACAAAAATTACCAGATTTTAATTTCATTGTATCAATATCATCTCATGTGTTTTAGTTATTTATTTTTATTAAAATTATATTATATCATAAATTAAGTAAAAGAACAAAGAATAACATCAATATACGCAACCTCAAAATCTAAACTTGTAGAAAGAGGAGCACTTCCAGACCAAGGATGATTATGAACCGCAGGACCACCGGTGGTGTTTATGGGGACACTATGACTATGATTATTCCAAGACGCTGGCGACGGTGAGGTCGAATCACTGGTAAATGGTGGAGAAGAATTAATTGTTCTTGGTCCAGATCCTGGTTGCTGCCCATTTGGAGATGCTCCTACTACTCCAGTGTAATCGTGATTATGATCCCCATCATTACCAATTGATGCGGGATGACTATGAGATGCAATTTCTGAAATAGACAACTCTTCATTATTTACAGTTCCGGTTACAGTTATTGGACCAGATATTGGTTGTGAATCAAAAACAGTAGTAAATGGAGTTGATCCACCACTTCCACCACCAGTTCCAGAAACTACTCTAAGTGCTTTATTACTATGAGCAGTGGATTTAGTCCAACCAACAGGTGCCGATGACTCGAAAAAGATAGTCATGGTTGTCTGGGGAAATATTCCGTATTTAGAACTTAATGTAGTAGAATCATTGAATATAATTCCACTTCCCGTGAGTCTAGTTGTCATTAGTTAAAAGTACAAATAATTACATCCAAATATTTTACTCTTGTATCTACAGAAGCAGATAGTGGTCCAGATCCAGTCCAAGAATGACTGTGAGCATTACCACCTACAGTTGAGTTATTTATGGTAAGAGGGTGATTATGAGTTCCACTAGGTTGCGTCGTGCCTGAACCGTGAGTAGCTCGGTCTGTTGGTCCACCATTTGGGGCTGGAGTTAGAATTGATTTTCTATATGCGTGAGTATGATTGGCCGTATCACTTAGCGATCCCATTGATGATCCTGGATGATTGTGAGATGGAATTTGTGGAGTTGTTAGTGTTCTATTCCCAACAGTGCCTGCTACAGTTAATGTAACATTAAAAGATTTTTGAGTGGTAGTTGGAAATGCACTACTAAATGTGCTCGACCCACCACTTCCACCACCAGCTCCAGAAACTACTCTAAGTGCTTTATTATTATGAGCAGTGGATTTAGTCCAACCAACAGGTGCAGTACCTTGCCAAAATACCGAACTTTTTGATTGAGGAATAATTCCGTATTTAGAGTTTAATTGAGTGGAATCACCGAATGTAATTCCGTTTGCAGTGAGTGTTGCTGGCATTTTATTTTAATTTAAAGAACAAACAAGTAAATCGCAGTATAAAACTCTTAGATCAAGTGAAGTTGATAATGGTGCAGACCCAAAAGTCCAGGAGTGGGAATGAGCACCATTTCCCCCTTGGGCAGCAATTGAGACTGGATGATTATGTTGTGCTATGCCGTTTGTCTCAAGGAGTTCTGTGGCTGGATTCGTTCTATCTCTACCTGATGGTCCCTGAAATCCAGATAGATTAGGTGTAGTTGCGTGACTAGAATAAGAGTGATTATGAGATCCAGCTGGACTAGTTGATCCTGGTGTACTATGGCTGTGAATAGGAATTTGAGGTGCTGTTAAAAGATGGGGATGAGTTCTGTTTGGTCCAGCTGGTCCTGTTGCTGTGATTGTACCAGTTCCAGTAATTGTTTTAGGTGAAGTAGGAAAGACTGTACTAAAGTTAACTGATCCATCACTAACACCACCAGTTCCAGAAACTACTCTCAGTGTTGCATCAGTATTTGCTGTTGATTTAGTCCATCCAGTCGGTGCAGCCGCTTGAAAAAAAAGCATGGTCGTGCCTGCAGCAACAATTCCATATTTACTACTCAGTGTTGTACTATCACCAAATATTATTTCTGTTGCGGTGAGTTGAGCCATCAGTTTTAAATATTGGCAATCAAAATATTATTTAGTTTCCTTGACAAGACATCATAATCTTTTTTAAGAGTATCATACTCATCCATTAACTGATAATATTTTTCTACATGTGCATTATATTCTTCTTTTGATACTAATCCTAATCGTTCTAATTCTTTTTTATAATTTGGGTCTGATTCCAAAAGTTTTCTTGCATCATAAAGTCTGTTAATTTCTTCTTTTGATGCCTTTAATAAACCATTATATTTGAATTCATAGTCATTGGATTTCCTTTCTAATGAATCAATCTTCTTTAAAAGAATTATGTTTTTATTTTCAAGAATTAGTATTCTTTCAAGATATTTTTCAAAATCATTTTTAACTTCTGTGGTAGTGTTCTCTACATTATTTGTAAATAAATTTTGATTTAAATTTTTTTCATTTCTAAATTTTTTTATAAAATCAAGCATAATTATATTTTAATTTACTTTATTTAGTTACTTACTCAATATAAATCATGGTTCCACCGCATTTTCACAAAAACGACATAGTTCAAAGCATTGATTATTCTCTGGAATAATTTCTTCATAATCTTGTTCATAAAGATTTCCAAGAATGTGTTTCAGTCCATAGTCCATACAACACAATGATACATCTCCATTCGGAAGCATTACATTATGATACATCTTTTCTAAACAACCACAGGTCATTTGCTTTTCTCCATGATTTGCCATTTTCCATTCTGCTTTTCTTTCCAGCAGTTCAGGTTTCATAATCATTTCACCCACAAGATTACCTGCTCTTGACCACATGTCATAAACAGGAGCATCTGAAAACACATGTTTCACATCCTCATGAACAGCACCCATACACATCGTTGTGAAGTTATGAATCTCGTGTTGAATCTTACCGATATGCTCAATCAGTTCAATATAACGTTTCGTAATCGGATGTTTTGCTCTTCTTTCTTGGTCTGGAAGGTGCAATGTAAAGCAACCGTTTGGATTTCCGGCAAATGGAATGTGTTTAATTCTCTCAATGTCTTTAATACTCATACCAATACCAGTTGTAAAGATTGAGATTGGATGTCCTGTTTCGTGTGCATAAAGCACCATGTCTGTACAATCTCTATTCAACCAAGGCTCGGTGAACCCAGCAAAAGTTACACGAACTTCTTGTGGTAGTTTATCAACTGCTTTCTTAAAGTTGTCCAACGTCATAAACCTTTCACCCTTATAGGACTTCTGAAGAGTTCTTTGTGGACAGAAGACACAATCAACAACACAACCATTCTGGGTATCAATAGAAGTGGTGAACTCCATTGTCGGAGCAATTGAGTTTCTCCAACGGTCTTTACTAATAATTATTTTAGTGCTTTTATAATTTGGATGTACAGTTTTGATATTATTATCAACTGCTCGGGCATGAATTTCATCTAATTCATAATTCTCTTTTAAATCAATTAGAAGATCTCGGCTTTCATCACATAACCCACAATGCCAAGAAGAAACTGCTTTCTCAAACAAAACTCCATACTTTCCGGGATAATCCACAACTAATGGAAGAGGTTCACATTCAAAATCAGAAACAACCATACCTACAGAAGCAATTAAATATGAGTCGTACCAATTTTGCACTCTTTCATAAAATCTAGAAAGTAGAAAATATCCTTCAGGTCTTTTGGGACATAAAGCAATTGCACTTTGGAGCAATCCTTTTACGGAGTTATTTCTACAACCTTGAGAATGAAAACAGTCCGATGCTGCAAGTAAACATGCATACATTAAAGTTTTATCTTTAGTTCTTTCTGCTGTTCTTGTATAATAAGAAACAGCAGAAGCAGTTTGTCCGATAGAATGATAATATTTTGCAAGAGATAGATTATTATAATCATTCTCAGGATCGATTATAAATGTATTCAACAAAGTTTGTAAGTCATTCATTTATAACGTCCTCAAATACTTTTTCTGGAAATTTTAAAAGGTATGCGGCGTTATCTTGAAATCCAAAGGTCATTAGAAAATCTGTTCCTTGTTGAGCAAGTCCAACACAAAATTCAACATGGCCATCCATAATTGAAAAGTCATTAGATGCTCTTACTAAATTAAAATTTTTATCCCAAAAACACACTCTATGTTTATAGATAGCATCTTTTCGATTAGTTTCACTTTTAAATAAATCTAACTCATGTGTAATTGCAACATAATAATCTCCCCAAGATAAAACTTGAGAACCACCACGAAGATCTCTAGGTATACTTTTATATTCACCTAAAAACACGGTTTTTGATGTTCTTTTCTTAGGATCTATTTTGACAACTTCCGTTGGATTCCCCCACTTAATATAGTGGTAAGGAAGATCTAAAAAAGGCATCCAGTTTTTTTCACAATAACTATTGGGATCATTTGGAGCTTCAATTCTATCTCTTGAAATCTCTACAACCTTATCCTCATGAACTTCAATTTCACATAACTCCATTCTACCCACACCATTTGGAGTGGTATCTCGTCTGACTCCAGTCAAATAAAGTTTATCTTCCCAGTTTATTAATCTCGCATCCTCTAAACCAACAAAATCCCAAAGTTCTTGATCTGGAAATTTTGAGGTATCAATTTTATTAATTCTTGAGATGTTATAATCATCATCAAGTTCAAGATAATAATTCCAGGTTCTTAAATGTTGATCTTCCTCTGGATGAATATATGTTAATGGTCCATACGGATGTTGAAATAATTTTCTTTCTGAATGATAAAAAGTATAATTTACTGCTCTTAAATTAATTAATATTTTTTGATTATGAATCAAAATTGATGGGTTCATCAATCCAAGTCCATGATTAAGTTCAGAAGGAATAATTAGTGGACGTATAAGGCCACCGTGATTCAAAGCAATCTCAGCAAGATTCATGATTTTTACTTTTATGGTATCTTTGGTAGGATTGCTCCACATTCTTCAAATAACATATAAAAATTCCAAAGAACATCAACTTCAAATTCATGATATGTCTCTCTATCAATTATAAGAGTTTCTATTGTTAAATGTTTTTTTGGTGCGATTAAAAACTTATTATGGTTCAATAATTCTAAAGAATTTGATATTGGAGAATCAATTCTTGTTGTAATACCAATAATTAAATCTGCATGAGTTGCATAGCTATCAATCCAATTTTTATGCCATCCAGTATCACCACCAAGAGCAGTTAAATGAACACACTCTGGAGCATAACAAAGTTTATTTAAATGTCTAGCCATATCACTAGCAGCGTGTTTTGCTACAGCAAGATTTCCACCATTACCTATAATGGCAATGGTATTTGCTTCTTTAATTTTTTGAGCAAGAAGAGAAAAATTCTTCCGAGTTGATTGCTTTGTCGTCAATGTAGTAGTCTCCAGAATATTTGCCTATGATTAATTTTGTGTATTTTGCTCCCCAATTTTTAAGTTGCTTTTCAGTAATATTATACCACTTTTTATTTGACAAACGGTAAGAACCATCAAACTCTCCCATTCCTCTTGCAGTATAGTATATAATTTCATTTCCTTCGTCATATAGTTTATTTAAGTGTTCAATTCTATCATATAATACTTTCCCTTCACCATATTTAAAGTTGCTCATTTGTTCACATATCGTACCATCAATATCAACAATATATTTCATAATAATATTCTTTCTACTTTTTTTATATCAGATGGTCTATCTACGGCAAAAGTTCTATTTGGAAACTCATAAGGAATCACATCATC